>Ga0256830_1001776_pt1 | contig 14936 bp, 7 predicted proteins | sample 128326metaG_FD_190537 | JGI IMG/M metagenome (GOLD analysis project Ga0256830, IMG submission 190537) | Hydrothermal vent microbial communities from Lau Basin, Pacific Ocean - 128-326 | ecosystem: Environmental > Aquatic > Marine > Hydrothermal vents | place: Pacific Ocean: Lau Basin | collected... | reverse complement strand
ACAGGGCGTGGCCATGCTCTCAAGTGTGCTTAACAGTGAAAGGGCCATAAAAGTCAATATCGAGATTATGCGAGCCTTCGTTCGGCTCCGTCGGATGCTCGCCTCTCATGCTGAATTGGCGCGCAAACTCGACGCCCTTGAGAAGAAGTACGATGCCCAATTCAGGGTGGTCTTTGACGCTATAAAAGAGCTTATGAAGCCGCCTGAGCCGAAGCGCCGTCAGATCGGCTTCCATAGGGAGAAGGCAGGGAAATGAGATTGAAGAACTCCTCCGCAGCATGGGTACGGGTGGCGGGGATCTACGCAAACAATTCTTTCCCGAGCAAGAGTAGGAGGTTTTTCTGATGCGACTCATTAATGAAGACGAAGCCGAAATCCTCATCGAGGAACATCTCCGCGAACGTGGATGGGATATAACGGATTTTACCGCTACGCGAAAACGGTGGCGTGAGCATCTTGATGGTGAAGAGGCTGATCGGGTTTTTCTGATCGATGGAAAAGTCGTTGCCATCCTGGAAGCTAAGAAACCTGGAAAGGATCTCTGGGCTGCCCTTGACCAGGCCAAAGGCTATGCGCGTACATACAAGAAAAATACCGGTCACGATGTCCCCTTGCTGTTTGCAAGTGACGGAACGATTTATCTTCGCCAGAACCTTAAGGCAAACACACTCCCGGAGAAAATCACCAATTTCCCTACCCCTGCTGAGTTTGGGGAATTCTTCCGGCCCCAGGCGATGGAACTCCACGGAACATTGCGGGACTATCAACGTGTCGCGGTGTCTCAGGTGCTTGGTGCTGTTCAAGCAGGACGGCGGCGTATGTACCTTCAGATGGCAACGGGTACGGGGAAAACCATCACAGCCGCCGGTGTTATCGCCAAGCTCTGGTCGGTGGGACTTGTCAGACGAGCGTTGTTTCTTGTGGACCGCGATGCCTTGGCGGTGCAAACAGTCAAGAAGTTCAAACACCACCTCGGAGATAATTTCGACATTGAAAGGGCCACCGGCGGCAAGGAAGACAAACACCGCGATATTCTGGTGACCACCATCCAACATCTGGCTGTACGAAACAAGTATCTTAGCTACGATTCGAACCACTTCAATATTGTCATACTCGACGAATGTCATCGTTCTTATTTTGGCGATTGGTTCGGCGTTCTGGATTATTTTGCCAAGGGAGGAGCTGTTCTGCTTGGCCTTACTGCCACCCCTGCTGACAAAGAAACCGTAAACACGGACCGCTTCTTTACTGATCCCGGTCAGTATCGCGGACCAATCTATCGCTACACGATCCGGCAGGGAGAGACGAACCCGGAAGTCCCGGAATGGGAACGACTGGCCGCATGTATTCACCACAAGTTCCACACCAACGTGGACTTGGAAGGTGTTCATGACATGGGCTTCGATTTTGAACCTGATCAATTGGGTCGGGCTGTGGACGTGCCGCAGCGGAACAAGTTGATCGCCGACAAGTATTTTGAAGATATCCTGGGAACAAGATACCCAGTGAAAACGATGGTGTTTGCGGCGTCAATCGCCCATGCCAAGAACCTTCGTTACGCCCTCATTGAAAAGTACAACGAGATCAACAATCTCCCGCCAAACGATGCGGCCGCCGAAAAATTCATCGTCGCGGTTCACAACGAGATGGCCGGTGCCAGAGAACTGATCGAGGAATTCCAAAAGGTGACGGACGCGGCAGAGCGCAAGGCCATCATTGACCAAGCTCACAAAGACCCTGACATGGCTCCACGCCCGATTATCCTGGTAGGTGTTGGGATGCTGGACACAGGGATTGACGCGCCGGATGTAGAAGTCCTTCTCATGACTCGGCCCACGAAGTCCAAGGTTCTTTATGTTCAGATGAAGGGACGCGGCACGCGCAAGTGCAAGGAGACCGGCAAGGATATGTACAAGCTGGTCGATTTTGTGGACATCACGCGTCTCGAACCCGCGATCACGAACGACTCTCCAGGGGTTGAGGACGAACCGGTCGAGCAAGAAGAAGAGGAAATCATTGATCGCGAACGTGGCGGCGAAAGCGGTGGCGGGGGTGCTGGCGGCACTGAAGGTGATGATGGCGTAGAGCAGGAGATGATCATTGCCGACGTTCCCGTCCATTTGGTTTTCTCGGAGACAATTTCCCCTGCAGTGCTGGAGGAACTTCGCCGACAGGTGGAAGCGCAACTCAAAGGCGGCATGGAACGCGAGAGCCTCAAACAGCGCTTCGCCCAAACCATCCTGTGCTGGCGATACTTCAAGGGTGCGGGGGTACCGGACCATGCATTCCTCGCCACAATGGGGTTTGATCTCCCAGCCCTGCGCGATCTGTTTGGCGAACCGGAAGCGACTCTTGAGGATTTTATCGCTGTCGCCACGGGCGAGGCGGATTTTGAAACCTTAAACCAGCGCCGGGAGTTCGAAAAATGGGCTCTCGAGAAAGACCTCAGCAAAGAACAACGCGAAATGGTCCTCATGGTGTGTGATTTCAAGCGGGCGAATCCGGATATTACGCCTGATCAGATCTTGCGCAGTCAATGGCTTGACCAAGCGGGTGGCATCCTGCGTATCAAGGCTTTGTTCGGGAATCTGGACAATCTGATGGCACTGGCCGATGAGGCTCTTTCGCTATCCACGGGTAGCGCATTGAACTTGGAGGAGAACAATGACAACAACGCCTGATTTCAATCAATTTGGTGAAGAACTTTGGGAGGTTGCCAACGTCTTCCGCGATGATGCGCTCCACGCCACAGAGCGGTTAGAGACCTTCAGTCTGTTTCTCTTCCTGAAATTATGGGATGAGATTGAAATAGAGCATGAAGAGGCAACAGGCAAAAAATTGCCTGACAACCAGCAGCTCATCCCCGAAATCTATCGCTTTCACAACTGGGCCCCTGATCCGGATGCCTATGCCAAAGAAAATGGGTTTGAGGATTCCATCGACTTCTGCAAACAGATGTTCACCCATCTGGCCACACGCGAATCCAAACATCCCACCGCCAGAGACGTTCGCCGCCTTTTCAAGGATACGGTGTTCCGCCTGCGTTACGCAACTACGGTCCGGTCACTGGCCTCTCGTCTCCAAGAGCTGAACCTGCGGGAAATCATGGCCCGTGGTCTGGGCGAAGGCGAGCGCTACGACATCTTTGGCCGCGCTTATGAATACCTGCTCCAGCAGTTCGGGCAAAGCAAAGAATTTGCTGAGTACTTCACCCCCCGCCACATCGTGGACCGTATGGTCCAAATCATTGACCCTCAGATTGGCGAGACAATTTATGACCCAGCCTGTGGGACCGGGGGCTTTATTGTGCGAGCGTTTGAAAAAGTTAGGGACAAGATTGCCAAGAAAAGAAATGCCGCCGAGAGGGAGCGACTGATCCGGCAACTCAAGGAAAAACATCTTTACGGCGTGGAGCACGTCCCCCTGGTCTTCAAGCTGGCCCTCATGAACATGATCCTTCACCGGGACGGCTCCAGTCAGCTCAAGAACGATGATAGCCTGTCCAACAGGGCGCAGGATCTCAACAAGAACAAGTATGACATTATTCTTGCCAATCCGCCCTTCGGTCCCACCAAGCAGGAGCGTCTGGCGCAATTCGAATATCACATCAAGCTCTACGAAGCGCTCTTCATCCAGCACATGATGAACGCCCTTAAACCGGGGGGCCGGGCCGCCGTTGTTCTCAAGGAAGGCCTCCTTTTTGACTCCAAGAAGATGCTTCGAAAAATCTGCCGGAAGCTCGTTGAGCAGTTTGAAGTCCTCGGCGTTATCAGTCTGCCCAATGGAGTATTCAACCCGTACAGCGGGGCAAAAACGAGTGTCGTGGTCTTTCGTAAGCCAATGGGCAAAGATGACGTGAGGACTTCAAAAGTCTGGTTTTACCGTGTAGAGAGCGATGGCCGCGACCTCGGCGCGACACGCCGAAAACTGCCGGACTTTAATACCGACGGGGACCTGGAGCACATGGTTTCCCTCTGGCCTTACACCTGGCGGCACGAAAAAAACGGGGGCGTACGCGCTATCTTGAAATCCGACAATCTGAAGGATTTCGAGAGCGAAAAATCTTGGTGGGCCACCATCGAGGAGATCCGCAAGACCGAATACAACCTGACTGCCGGACGCTATTGCCCGCACCAGGCCGAAACGGTCGAGCACGAGAAGCCAGAGGTCCTTATCAACCGGCTGCTGGAGCTGGAAGAAGAAATAAAGACCGATCTGGAAGGTTTACTGATGCTTGTCACCGCTTCAGGGGCAGTTTGTCAGGAATTGCAGGATGTTACGCTTCCTATGGCCGCGGAACCACCTGGAAAATATGGAGAGAAACAACCAGAATGAGAAATCATGATTCAGACAGGCTAAAAACAAAACCAACATTTGTGGTTTATATTGATGAGTCGGGTGACGAGGGGTTTCGCTTTCATCAAGGCAGTGATGTTTACACATAAATTTGCAGGCCCCGGGTCTCAGGATCCCACCCGCATGGGGCTGCCGGCCTTGCGGCCGACCTGAGAGGACCCCCGCGCATGCCTGCATACTAAATTATGCTTGATAGTTACTCCTTTGTCAAGAAAGTTTCTCTGCCGGACATATATGAAGAACTGTAAGCCTTTAACTTTGCCGCAGACTTCATGCCTGGTATGCGAGGACGGCGTCGCGCGAACACCTGTCTGCGTGCCTGCCTTGTCGGAAGACAGGCAACGCACAGGGTAGATTGGATACGGATGCCACCATCGAATTTCTCGATCAGGCGAAGAATGTTCTCGGGTGGAAGGAAGAGCGATGAGTCAGAAAATAAAAACATATCCTTCGGGGTGGAAAGAAATGCCTCTAACGGTAGTTGCGCCTCTGGCTCGAGAACGAGTTCTGCCGTTTAGTGGACAGAAAGATTACCTAACTACCGGCGCTCTGGGTGATACAGTCATTACGAAGCTTGAGCCTGTTACCTACGACAATCGTCCTACCAGAGCCGACCTTGTCGTTCGTCCTGGAGATGTACTTGCGGCTCGAATGAAGGAGACGAACAAAGTTCTATTAACCACAGGTGATTTGGACGGCCTAATTGTCTCAACCGGTTTCGCGGTATTTCGTCCGACACCTCAGGTTTTGCCCGGCTACCTCTATTTCTTTCTGAGATCAGAGGCTTTCCAAAGTTTGAAAGACAAATACGCACAGGGCTCTACTCAGAAAGCAATCAACAATAAGGACCTAGATCTTATTACAATCCCTGTTCCCCCGTTGCCAGTCCAGGAGCGAATCATCGAGATTCTCCAGAAGGCCGAGGAAATTCACCGAAAACGGCAAGAGGCATTAGAAATAGTAGAAGCAATTTTGCCAGCAGCTTTTCGTGATATTTTTGGCGATCCTGAGTCTAATCCCTTTGGCTGGCCAGTCGAGACTCTTGGCAAATACATTGAGGAGTCACGATATGGCACCTCTGAACGAACTGGCACTTATGCCGAAGGTGATCCAGTTCTTCGCATACCTAATGTCATTAACAGAACGATCAATCTCTCTGATCTAAAGTATCTTACGGTCAGTGATGCTGAGAAAAAAAAGTTGCTGCTACGCTCTGGGGACATTTTGGTAGTCAGAACAAATGGAAACAAGGATTACGTTGGCCGCTCTGCGGTTTTCGATTTGGACGGGGAGTATCTTTTTGCATCGTATCTTATTCGACTTCGACTTCAAACAGAGAAGCTTAATCCGCATTATGTAGTGGCATTCTTGGCAACTCCATTCGGGAGAAGAGAGATCGGCCGTAACAGTCGAACTTCTGCTGGACAATACAACATCAGCTCTACCGGCCTTCGTGCGATTCGAATTCCAGTTCCCCCTTTGTCTAGGCAACTGAAATTCTTGGATCAGTATGAGCAATGGAGACAATCAAAGGTACATTTGGAGGATGCATTTCTTGAAGCCGAATCAACGTTCTTTTGCCTTCTTTCTCGTGCCTTCACCGGCGAACTAACCGCTGAATGGGAAAAAGCCAATGCGGAATGGATAGCCGAACAGGTTGAATTCCATGAACAGTTGCCGCGGCTCATCCTGTTGGCCTTCCTGCGGGAAAGAGCAAATCAGGCCGGTCGTAAAGCAAAAGAAGCCGCCATCCTTGTCACGGCCATGATGAAGTACGCATTTCTCCTCCAGATGGAGGGAAACGGCCGCCGCCGGCTCTATCAGTTTGTTCCTTATCATTACGGACCGTTCGCTAAGGACCTCTATGCCGACCTTGAGAAGCTCCAGGAAGATGGCCTCGTGACCGTGGACAACGATACCGACGAGGACAAGACCCGCATCATCCTGGCCGACTCCGCTAAAGCTGATGATGCCCTGGCTGTCCTGCCCGACGACCTAAAAGAGGATATCTCGGCTATTTTGAACACATACGGCGACCTCGACCACAACACCCTGCTCAAGACTGTTTATGAGAAATACCCCGTCTATGCGAAAAAGAGCCGTATCAGGCAAAGGGGACGAAATTGAAGGCCCGCAGCAAAGAATTATTGGACCGCTCAATTGCTGCAATGATTGCAGCAATTGATGTCTACAACAAGCCTGACTTTCGGTATCGCGCGGAATCTTTTGTGATTTTGGCAATCAATGCTTGGGAACTTTTACTAAAAGGGAAATGGTTACATGACCACCATAATAAAATCAGCTCCTTATATGTCCGCGAAGGCAAGGGAGAAACGCGCAAGCGCATCAAGAAAAGTAGGTCTGGGAATCCACTCACGCACAGTGCAGATTACCTTGCGAAAAAGTTGGTTGAACAAAGAAGTCTGCATCAAAATGCATGGAAAAATCTTCAGATCCTGCTGGAAATGCGTGACACAGTAGTCCATTTTTATCATAATTCACCTCAATTCTCCGAACGGCTCCAGGAAATTGGTGCCGCCGCAGTAAAAAACTTTGTTGCGGTAATTCATGATTGGTTTCAAAGGGACCTGTCAGAGTTTAACTTTTATCTGATGCCTCTTTCCTTTGTAAATATTCCTGTAGAAAACGAAGGTATTCTTCTTAATAAACAAGAAGAAAAATTTCTCAGATTTTTGGAGCAGCAGGAACCCGGAGATGATGATCCAGAGGCAGAGTACTCGGTAACCGTTAACATTGAAGTCCGCTTTACTCGTTCAAAGGCAAAGGAAGCGTTGGCTGTTCGTTTGACCAAAGATCCAAATGCCCCGGTTATTCGTTTAACTGAAGACCAAATTAGAGAGCGCTACCCATGGGATTACAATACCCTTACTGATAAATGTAGACGACGCTATGATAATTTCAAAGTCAACCGGAAGTATCACGAAATACGCAAACGTCTTCAAGTCAACACTATCTATGCACATATTCGACGACTTGATCCTGAAAACCCTGAAAGTCCCAAAAAAGTTTTTTATAACCCCAACATTCTGAGAGAATTTGATAAGAACTACGCGAAAAAGTATGATGACAACCAATGAAATTGATATGACTCACAACCATGCGAAAGATAACAATCAGATGCAGGCCTCGTTTGCGACTTTGCTGAGTGGGGCAGCTGAGGCCCTTGCAAGTTATCTTGACCGGTTATTGCCTTCACTTTTCGATAACTGGTGGAAAGATGCTGTGCTTGACAAGTTGTCTTTCCAGCAACAGCGACGAGTCGAACAGAAAGGAATAGTCTCCCTCTCTTCATTGGATCTTGCCGCTTTGCTTCGGGTGTTGGATCAGAATTGGTACCAGATTTCAATGAAGATGAATCTGTCCCCGGAGGCTCGCCATTTTGTTAAAGAGATGCAAACCGTCCGGAACAGATGGGCTCATGCGGGCACGGAGGGGTTCCCGCTGGAGGATGTATACCGAGACCTGGATACGCTGCAGCGGTTCGCCACGGTGATTGAGGCCGAAGAGGCTTTTATTCAGGAGATTCGCGCTACAAAAACATCGTTGCTCGAAAGGCGCTTGACCTCTATTTCCAAAGCCCCTGCAAACGAAGAGCAACCAACTCCTGGGGAAGGAACACAAGCAGCCGAGTTTGAGCCTGGCCAGATTGTCTTTTTGAAGTCGAATCCTGAAATAAAGGGAGCAGTTGTGTCGATTATGCCGGGTAAGCCGGAAAATCGCTACAACGTGTTCATTGATGGTGAGACGGGGATATTCTATGCCTCCCAGATACAGGCTGAAGATCGGAAAGACAAGGACTCTATCGTTTTGCCTTGTCATAAGTTCCATTCCTACCTTACCGCTCTCCAAATTCAACATCCAGGATTATCTACGCTTTATTCTCTTAATGCGGCTCGCGTTGATTTCATCCCATACCAATTCAGGCCAGTCCTGAAATTTATTCGATCCGACCGACCGCGATTACTCATTGCCGATGGTGTTGGAGTGGGGAAAACCATTGAGGCGGGGTTGGTTCTGCGTGAACTGCAGGCCAGGCGTGATGTCCGCTCTGTTCTTATCGTCTGCCCTCGCCCACTGGTAACTGAACGCAAATGGCAAATTGAGATGAAACGTTTTGAAGAGCGTTTCGCTCATCTTGACGGCAGGACGCTTCGCTTCTGCATCAACGAGATGGACCTGGAGGGTGTTTGGCCCGAGCAATACCAGAAAGCCATTATACCCTATTCCTTGTTTGACGAGGCTCTTCTTTACGGGACAAGCCCGGATGGCAAGCGGAAACGTAAGAAAGGGCTGCTGGACCTGGACCCACCACCCCGGTTTGACCTGGTTATTGTGGACGAGGCTCATCACATCCGGAATTCGGATACGTATAGCCACAAGGCGGTGAGGTTCTTTTGCGACCACGCTGAGGCGGTCGTATTCCTGACTGCCACACCGATACAGATGGGTAATTACGACCTCTTCGTTTTGCTCAATGTGCTTCGCCCTGATCTCATTATCGACCAAGAGAGTTTTGCACACATGGCAGAGCCGAATCCGTTCATAAATCGCGCCGTAGACCTGGCACGCGGTCAGGGGGTGGGATGGGCCGAAAAAGCTGTTGAGGCCCTTGATGAAGCCGCCGCAACATCGTGGGGACGGGTCTTGCTGCGAAACAGTCCGGAATTCTCCCGAATACGCGATCAACTTTCCCGTGGTGACATTCCATCAGGAGAACGCGTGCAACTCATTACTGACCTCGAAGCGCTACATACTTTCGCTGGAATAATTAACAGAACCCGTAGAAGGGATATTGGCGACTTCACGGTAAGGAAACCGGAAACGGTCGTCATTGAATTCACCCCGGCTCAGAAGAAGCTCCACGATGATCTGCTTCAAATTCAAGCGGAAATATTCAGCCAGATTCATGGAGACACCAATGTCAAATTCATGATGACAACAATCAGGCGGCAGGCGGCGAGTTGCTTATATGGCCTTGTCCCCTTCCTCCAGGAGATACTTAATCGTCACGTTGACGAATTGGCATGGGAAGAGGCCGACAATACTGGAGAGGCTCCAACTGCGACAACTGTCGAAGCCATAGAAACAAGAATCAGAATGATTCTTGAACAAGCGCGTAATCTTGATCCCGAAGACCCAAAGCTTGAGGCGCTCAGGAAAATTCTCAGGAACAAACAAGAGCTGCCCAATAACAAAGTCATGCTCTTCAGCAGCTTTCGACATACCCTCCACTATCTTCATCAACACCTGAAGGCGGATGGTTTCCGCGTCGGACTTGTCCACGGCGGAACACCTGACGAGGATCGAATCGAATTTCGCAATCGATTCGAATTGGATCGAGGACATGATGATGCGTTGGATGTCCTCCTGTTTTCTGAAATTGGCTGCGAAGGACTGGATTATCAGTTTTGTGATTGCATCGTGAACTATGATCTGCCATGGAATCCGATGCGGGTTGAGCAACGGATCGGCCGGATAGACCGAAACGGACAAAAGAGTGAGAGCATCGCGATATTCAATCTGATTACGCCGGGGACGGTTGACGCGGATATTTATGAACGGTGCTTGCTGCGCATAGGAGTTTTCAATAACGCTCTGGGTAGCAGCGAAGAGATACTCGGTGAAATCAGTAGAGAAATCCGAAACATTGCTGAGAATTTCAATCTGAGTGATGCGGAACGCCGTGAGAAGCTCCAGCAATTGGCAGATAATCAAATCCGCTTGATGCAAGAGCAGGAAGAGCTCGAACAGAAGCAACTTGAGCTGTTTGGCATTCGCCTGCCTGAAGATCAGTTGAAGAAGGAGATTAACGAGGCATCGAGCTTTTGGCTTTCTCCCGAAGCGATTCGTAATCTTATTACGAATTACCTACAGAATACCTGCGGCAAAGAGCAAGAATTCATTCTTGGCGAAAAGCCGCTCAAGACGCTACGCCTCTCCCAGGAGGCTCGTAATCAGTTGTTGAAGGATTTTCAGAAGCTTCCCAGGCAGAACACATCTTCGTACAGGGAATGGGAAAACTGGTTGAAGGGTGGCAATCCTCACTTGCTTATAACCTTTGATGCTGCTTGCGCGTCCCAAAATCCCGACGCGGCGTTCATCATGCCCTTGCACCCCTTGGTAAGGCAGGCATCCAGAGCATTCGACACCACAAAACGAGTTGTCACAACACTAAAGGTGCGGGATCGGTCTGTCCCTGGCGGAGATTACCTGTTTGCTATTTATCAGTGGCATTTTCACGGTATCAGAGAAGACGTGGTCCTGTGTCCGGTTGCGAGTTCGGAGCGGATCACCGCCCATTTGGGAAAACTTCTTGAAAAAGCCGAAGAAAATCAAACCAGTGTAGATAATGTTCCTGAATCCTCAGCCTGGGACGAGCTTGATGTTCACCACTATAAGCTCTGGTCGGAGGCGCGCGAAAAACACCAGCGCCGGACCCAGGAACTTGCACAATATCGACGTGAAAGTCTGACAACCAGCCACCGCGCGCGAATCTCACTTCTTGAAGAACAACTGAGTCAAGCGAGTAATGACAAAATCAGGCGGATGCGCCAAGCTCAAATTGCAGCGGCTGAAGCGGATTACGCGCGTCGCATTCAAGAATTGGATATTGCTATGGAACGGGCCGATATTACTGCCCAGCCCGTGGCGTATGGGGTAATCCACATCGATGGAGGGTTGTCGGATGCCGAGTGACTACGACAGTATCAGAGCTGACAATATCAGGGAGTACGGTGAAGGCACACGCCACCTTTCTTTCTTGGGTCGACTGTATACGGATCGGACACACTTCATCTTTGAACTCCTTCAAAACGCGGAAGATGCAGGAGCTGCCAAAATCCTGTTTGAGCTATTCGAAGACAGGCTAGAAGTAAAACATGACGGTCGTCCATTCGATGAACGCGACGTGCGAGGCGTGTGCGGTGTTGGCGAGGGCACAAAAGCAGAAGATCTCACACAAATAGGAAAGTTCGGGATAGGATTCAAGTCAGTCTATGCTTATACCTCCGCCCCCGAAGTTCACTCAGGGGTGGAGCATTTCCGTATCGAGCATTATGTCCGGCCATACAAGGCTGCCACAAAGATACCTGGCAATGCATGGACCACTCTTTTTGTTTTTGCTTTTGATGTGCCAGGCCTTGAACCTCAAACAGCCATGCATGAGATTGCCGAACGACTTCGTAATTTGAGTGCCCGGACACTCCTGTTTCTCCGTAATATTAAAGAGATTGAGTATAAGTTGCCTGACGAGACAGGGGGCGTTTACTTACGTGAGGCAGTCTCCCATGGCCAGGCCAGACAGGTTACGGTCATCGGGCAGAACAACGGCCAAGACGAAGACGAAAACTGGCTCGTTTTTGAAAGGCCTTTATCTGTTCCGGATAGTGCCGACACGGTGTGGGTCGAAATTGGATTCAAGCTTGAGGCCGATTCCAAAGACCGAATTGAGAGTATAGTAAGGATCAAAGAATCACCCTTGGTTGTTTATTTCCCAACGGAGAAATCAACCCGATTTGGATTCCTTGTCCAGGGACCATATAGAACCACGCCATCCCGAGACAATATTCCAAAAGATGACGACTGGAATACCAAGCTTGTAGAAGAAACAGCTCTTCTTCTTGTCGACGCATTACAAAGCCTGAAAAGAATGGGGTTGTTAACAGTTGCACTGCTTAACACGCTCCCGATCAGAATGGACGATTTCCCGGAAGATGGCATGTTTTATCCAATCGTCGAGGCGGTCCGCGATGCTCTCCTGGACCAGGAACTACTTCCAACAGATGATGGAACCTTTGTCTCTGCACGAAATGCAAAGCTGGCCAGTGCAGAATGGTTGCGCTCGTTATTGCGGGATGAGCAACTGAGGCAGCTATTCAAGACAGAAATCCCTCTGAAATGGATTTCTGGTGAAATAACAGAACGAGCAAAACATGATTTGTGGAAATATATCCGAGAAGAGCTGAGGGTTGAAGAAGTAACACCGGAAAGCTTCGCGAGAAAAATAGAAGGCACCTTTCTTGTAAAACAAACTGATGATTGGATAATTGATTTTTATAGACATCTTTCTAAGGTAGAGAACTTGTGGCGTCCGGGAGGACTTTTGAGAAGCAAACCGATCTTGCGGTTACAGGATAATACACAGGAAGTACCTTTCCGTTCTGATGGTATGGCAAATGCCTACCTGCCACCGCCAGAGGAGACAGACTTTCCCGTTGTTAAGCGGGAGATTGCCGACAACGAACAAGCCTCAGAATTCCTGAGACACCTGGGTTTGTCAGAGCCGGATGTATTCGATGACATCGTTGAAAGGGTGTTGCCGAAATACAGCCGACAGGATGTCTCTTCCATTACGCCATGTGAACATGAGATGGACATCAAGAAAATATTGCGCGCCATGGCATCCGATTCCGAGGCAGGCAAGAAGAAAGTCCTCCAAGCCGCTAAAAACACGCCGTTTTTGAAAGCTGTCGATCAGAATGGGAATTCGTCCTTCAAAAGACCTGATGAGATTTATTTCCCTAATGAGAAGCTGAAAGATTATTTTTCTGGATGTCGTGATATTTGGTTCTTGGATGAAGCCACTGGTGAAAAAGAATGGAAAGCACTTGGAGTAGAAAACAAACCGCGATTTAAGAAAATATCAATTGACTTGCCAGGGGAGGAGAAAAGTAGGTTGAGAGGAAACCAAGGTCATACACGGGATATTGAAACGATCGATTATGATTTTGATGGATTAGAAGACTTCCTTGCAAGATTTGATAGTGAGGATGGGAAGCTTGCCGATCACTCTTTAATCTTGTGGAGCTTCCTTTTGGATCACCTTAAAGAAGGGTATCATTACAGCTTTTATGAAGGCGAGTACAAATGGTTCTATTACCAAGAAAAATCGGTTCGATTTAATGCTCGCTGGAAAAAACAAGTGGTATCTAATGCGTGGTTACCGAAGGCAGGAGGTATTCGTCTTCATAAACCGCACGACCTTTCACTGGAAGAATTACCTGAGTCATTCATTCGTGACGAAAAGTTGGCTGATTTGCTCGGGATGCAGAAAGATGAGATCAAAAAAATTGAGGAAAAAACGGGAGGTAAATTTGTCCCACGAGATAAATACGAGGAGTTCAAAAAATGGGAGCAACAAAAGGCTAAAACCGAAAAGGATCAAGAGAGCAGAGAGGCGGACACACGCCCGAAGAAAATCTGTTACAAAGACGAACTGCAAAAATCTTTCAACAGACTAGGAGAAACTGAACTTCAAGAGCAGGCTATAGATACTGGCAACGTAAAGGACCCTGACCGTCGTCGGGAGAAAAGTTATGAGGAACATAAAAAGCGCTTGGATCACGAACCCAAGCCTAATGAGAGACGCAAGGAAACAATGCGCACAATACTTGAAGGACCAGACGAACAAGTGCGAGAGTATTTATTCCAATTTTATGATGGGAAGTGTCAGATTTGCGGCAAGACTTTTCCTGAGAGGAATGGAAATCCATTTTTCATAGCCAACTATATTGTTCCCAAGAAACTAGCTGGGGTTATAGATACTCCAGCAAATGCCCTTTGTTTATGTGCGGATCACTTTGCCAAATGGCAGCATGGGACTATTGAGGCAGATAACATAATAGAGCAAATCGAAAACTTTAAAACAGAAAAAGAAGGCGGAAACAGTGAGGCTGTATTACGGATTAAGATATGTGGCGAAGAATGCAAGATCAGGTATAAAGAAAAACACCTTCTTGATCTTCAAGAATTACTCAGAGCATCAGACAGTGAAGATAAAAGAAATGCTTTTTAGGGAACGCGACGGGGAATACTATTTCGAGGTGATGGAGGCGCTTTCAGAGTTTATTTCGCCAAGGAACACGAGGCGCAATTTCTGACGCTGTATCCCCTATATTTTTTGTATATTAGTCACGAATAGCGTTGACAGTCAGGTGGCGCATAAGGTAAAGGGAATGAGTCAAGGCCTTCCGGTTGGTTAAAATAGTTTACCCAAAAAACTTAACCAAAGGAGGAAGGCACATGACCCATCAACAGTATATCATGAGGAGGAAGCTGAATATACTGGACCTTGCAGAGCAACTTGGGAGTATCAGCGAAGCGTGCAGGAAGCTTGGATTAAGCCGGCTAACACTACTACGATATAAAGAAGGCTCTTGAGGAAGAAGGGATAGAGGGGTTGCTTGAGAAGGCGCGGAACAAGGCGAGGATAGCCAACCGGGTAGCACCTGAGATAGAAGAGAGGGTACTTGAGTATTCACTACATTATCCCACTGGAGACCTTCAAAGAGGTGCTTGACCTCTGTAAGCAGTATATCCATAATAGAGAGGAGGCGACAAAAGAAGCAGCGTAGTTCTTGTTACCGGAAGGCCGACGTGTAAACGCTTTTAGTGACTAACGCAATTGATGGTACAGGGAAAGTCCAATCCAAAAAAAATAGCCTGGAGCGGGCGGATCAAGGCCGTTCAGCCGCGAATCCGCCTCATGCGGTCTTTCGATGAGCGGCACCACAGCTACCAGGGGTACGTGCTTCGCGTTGACGGAACATGCGGGGATGAAA
>Ga0256830_1001775_pt1 | contig 14939 bp, 9 predicted proteins | sample 128326metaG_FD_190537 | JGI IMG/M metagenome (GOLD analysis project Ga0256830, IMG submission 190537) | Hydrothermal vent microbial communities from Lau Basin, Pacific Ocean - 128-326 | ecosystem: Environmental > Aquatic > Marine > Hydrothermal vents | place: Pacific Ocean: Lau Basin | collected... | reverse complement strand
TCACCCAGTCGGTGAACAAGCCGAGGGGCCTCGGATACAGACCCTTGGCCTCCACGTACCACTCGACCAGTATCCAGATCGCCAGCAGGATCATGGGCAGCTCGAAGAATTTCGCCCAGCGCCGTGCCTGCGGGGTTTCGTCTTCGGCCACGCCGGACAAGCCGATGGCCATGTTGAGTGTCGATGCGGGCATGTTGCCTCTGGTTCCTTTCAGTCAACGCTGCAGTGCACACTGCCAGCGGTCCGGGGGCAGGTCAATATGGCGGACTGGCGATGACCGGATGGTGGGGTTCGCTTCGCTCACCGCCACCCTACGGGTAGCGCACCGTTTTCCACTGCCGTCAGACATACAACCCCCGCGAACGCAGCAGGCGGTAGGTACCCTGCTTGACGGCATCGTTGAACAGGAACCAGACCAGCGAATAAGCCCACACCAGCAGCGCGTACTGCCAGCTGATCGGCGTCACCCACAGGCCATAGACGGCAATGAGTGTACCGGCGACCTCGGTACCAAAGGTGGCCAGGAACAGCAGCGGCGAAGGGAAGGGCCTTTGCCAGAACCAGCCTTCGGTTCGCGTGATGTACAGCGTGCTGTGTCCGGCCACGATCAGCTTCAGGAACAGGATGGTGCGGATGACATCTTCAGGCATGCCGCGCTCCTGCAGAATGAAGAACAGCAGAAAGGACGAGATCACCCCCATGACACCCAGCATGCTGGATACGGTGATGAGTTCCGGCATGTTCCACCGCACCGGCTCGTTGTGCACGCGCGTGTTGTCGTAGGCGATGGCGAGGATGGGGATGTCGTTGAGCAGCGCCAGCAGAATGATCATCAGCGCGGTGATGGGATAGAAGTTGAACACCACGATAGACAGGGTCATGAACAGGATGACGCGAATGGTCTCGGCGATGCGGAAGGTGGCGTAGCTCTTCATGCGTTCGAAGGTGGTACGCGACTCCTTGATGGCATCGTTGATGACCGACAGACCGGATGCGGTCAGGATGATGTCGGCCGCGGCGCGCGCCGCATCGGTGGCATTGGACACCGCGAAGCCGCAGTCGGCCTTCTTCAGCGCCGGCGCATCGTTGACGCCGTCGCCGGTCATGGCGACGATGTGGCCGGCCTTCTGCAAGGTATCGACGATGCGGTATTTGTCTTCCGGCACCACCTCGGCAAAGATGTCGACCGACTCGATCATTTCCACGATGGCGGACTCGTGGGTGTGCAGAAACTCGCGCTCCAGCAGACTGGTGTCGTACATGGTCTGCAGGGTCTCCATGACCTCGGCGGCAAAGCGCTCCGCCTCGGCACGCGGCACGTCGCCCTTGAGACGCTTGTAGATGGCTGCCGCCAGCACCTCGGCCAGGGTCAGCAGCTCGGAGCCACCGCTGCCGCGCAGCTGGGTCGAACGGATGGTGCGCTGCTCCAGCCCCAGCATGCGGCCGATCTCACGGGCGATAGCGAGGTTGTCACCTGTCACCATCTTCACTTGCACGCCGTTGCCACGCATGTCATCGATGACCTGGCGCGAGTCCTCGCGCGGCGGATCGTACAACGGAATGAGACCGATCAAAGCCAGCGGCCCACCGTCCTCGCGGCGCCCCACCGCCAGGGTGCGATAACCCTTGGTGGCCAGCAGCTCGACGGTGCGCGACAGGTCGACAGTCGACTCCTCCGGCAACTGCGCCATGTCCAGCAGCACCTGCGCGGCACCCTTGATCACCTGCAGGCGCACACCGTCCTTTTCCACCGTGGCCTCGGTGCGCTTGCGCACCGGGTCGAAAGGCACGAACTCGACCTGCCGCCAGGCCTGCCAGTCGAGATCGGGCAGGTGTTCGTCGATATAGTGGAAAATGGGCAGTTCGATGGGGTCGCGGTTTTCCAGCCTCGAAGCCAGCGCCGCGGCCAGGAACAGGTCGCGCTCGCTGAAGCCCTCACGCACCATGGGCTCGGCAACCTGCATCTCGTTGCGCGTCAGGGTGCCTGTCTTGTCGGAGCAGAACACGTCCACGCCGGCCAGTTCCTCGATAGCGGTCAGCCTGCTGACGATGGCCCGGCGCCGCGACAGGTTCAGCGCCCCCACCGCCATGGTCACCGACAGCACCGCCGGCAGCGCCACCGGGATGGCCGCTACTGTCAGCACCAGCGCGAAGCGCGCGATCTCGAAGAAGTCCTCATGGCGGAACAGCGACACCATGATGATGATCAACACCAGCGCCACCGTGATCAGGATGAGGAAATTGCCGATCTGGATAACCATCTTCTGGAAATGGCTGCGCTCGTGCAGCTGCACGGCGGCGACCAGCGACACCACGGACTGGAAACGCGTATTGGCACCCGTATTCACCACCACGCCCAGCATCTCGCCCTGCTTGACGATGGTATTGGAGAAGGCAAGCTCGTTGAGCTTCTTGCTGACCGGCAGGGACTCGCCGGTCAGTGCCGACTGGTCGATGAGCAGGTAGTCGCCCTTGAGCAACTGCACATCGGCCGGCACGATGTCGCCGATACGCAGTTTGACGATATCGCCCGGCACCAGTTCGCGCGCCGGGATGACCCGGTAACGGCCCGCGCGCAGCACGGTGACGTTGTGTGCCATGCGCTGCTTCAGGGCCTTGAGCGCGTTCAGCGCACGGTGCTCCTGGAAGAAGTCCAGCAGCGCGTTGACCAGCAGCAGGGTGACGATAATGGCGAAGTCTTCCCACTTGCGCACCAGTGCCGACAGCAGCGCGGCCACCTCGATCATCCAGGGAATGGGGCCCCAGAAGCGGCGCAACACGCGGTGCCAGAGCGGCTCTTCGTGTTCCTCGATCTCGTTGGGTCCGTAGCGTTCGAGACGGCGCGCGGCTTCGGCGTCGTCCAGGCCGCGGTCCGCCTCGATGCCGAGTTCCTGCAAGGTCTCGGTGACGGGCTGGTCACTGTATTGTTCGGTCGTTTTCATCCTGTCGGGTGTTTTTGTACCCCTCCGCCTCCAGTTCCAACACCTGCCGCGTCGTGCGCAGCACCGTATCCGGGTTGAGGCTCATCGAATCGATGCCGATCTCCACCAGAAAGGCCGCCATCTCCGGGTAGTCCGAAGGGGCCTGGCCACACAAGCCGGAATGGATACCGTTGCGCCGACAGGCGTCCACCGCCATGCGGATCATGGTCTTCACGCCGGCGTCGCGTTCGTCGTAGTCGAACGCGACCAATTCTGAATCGCGGTCCACGCCCAGGGTGAGCTGGGTGAGATCGTTGGAGCCGATGGAAAATCCGTCGAACAGCTCCGCAAAGGCATCCGCCTGGACGACATTGTTGGGAATCTCGCACATGGCGTAGATCTTCAGGCCCGCTTCGCCGCGCTTCAGGCCCAGCGACGCCATCCTGTCCAGCACCCGCCTCGCCTCCCCGACGCGCCGCACGAAGGGAATCATCAGGATCAGGTTGTCCAGGCCCATGTCCTCGCGCACCCGCTTCATGGCCGCGCATTCCAGCGCAAAGCCTTCCTCGTAGGCCGGGTGGGCGTAGCGCGACGCGCCACGGAAGCCCAGCATGGGGTTGGCCTCCTCGGGCTCGAACCAGCGTCCACCCAGCAGACTGGCGTATTCGTTGCTCTTGAAGTCGGACATGCGCACCACTACCGGCCTGGGATAGAAGGCCGCGGCGATGGTGCCGACGCCCTCCGACAGGCGCTGGATGAAATAGTCGCGCGGCTTGGCATGGCCACGCGTGAGCCGCGCGATTTGCACACGCACGTCCTCGTCGTCGATGCGCTCCGGGTGCAGCAGCGCCATGGGGTGCACCTTGATGTATTCGTTGATGATAAATTCCATGCGCGCCAGACCGACACCGTCGCTGGGCAGAAAACTGGTGGAGAAAGCCAGTTCCGGGTTACCGAGATTGATCATGATTTTGATTCTCGGCCGCGGCAGCGCCGACAGGTCGGTGGTCTGGATCTCGAAATCCACCGCGCCGCGGTACACACGGCCGACGTCACCCTCGGCGCAGGAGACGGTCACCGTTTCGCCGACGCCGATGCGCCCGGTTGCGTCGCCGCAGCCGACGATGGCGGGAATACCCAGCTCGCGGGCGACGATGGCGGCGTGGCAGGTGCGGCCGCCCCGGTTGGTGACGATGGCGGCGGCCCGTTTCATCACCGGCTCCCAGTCCGGTGTGGTGGTATCCGACACCAGCACCTCGCCAGCCTCGAAGTCGACCAGCTCGCTGGCATCCCCCACCACGCGCGCCCGACCCGAGGCGATGCGGGTGCCGACCGCGCGGCCGGTCACCAGCACCTCGCCCCCGCTGGTCAGGTGGTATTCCTCCAGCAACGTCCCGTGCTGTTGCGAGGCGACTGTCTCGGGTCGCGCCTGGACGATATAGAGCCGGCCGTCGATGCCGTCCTTGGCCCATTCGATGTCCATCGGCCGATGCTCGCCGATCCGCTTGCTGTAGTGCTCCTCGATACGGATGGCGTAGCCGGCCAGAGCCAGCACATCGTCGTCATCGATGCAGAACCGCTGCCGGTCCGTCACCGGCGTGGGTATGTTGCGGGTCGCGGCGCGGGTGCTGCCGGTGGCGTACACCATCTTGATCTTCTTGGATCCCAGGGTGCGGCGCAGCACCGCACGGCAACCCTTTATATAGGTGGGTTTGTGCACATAGAACTCGTCGGGGTCCACCGCGCCCTGCACCACGTTCTCGCCCAGACCCCAGGCGCCGGTAATGAACACCACGTCGCGGAAACCGGTCTCGGTGTCGAGGGTGAACATGACGCCGGACGAGGCCAGATCGGACCGCACCATTTTCATCACCCCGATGGACAGCGCCACCTTGAAGTGGCCAAAGCCCTGGTCGATGCGGTAGTGGATGGCGCGGTCGGTGAACAGGCTGGCGAAACAGCGCCGGCAGGCGTCCAGCAGGGCCTCCTCACCCTGCACGTTCAGGTAGGTATCCTGCTGACCGGCAAAGCTGGCGGTCGGCAGGTCCTCGGCGGTGGCCGAACTGCGCACGGCGACGCTCATGTCGTCACCGTATTCCTCGCCAAGCGCCCTGTAGGCCGCCAGGATCTCCGCCTGCAGGTCGTCGGGCAGGCCGGCGCCATAGACGATGGCGCGCGCCCTCGCCCCGCGCGCCGCCAGGTCGGTGACGTCAGCGGCGTCGAGCCCTTCCAGCGCCTCGTGCAGCGCCGGCCAGACACCGGCGTGGTCGAGCATGTAACGGTAGGCATCGGCGGTGATGGCAAAGCCGTTGGGTATGGGCACACCCTGCGGCACCAGCTCCCGGTACATCTCGCCCAGCGAGGCGTTCTTGCCCCCCACCAGCGGCACGTCGTCGATGGTGAGATCCCTGAAAAAACGTACATAACGTGGGCATGAATCCGTCATTGCGCTTTCCCTGGTTGCATTGCGGCGTGTGCCACCTCATGAGCATAGCAAAGGGTGGGCAAAGCTTTGTTGATCTGTGACAAGCAGGGGCGCTGCGGAGGATTCACCTCGCGAACCGCCACCCGGCGGCCCTATCATTGGGTGGCGGTGAATGAAGCGGACCCCACCATGAACGTCCCTTTCATTTGCAGATGCAGCGCCGGCGACTGAACAGCAATTCCGCCGCCACCACGCCCAGGTAGAACACGGCCACCCAGTACAGGCTGTCCGGCTGATCGCGCCACAGCCAGAACACCAGCGCCAGCCACGAGGCCAGTGAAAGCAGCATGGCCGACAGCGGCCACAGGCCATGCAGGCCAATGCGTGCCCGCAGCCGCCAGGCGGACAGATTGATGGCGAAGAAGATGAGCAGGAAGGTGGAACTGGCGAAGGAGGATATGATGGTCAGGTCGGCCGTATTGACGAACGCCAGCGTCACCGCCGTGATGATCAGCAGGCTCGCCCAGGGGATGTGGTTCTGCCGGCGGCGCAGGCTGAACACGCGCGGCAGGGCCTTCTCACGCGCCATTTCCACCCCCAGCCGCGCAGTGCCGAACAGCGTGGCATTGATGGCGGAGGATGTCGAGAACAGGGCCGCGATGCCGATCAGCACGAAACCGCCCTCGCCGAGGAAGGGCCGGGCCGCCTCGGCCAGGGCATATTCACCATAGCGGGCGATCTCGTCCGGCGCCAGATTGCCGACCGCCACCAGCGACACCAGCACATAGATGGCGAGTGTGATCAGCACCGACAACAGGATGCCGCGCTTCAGGTCACGCTCCGGCCGTTTCATTTCATTGACGGCGTTGGGAATCAGCTCAAAGCCCTCGTAGGCAACGAAGATCAACGCCGCGCCCATGACGACGCCGGCGTAGCCCTGGTCGAACAGCGGCAACACGTGACCAGCCTGCACGCCGGTCAGTCCGATGACGGCGAACAGGAACAGGATCAGCACCTTGATGGTGACAATCACCAGTTCCGCGGTACCGGTCTCCCTGACACCGTACAGGTTGATGCCGAGAAAGGTCAGCAGCACCAGCGACTCCAGCAGGTGGTGCACGGCCGGGTTGCCGTCGCTGCCCAGCAGCGCGGAACCATAGGCACCGAAGGTGTAAGCGTACAGCCCCAGGGTGCCGATGTAGCCGACCAGCAGCAGCCAGCCGCCCAGTCCGGCGATGTTGGGGTGGCGGAAAGCGTGTTCCAGGTAAGTGAAGCTGCCGCCGTCGGAGCAAAAGGTCAACCCGAGGCGGGCGTAGGACAGGCCGGTCAGCAGGGCGATGGCGCCGCCCAGCGCGAACGCCAGCGGCGCCGCGTGGCCGGCCTGGGCAATGGCCAGGCCCAGCACCGAGAAGATGCCGCCGCCGACCATGGCGCCCACGCCCATGGCGACGACTTCCTTGAGGCCCAGTTCACCGGCGGCGGCGCCAGCTGACATTCAGGCTTGCTCGACCCACACGGCGTGCACGTTGACGAACTCGCGGATACCGTAGATGGACAGCTCGCGGCCGTAGCCGGAATGACGGATGCCACCGAACGGCATGCGCGGATCGGACTTGGACATGGCGTTGACGAAAGCGGCACCGGACTCGATGTCGTCGGCCGCGATGCGCTCGCCGCGCGCCAGGTCGCGGGTCCAGACCGCGCCCGCCAGACCAAACTCGGTGCAGTTGGCGACTTCAATGGCTTCGGCCTCGTCTTTCACGCGAATCAGGGTCGCCACCGGCCCGAACAGTTCCTCCGACCAGGCCGCCATGCCCTCTTTCACACCAGCCAGCACGGTGGGCGGGTAGAAGGCACCAGGCCCCTCCGGCAGCTGGCCGCCGATCAGCACCCTGGCACCGGCCTCGGCGCTACGCCGCACCTGGTCGTGCAGGCCGTCGCGCAGGTCGAGACGCGCCTGCGGGCCGATGTAGACGCCCTCTTCCATGGGGTCGCCCATTTTGAGTTGGCCGGCCGCTTCGACGAACTTCTTCTCGAACTCGTCGTAGACGGCGTCCACGATGATGAAACGCTTGGCGGCGATGCAGCTCTGGCCGCTGTTCTGGAAGCGGCCGACGATGCCCACCTCCACCGCCCTGTCGATGTCAGCGTCTTCCAGAACGATAAAGGGATCGGAGCCGCCCAGCTCCAGCACGCACTTCTTCAGCGCCTTGCCGGCTTCGCTCGCCACCGCGCGGCCGGCCGCCACGCTGGAGGTAATGGTGACCGCCGCCACGCGCGGATCGTGGATGACTTCGGTGGTCTGCGGCACGTCGACAAGCAGGGAGCGGAACAGGTGTTCGGGAAAACCGGCTTCACGGAAGATCTTTTCGATCAGCTGCGCGCAGCCGAACACGTTGGGCGCGTGCTTCAGCACGCCGCCGTTGCCCGCCATCAATGCCGGCACGGCAAAGCGGAATACCTGCCACAGGGGGAAGTTCCAGGGCATGACAGCAAGGATGACACCCAGCGGCTTGAAGGTGACGAAGCTGTGGTGGGCCTCTGTCTCGACTTCTTCCGGGGCCAGGAAGCGCTCCGCGTTGTCGGCGTAGTATTCGCACGCCCAGGCGCACTTCTCGACCTCGGCGATACCCTGTGGCCAGACCTTGCCCATCTCCTGCGTCATCACCCGTGCGTATTCTTCCTTGTTGGAGAGCAGCAACTGCTGCGCCGCCTTCATGAGCCGCGCGCGCTCCGTCATGGGTGTATGGCGCCATTGCCGCTGCGCGGCCTGGCACTGGTCGAGGATGCGGTTCACCTCATCGGGCGACATTTGTTCGAAGCTGTTGATTTTCTGCCCGGTTGCCGGGTTGATGATGTCGAAATTCATGGTCTCTCCCCGCCTCCGCCCCTGGATGGCGCCGATGGTCGGCTCGGGCCATTGTAACCAAGTGGGGAGGGAAAAGAAGAGCGGTGCAGCGGGGCGTCGTTTGCTTGTTCAAGTGGTCGCGGAACGATGGGGTGCGCTTCGCTTACCCCACCCTACGGGTAACGCGGTGATGCCATAAAAAAGGCGGTGCATTGCTGCACCGCCTCTGGTCACCCAAGTTGTCGGATCAGTCGCCGATGGGACCATAGAAGAACCGTGGCCCCGCACCTTCCGGCGGCTGGATCAGGGTCGGATCTATCCCGGATACCGGTGCCGGCACCGGCGGGTTGCCGGCCTGGGTCGAATCCACGGTCTGCACGCGGCCGGTGGCAACGCTGGCGGCTGTCACCGTGCGGCCCGGCAGGCTGTCGAGGTACAGGCGCATCAGGTGCACGGCGTGAACGAACCTGTCCGGCGCAACCTGCTTGACGCGCGGGCCGTTGACGATGTCGAGGCTGTTCAGCGGCGGCACCAGGCTGATACCGCTGGTGTAGTCGTCGGCGTCGGCCAGTTCGAAGAACTGGTGGTTGTTACCACCGTTGGTGCGGCATACCCGGTCCAGTGCGTCACCATGCGGGAAGCAGGAGGCGAAGATGTAGCGTTTGCTGGGATCCAGCTTCTCGCCGCCTATGGTGGTCTCGACGATGCGGCCGCCCGAACTGCTGAAGGGCCGGTTGTCGAGGTCGATCTTCTGCGTCATGTTGGCCAGGCCCACGTACCAGCCGCCGCGCTGCAGGAAGGGGTTGCGGTCGAACACCGCGCCCAGCACCCGCTCCAGGTCGTTCTCGATCACCTTGCCGGAGAACTCGGCCACGGCGACCGCCGGCGAGATCGGGAACAGGGTGAACAGGTCACGCAGGGTGATGTCACCCGGGGCACGACCGTCGCTGAAGGTCTGACCCGGCGCCACTACATCCGCCGACAGGATGGGATTGCCGAAACGGAAGCCATTGGTCATGGACAGGTCCACGCCGGTCGGCACCACGGTGTTGCTGATGTTGAAGATGGCGTCGGCGATGAAGTTGTTGATCTCGTCTTCCAGCACATTGTCGCGGTGCAGCACCACGTCGGTATGACCGACCACCGTATCCAGGCTCTCGGTCAGCTGCAGACCGCGCGTGGTGATATCGCCGCAATCGTTGCCGGGGCAGTAGCCGCCCGGCATGAAGGTGTGCCGCACCAGGGTGTCACCGATGAAAGGCGCCTCAGCGGCGTCGACCAGCGCCTTGGTGGCCGGGTCCTCGGGCACGCTGTCATCGACCGGGATGGCGTTCCAAACGAATTCCTCGACTTCGCCGTTCTCCACGATCAGATCCAAACGGCCGAGATACAGGTCTTCGGTGGTTTCCACCACGATGGTTGCGTGCCTGCCTACATGGTGAACACGACCCGGCGCTTTCGATTTCACCTTGCGCTTGCTGGCGACCAGTGCGTTGAGCGTGGTCTCGTGGGTGTGCGCCGACAGCACCACGTCGACGTCCTTGAAGCGGCGGCCGATTTCCAGGTTCTGGGACAGGCCCAGTTCGGACTGCACGACGATGACCGTGGCACCCTGCGCCTTGACCTCGTCGATCATGGCAGGCAGTTCCTCGATGCCCTGGGTGAAGCGCAGGCCGATGTTGAACACGCGCGCCTGCTGCGGAACGATGGCGGCGGTGATGCCGATGACGCCCACCTTGACGCCGTCGACGTCGAACACCTTGTAGGGCGGCAGTACACGCTTGTTGTGCAGTTGCGGCGGCAGCGGCGCGCTGTCGGTGTCGTTGTACAGGTTGATGGCGATGGTCGGGAAGGTGGCGGCGGTCACGCCGGGACCATCGAAGGCATCGGCCATGACCCGGATGTTGGCCGGCAGCGGCGGCTTGGGTCCGAAGCTGGCAAAGCGGTTACGGAACACGGCCGGCCCGTAGCCAAACTCCCAGTTGCCCGGCGTGTAGGCATCGATGCCGAAGCTGTTCAGTGTCGGCATGATGGCATCGCCGACCGTGAACATGACTTCAGCGGTACCATGCACCGTGTCGCCGACGGCCAGCAGCAGGTTGTTGGGGTTGTCAGCACGTATCTGGTCGATCAGGGTCTTGGTCTTGGCCAGACCGCCGCCCTGGGTGACATAGCGCTCGGTACCGTCGGCGTTCTTGATGATGCCGGCGTGCGGCACCAGATTGCCGTGCACGTCGGACAACTGAATCAGGGTGATGACTTTTTCTTCATGGGCCTGGGCGAATGACACAGCACCCGGCAGGGCCAGCGAGAGGGCCAGCGCCAGGGCATGCCGCCCCAGCCGCCCGGAGAGGCAACGCAGTTTCATTATTCTCCTCCTTCGGATTCTTTATGCGCGACTCTGTGTCGCTGCTGGCAGCCTAGACGGAAGCACAGGGCGAGCGGAATAGGGAAAATCCTGATTCAGGGGTCGGGAGAATGCCGATCGTGCGGGGGCGGGGACGCTTGCGGTGGGGTTCGCTTCGCTCACCGCCACCCTACGGGCGGCCAAGGTAGGGTGGGGTGAACGCAGTGAACCCCACCGCAGCGGCGGTAAAGGTTTTTTTATCCTTTACGCGCCTTCATGGTTACTAAGCCAAACGATAACAAAGCCTCATTCAGCGGGTCTCTGGTCGGTCAGTCCGCAAGGCGCGGTGGCGCCGGCAGGGCCATACCCTGTCAAGCCGCCGCAACGCCGCGGATGGCCGACCAGAGGCCCGCCCGAAGGGAGCGCCCCACAGGTCCCGGGCCGGCGTTGCGGCGCTTGGCAAGGGCCGGGCCATTCCCGGCGCGCCGCGCCTTGGTCCGGAACCTGTGGGGCACTCTGAATGAGGCTTTGTTATCGTTTGGCTTAGTAAACACCCCGTCAAGGCGAGATAACGCCCAGCCGAATGGCCAGACGGGTGAGTTCAGCCGTGCTGGCCACGCCGAGTTTCTGTTTGACACGGGTATTGTGGTGGCCGATGGTCTTGGGACTGACGTTGAGCAGTTCGGCGATGTCATTGACCGACATACCCTCGGCACGCAGGCGGAACACCTCGAACTCGCGCGGCGACAGGTCGGCGATCAGGCGGCTGTCGGCCGATGCCTTGCGGCTGACCAGGAAGGGCATCATCTCCTGGCCGATGAACAGTTCACCCTGCGCCACCCGGCGCACCGCCTCCAGCATCACCCGCGAAGCGCTGCGCTTGGAGATATAGCCCAGGATCCCCTGCTCCAGCGCGCGGTTGAGGAACACCTCGTTCTCGTGCACGCTGAACACCAGGATGCGCGCCCCGCGGTCGCGCCTCAGGATGCGGCGGCTGGCATTCAGACCGCCCACGCCCGGCATGCTCAGGTCCATGACCACCACGGTAGGCTGGTGCTGCAGGTACAGGGTGTAGGCTTCCTCGCCGCTGGTGGCCTCGGCGATCACCTCGATATCGTCGGTGCTCTCGAACAGGCGCCGGTAACCGGCCCGCACCACTTCGTGGTCGTCCGCCAGCAGCACCCTGATCCGATCGGTGTTCATGCGCCTACCCTGCAAGTTCGGCCGTCAGAGGAATACTGACATTGATCGCCACACCCTTGCCAGGCCCGGATTGCAGAGACAAGGTCCCGCGCAGCGCCTCGACACGCTCACGCATGCCGATCAGCCCCAGGCCGCGACCGGGCTGCGCCGTGTCCATGCCGCAGCCGTCGTCCTCGATGGTGAGCGTCACGCGGCGCTCCGCACCGCGGTCCGGCCGGCGGCAGTCCAGGTGGATGCCGATGCGGGTAGCACCGGCATGGCGCGCAACATTGGTCAGACCCTCCTGCACGATGCGGTACAGGGAGATGTTCACCGGTTCGCCGAGATCATCCAGATCGCCCCCGGTGACGAACTCGCACCGTATGTCCGGGTGGCGCGCCTGCCAGTCCTTGATTGCCTCTTCCAGCGCCGCGATCAGGCCCAGGTCGTCCAGCACGGTCGGCCGCAGCCGCCGCATCATGGAATGCACCACGTTGTACATGCGCGACGACACGCTCATGATGGCATTGGCGCTGGCCGCCACCCGCGCGTCCTGCCGGCCGGACAGCTCGTGGATAAGTTCGGCGTCGGCCTGGATGGCGGTCATGCACTGGCCCAGTTCGTCATGCAGCTCGCGCGCCAGGTGGCGGCGCTCCTCTTCCTGCACGGCGAGCGACTTGTGGATGAGGAAGCGGTTGCCTTCCAGCAGATTGCGGCACTCGTTCTCCGCCCGCTTGCGTTCGGTGATGTCATGCAGGGTGGCTGCATACAACGGCTCGCCGCTGATATCCACGCGGCCGATATAGAGCTCCATTGGGAAAAGGCTGCCATCCTTGCGCCGGCCGCTGACCTCGCGGCGTGTGCCGGTAGTTTGCGTCCAGAAATCCGGGCTGGCGACATTGTCGGCACCACCCGACACCGGCGCCAGCAGCAGCGATGTGTGCCGGCCCAGCAGGGCCTGCCCGCTGTAACCGAACAACTGCTGCATGGCGGGGTTGACCGACAGGATGCGACAGTCCGCATCGTAGGTGATCATGCCGTCGATGGAAGTCTCCTCGATGACGCGCTCGCGTGCCAGCGCCTCTTCAAGATGCCGGGTACGCTGCGATACTTCCGCCACCATGCGGTTGAAGGCCGCCGCCGTCATGCCGACCTCGTCCTTCACCCCGGTAGGCACCGCCACCTCGTAGTCGCCGGCACCGACCCGCTGGGCAGCCGCGGCGAGCCGCCCCAGGCGCCGCGTGAGGTGGATGCCGATCAGCACGGTCGCCAGGATGGTCAGTACGATCTCGGTGCCGGCGATGGCGATGCTGCGCACCCGTGCCGCCTGTATGGCCTGCTGCATCTGCGCCAGCGAAAAGCCCATCAGTATGCGACCCATGCTGCGTCCGCCGAACACGATGTCGGCGCCCACGTCGAACAGCTCGTCGGTCACCTCGGCCGGGTGCCGGTCCGGCGCCGGCCAGCGCGCCTCGGGCACACTACCGAAACGGATCACTGGCCGCAGGTCGCGGTCCAGCACCACCAGATAGGCCAGCTCCGGGTGGGTGGCGATGTTGCGCAGGTATTCCTCCAGGCTGGCGTAGTCCACTTCCACCATATAACTGCCGGATGTGGTGGCGATCTGCTGCAGCATGCTGGCGGCCGTATCACGCAGGCGGTCGGTGTGCGCCTGGCAGATCAGCGTCATATTGTTCCACACCAGCAACGACAGCATGATGACCTCGATCAGCACCACGCTGGCGATGAGCCGCACCCGCAGGGAACGCAGTGGCTGTACCGGCATCGTCTGGCCTCCGCCCTAGTCGAGCCGCGGTGCGGCCCACTCCAGGTCATCGTAATCACGCGGCCCGGCCAGAACGAAACCGGGCCAGTCGAGCTGTCGCAGCAACTGCCGCCCCTGTTCGTCGTCGCGCAGTTTCAGCAGCATGGCGCGGATACGGCCGGCCAGTTCTGCGTCTACCCAGGGCGCCACACTGATGGGCATATGTCGACTGGCATCGGTCTCGGCCACGATGCGCGTGCCCGCGAGCACGTCCGGTGCAGCGCGCCGGTACAGCGGCAGCATCAGGGATGCAGCGTCGGTGCGCCCCTGGTGGGCGCTCAGCAGCGACGCATTGTGACTGGGCGTGCTGACCAGCGTCAGGTCGTGGTCCGGATCCAGCCCCTCGCGCACCAGGCAGGCGCGCACCAGCGCGGTAGCCAGCGCCAGCGGATCGACTGTGGCCAACCGTTTGCCGCGCAGGTCCCGCACCGACCTGACCGTGCTCTGGCGGGGTACCACGATCACCGCCTGCATGCCCGGCAGGCCGACCCTGACCAGCGCACGGTAGCCGGCACGGCGTCGCGCCAGATAGTAGAAGTGGGGCGCGGTGAACAGGATGTCGTAGCGCTTCCGGTGATGGGTGCGGCGCAGGAATTCGGCAAAGTCCGGCGCCGTCTCCATGCGCACCTCGATGCCGAGTTGCTGTGACATGTACTCGGTGAGCGGCGCGAAACGGCGTACCAGACGTTCCGGGCTGACGATAGGGAGGAACCCGAACACCAGATAGTCCCTGTCGGCATGCCCGGCCGCCTGCACGCAACGGCAGCCGATCAGCAGCGTCAGCACGAGTACGCGCAAGCCATGGCGTGCCGGCATCATGCGTCCGTTCCCGTTTGCGATGGCCGCCTACAGGTGACTCGCAATCTGCGCGGCCAGTTCGTTGCCCTGCGGCTCGGACAGTTTGCCCGCCGGCCAGCCGATACCGAGGCCGCTGCCGTCGTCCAGTCTGGGGATGATATGGAAGTGCACCCAGAACACTGCCTGGTGCGCGGAACGGCCGTTGTTCTGCAGCACGTTGAAGGCGCTCGCGCCTGTGGCCCTGAGTACGGCGCGGCTGATCTTCGGCAGCACCCGGCCAATGGCGGCCGCGTATTCCTCGTCCAGCTGGTCAAGGGTTTCGGCGTGCACCTTGGGGATGACCAGGGTATGCCCCTTCGAGAGGGGGAATATATCCAGAAAAGCCAGTACATGATCGTCTTCATATACCTTGTGGCAGGGCAGTTCACCCGCGACTATCTTGTGAAAGATGGTTTCCGGCATGCAGCTATTCCCCTCCTGTGGTCATTGGCAGGGAATTCATCCTAGCGCGGGGTGCGCCGGACAGCCAGAGGTCATCCCGGATTGCGCTCCGCGCCATCCGGGAACGCAGCGCCACTACAGTTCCGGAACCT
>Ga0256830_1001774_pt1 | contig 14940 bp, 10 predicted proteins | sample 128326metaG_FD_190537 | JGI IMG/M metagenome (GOLD analysis project Ga0256830, IMG submission 190537) | Hydrothermal vent microbial communities from Lau Basin, Pacific Ocean - 128-326 | ecosystem: Environmental > Aquatic > Marine > Hydrothermal vents | place: Pacific Ocean: Lau Basin | collected... | reverse complement strand
CCGAGGAAGCCGGACTCGGGCCCGGCTGGCTCCTCCTCGAGATAGACGGCGAAACGGCGGCCGGCCGCGGCGCCACCTGGCTCCAGGAGGCCCTCGAGGGCGACGCCGGGAGCCTCGTCTCCCTGCACCTGGAGGATCCGGGAGGACGCCGTTTCCGGCAGGAGCTGCGCCGGGTGGAGCTGCACCCGCCCTTCCGGCCGAAGGCGGCCGCCTCCCAGGGCTGAGCGGGCCCGCCGGCCTCAGGCCGCGCCCGGCCGCCGCCCCTGGAGGCTCAGGTGGCGGTCGCTGTCCACGACGACCTCGACCCCCGCGAGACCGCATTCCGCAGCCAGGGCCTCGACCTCTCCGGGCCGGAAGGCGGCGTGCAGGGAGGCACGGAAGAGATCCCGCTGCAACGGGTCGCAGTCCGAGGCATGGAGGGCCACGAGGCGGTCCAGGGTCGCGCGGTCCGAAGGACGCATGAGGTCGCGGATCAGGAGCACTCCCCCCGGCTTCAGGACCCGCCAGGCCTCGCGCAGGAAGGGCCGCGGGTCGGGGATATGGTGCAGGATCGTGTTGCTGAAGACCGTGTCGAAGGCGCCGTCTTCGAAGGGCAGCTCCTTGGCGTCGGCCACCTGGAAGCGCACCCGCCCGCCGGCGGGGTGCGCGGCGCGCTTGCGCTCGGCGAGGGCCAGCATGGACCGGGCCAGATCCACGCCGGTGATCTCGGCCTCCGCCATGCGGCCGGCGAGGAGAAGGGGGATGTCCCCCGGTCCGGTGCCGAGATCGAGCATGCGGCCGCGAGCGCCGAGTTCCAGGAGCCGGTTCACGAAGGCCTCGTTCGGCTCCCGGTGGTCCATGGCGTCGTAGCCTTCGGCCTCCTCCGGGGAGTCCATGACCTCGGGTTCCAGCACGCGCTCCAGCATGGGCTCGACTCAGCGGGGCCGGGCGGAGCCGGTCCTGGACTCCGCCTCCAGAAAGGCCAGGGCCGCGGCGGCGGTGGCCGGGAGTTCGTCCCAGGCCACGGCTTCCCGGCACCAGGTGAAGACCTCGGCCCGGCGCTGGCCGGCGATCTCTCGCGGTACGCCCTCTTCTTCGAGGCGGGCGATGGCGTCGCGCAGGGCCAGGAGCAGCACGCGATCCAGGGTCGGCCCGTCCTCCATCTCCGCCGGGCAGCGGGCCAGGTAGAAGCGCAGGTCCCGGACCAGCTGGAACTCCTCCAGCTCGTCGAAGGCGTAGCGCTCCCGCAGCAGGAGAGTGACGCGCCGCAGCCGCTCGGCGTCCACCTCCGGCGGCGGCTCGTTCACATCCCAGGGTGGGCCGGCGGGAACCGGCTTCTCCGGGCGCGCGGGAGCGTCCTCGGATGGCCGCCGCCGGGCCCGCAGGGCCAGGAGGACCGCCGCCGCCGCGCCGGCCAGGAGCAGGGCCGCAGCCGGTGCGGAGAGGAGCGGGACGGGGAAGGGCATCGGCCTCAGTCTAGGACGCGGGCGGGGGCTCCTGTCCCGGGCCTCGGTCATGCCTCGTTCCGCCCCCGCCCTCTCGCAGGCCTCACAGGGAATCGAGCCTGCAGGCCTCACGGGGGCTGAGCCGGAAGGCCGGCCTCCCGGCCCGGCTTCAGTCCTCTTCCTCCGGCGGCCGGGCCACCATCGAGCTGAGGTCGGGGGCGATGGTCGCTCCGGTGACCTCGCCCTTGCGCGGCACGACCGGAAGTCCCTTCGAGGCGGCCCCGGTGTCTCCGGTGTTCCCGGCGTCCTCCCCGCCGGCCTCCGATTGCGGCGCCTCCCCGGTCTTGGACTCCGGCGGCTTCCCGCCGCCGGGCTTCGGCGCATCCTCGGCCTTCGGCTCCGGAGCTGGGCGGGAAGGCTCTTCGGCCTTCGCTTCCTCCGCGGCGGCCGCCGGCTTCTCCTTACCAGCCTTCTCGCCAGAGGTGGACGCACGGCGTCGGCGCGGCCGGCGGGCGGGGGCATCCTCGGGCTCGCCGGCGGCGGCAGCCTCTCCGGTCTCTGCGCTCCTGCGGCGCCGGCGCGAACGGCGCACGGCCGGCTTCTCCCCCGCGTCCCCCTGCGCGGGCAGCGGATCCTGCTCCGCGGCGGCCGGCTCCCTGGCAGCCTCCGCGGCGGTCTCCGCAGGCGTCTCCGCAGATTCCTTCGCAGTTCCGGCCGGATCCTCCTCGACCGCAAAGGGGGAACGAGGCACCACACGGCGGCGGCGGGCAGCGGAACGGCGGCTCTCGCCGGCGGACGCACGCTTCCGCTCCTCCTTTTCCGGCGCCCCCTCCCGGGCCTCTTCCCGGGTGGTCGAACCCGCCTCGGCGGCGGTCTCCTTCTTGCGGCGGGTGCCGGCGCGCCCCGTGCCGCGGGCGGCCGGCTCCTCCCTGGCCGCCTCGTCGGCCGCGGGCTCCTCGCCCGGCTTCTCTCCGCCCGGAGCCACCGGCTGAATGGGCAGGGGCTCGAGGAGGCGCTTCTCACGGGCCTCGGCCTCGGAGGCCGGGGCCTCGCCCTCCCGCTTCCGGCCCCGCCCGCCGCGGCGGCCGCGCCGGCGGCGGCGGCGCCCGCTCTTCTCCTCTTCCTCGGAACCGCCGAGCTGCACCCGCCCGAGCTTGCGGGCGGGTTCGGCATTCTCCAGGGGGATCTCGTCCTCACTGAGGGGCGGGATGACCCCCGGCGGCAGGGGTGCGGTCCGGTCCTCCTCCTCTTCCTGGCGCGGCCGCCTCGAGGAGCCGGCTTCGGCGGCCGGCACGCCGAGGAAGCGGTTCACGAAGGCCTCGACCTCGTCCAGCGCGATGAGGGTCATGTCCATCATGTCGCTGGCGCGCTTGCGGGTCGCGGCGTCGGGGGCGCGCAGGAGAAGCAGGGCGGCGCTGTCGCGCTCGACCCCGAAGATCTTGACCAGACCGCGGAAGCGGGCGGCGTAGTCCTGCCAGTTGCCGGTCTTGCACTCGATCCAGAGCAGGCGTCCGTCCACCCAGGCCATGAGGTCGGCCTCGAACTCGCGGCCATCGGGCAGGGTGCCCTTGACGTTGAAGAGGACCTGGAAGCGGGCCGGGCTCAGGCGCGCCTTGAGGCGCCGGCTCAGAAGCCAGGAGACGTAGTTCTCCAGCCAGCCGCCGGTCAGGAACTGGGCGACCTCGCCGTCCTGGGTCGGGATGACGCGGAGCTGCTTCTTCGGACTGCGGTGGTAGTAGAAGTCCTTCAGCATCCCGTGCCGGTGGAGCAGGGTGCCGAGCTGGATCGCCGCCGAACGCTCCTTGTCGCCGTAGTTCTCGATATCAATGCGCTGCTGGTGGCCAGTGGCCACGCAGCGCTTGAGCTTCTCGTAGAAGTTCGCGACCAGGTGGAAGTGCTGGCCGATATGCCGGGCGAGGTGCTCGAAGGCCTCGTTGCGGGCCAGGTCGTCGCTTCCTTCGAAGACGATGACGCCCCGTTCCCGGAGGTAGTCCACGAGAGGCCCCGTGGGGGCATCCTCGGGTGGTGTCTTGGGGAGACCCCTCCTGGCGGCGCGGCCGCCTTCGCCCGGATCCCGGGCCCGGTCCCGCTCCCGGTCGCGGTCCCTGCCCCGCCGTCCCCCCCGGCCGGACCGGGAGGAGCCCTCCGGGGAACCGGAGGAGCGGGAAGCAGCGATCTCTTCCTTGAGAAGCCGGATTTCCTGAATGAGGGTGCGCAGCTCCGCCGTCAGTTCGCGGGTCGAATCCGCGGCGTCGGCGGCGGGCGCGGTCCCCTCCGGGGAGCGGCGGGCCGAATCGTCTTGGTCAGGCCCTTCCTCCGCTCCCTTGAAGAGGCGTCGGATCATGCCCATCGCAAGGCATCATCCCCGATTCCAGCGCCCGGCACAAGGCTTGAAAGGCCGGTCCAAGTCCCGGCCTGACCGTAGGATCGGGAAAGGCCCGCCATGATTCCGGCCCTCCTGCTCGCCGCCGCCGCCCCGATCCCCCTGCCGGAGCCCGCCCCCGCCATGCCCCCCGCCGCCCAGGATTCCCCTTCCGGAGCGCCCCAGGAGCCCGAGGCCCCGGGAGCGGCGGAGCGCCGCCCGAACCACCTGGCGGGCTCCTCCAGCCCCTACCTCCTCCAGCATGTCTACAATCCCGTGGACTGGTATCCCTGGGGCGAGGAAGCCCTGGAGCGGGCCCGCAAGGAGCAGAAGCCGATCTTCCTGAGCATCGGCTATGCCGCCTGCCACTGGTGCCACGTGATGGAGCGGGAATCCTTCGAGGATCCCGAGGTCGCCGCCTTCCTGAACGAGCACTTCGTCTGCATCAAGGTGGACCGCGAGGAACGGCCGGACCTGGACGACCTCTACATGAGTGCGGTCCAGGCCATGACCGGCCACGGCGGCTGGCCCATGAGCGTCTGGCTGACGCCGGAGCGGCGGCCCTTCTGGGGTGGCACCTACTTTCCGCCGCGGAGCGTCGGTGGGCGCCCGGGCTTCCTGGACGTCTGCCGCCATGTGGCCCGCCTGTGGGAGACGGAGCGCGAGCGGGTCGAGGAGTACGCCTCCCGCCTGAGCGAGGGGCTGGCGGCCCGGCTTCCCGCGGGCCCGGCCGGCCCCCTTCCCGACGGACGCTGGCTGCCGGCGGCGGAGGAGCGCTGGCTCGCGGCCTTCCGGGCCGCCTTCGACCCCGTCTGGGGCGGCTTCGGCCAGGCGCCGAAGTTCCCCCGGGCCGAGGACCTTCGCTGGATCCTGGAGGCGGCGGAGAGGCAGGAGGACACCGAGGCCCGGGAGATGGCCCTCCTCACCTTGCGGCGCATGGCCGACGGCGGCATGTACGACCAGATCGGAGGAGGCTTCGCTCGCTACTCGGTGGACGCGAAGTGGATCGTCCCCCACTTCGAGAAGATGCTCTACGACCAGGCCACCCTGGTGCCGGTCTACCTGGAGGCCGGGCGCCAGACCGGGGATCCGTTCTTTGCCCGGACCGCCCGGGAGATCTGCGACTACCTCCTTCGGGAGCGGCGCGATCCCGCCGGCGGCTTCTGGAGCTCCTCCGACGCCGACAGCGAGGGCGAGGAGGGCCGCTACTTCGTCTGGACGCCGGAAGAGATCGACACCGTGCTCGGGCCGGAGAAGGGCGCGTTCGCCCGGGCGCTCTTCGGCGTGACCGAAGCGGGCAACTTCGAGGGCCGCAACATCCTGACGCGCCGCGTTCCCGTCGAGGAGGCCCTGCGGGCGGCAGGGCTGGATCTAGGACCGGAGCAGGCCGGGGCCCTGGTCGAAGAGGTCCGCGAGCGCCTGCGCAAGGCGCGCAGCCGGCGCGTGCCGCCGGCGGACGACGACAAGATCGTCACCGGCTGGAACGGCCTGGCCGTGGAGGCCCTGGCCATGGCCGGGCGCATCCTCGGCGAAGCGCGCTATGTGGAGGCGGCCCGCGGGACCGCGGACTTCCTGCTCCGGGAACTGCGCGTCGGCGGCGGGTGGCGCCGGACCTGGCGGAACGGGGTCGCAGGGCCGCCGGCGGTGCTCGAGGACCTCGCCTACCTGTCCCGCGGCTTCCTCGCCCTCTTCCAGAGCACCGGCGAGGAGCGCTGGCTCGAAGAGGCCGAGGCCCTGGCGCGGATCCTGCTCGAGGACTACCGCGACCTCGAGACCGGCGTCTTCTTCGACACCGATGGCCGCGATACGACGGTCCTGCACCGGCGGCAGAGCCCCTGGGACGGCGCCACCCCGGCGGCAAACGCCGTCGCCCTCGAGAGCCTCTTCCTGCTCTACGAGTTCACGGGCGACGCCGCCTGGGAAGAGGCCGCCGAGCAGGGACTCGCCACCCTGCTCCCCCTGGTGGAGCGGAGTCCCCGCGCCTTCGCCTCGACCCTGCGCGTCCTGGCGCATGCGCTGCAACCGCCGCCGGTCGCGGTCGTCGTCGGCAGCGGCCCCGGCACCCTCGAACCCTGGCGGCGCGCCCTGCACGCGCCTGGGGTTCCCTTCACGATCCCGGTCCTGCGCGAGAAGGCGGCCCCGGACTCGGCGCTCTCCCTCTTCACCGGCCGTACGAGCGGCGAGCACCCGGCCGCCCTCTACCTCTGCCAGGGCGGAACCTGTCTCCCCCCCGAGCCCGACCCCGCCCGCCTGCAGGAAACCCTCGCCGCCTTCGGCCGCTGAGGGAACGGCGCTCGTCTGGCCGAGAGAACCGCTCTCGTCGCGGTCCAGGAAGCACCGGTCGAGGCCGGCAAGTGCTGGGGGCAGCACGCAGGAAGACGCCAGAAGGCGCAAGCGAACCGCGGCAAGACCGGAGAGACGGCGCACGGCGCGAAGCTCGCGCGCAGGAAGCGCCCGCTTCAGGCCCCCGGGCCCCGGCTCAGTCCCGGATGCGCAGGGCGACGGCGTTGGTGGCGCGCTTGCTGCCCTCGGCGTACTCGACAGCCTGGAGCCAGGCCATGCGGCCGGCGGCGTCGGCGGGGATCTGGACCACAAAGCGCGCCTCGCCAAGGGCGCCGGCCGCGACCTCCGCCAGGAGGAAGACCGGAGCGGCCAGGTCGAGTTCCAGACCGACCACCCGGGAGCGGCCGGGGCCCGAGGGCGAGTAGAGAAGGAAGACCTCGGCGTGGCTGCGGATGCCGTCCACAAGGAGTTCCGCGGTGCCGCCGGCACGCAGGGTCGCCGGCAGCAGGGTCGGTTCCCGGGCCTCGCCCGGCAGGCGCAGGACGGCGATGCGCCCTGCCCCGGCCTCGCCGCCCCAGGCCAGGATCTCCGGCCGGCGATCGCGGTCCACGTCGGCCAGGGCCAGGCCGGCGGGCTCGAAGCCCAGGGCAACGGGCTCCTCCTGGACGAAGCGGCCGCGCCGGCCGCGCAGGATCATCAGGGAGTCGGCGCCGGCCCGCCCCAGGAGGAGATCCATCTGGCCGTCGCGGTCCAGGTCGGCGAAGCGCGCCTCGTGCCAGGGTGGGATCTCCGCGGCGGGCCGGGCAGTGGCGAAGGCGCCGGCGCCGAGGCCCTCGGCGAGGAACAGGGCCGGCGGCGAGGCGGTGAGGACCAGGAGGTCCTCCACGCCGTCGCCGGTCCCGTCCAGGAGGGCAAGGCGGTCGGCGGCCACGGGAAGGTCGAGACGGCCCGCGGCGGAAGGTTCCGGGGAACCGGCGCTGAGGAGGATCTCGACACCGTCTCCGGTCCCGAGGACAAGGTCCTGGAAGCCGTCGCCGTCCAGATCCTCGACAAGGAGGCTGCGCAGGCCCTCGGCGGTCTCCCGCGGCCGCAGGGGACGGAAGGCGGCGGCGCCGGCACCCTGGAAGAGGAGCAGACGCCCGCGGGCATCCAGGACCAGGAGATCCCGGAGACCGTCGCCGTCGAGGTCCAGGGCCTCCAGGCGCTGGGGCCGGGCATCCCCGGGCAGCGCGAGGGGTTCGGCGGGCAGCCACTCGCCGGTGGCCGTGCGCAGCCAGGGGGTCAGGACGGGCTCGGGCCGGCTGCGGCCGAGGAGGAGGTCCAGATCGCCATCCCCGTCCAGATCGGCGACCAGGCGCAAGGCCGGGTCCGAGGCCGCCGGCCCCAGGTCGGCGGACGGATCGAAGCTTCCGTCGCCGCGGCCGAGGAGGATCCAGAGCTGCTGGCCGTCCCCGGTCAGGAGATCCGGAGCGCCGTCTCCATCCAGATCCCCGGCCAGGACGCGGTCGGGAGGCGCGGGGAGCTCCAGGAGCGTGCCCGGCTCCAGGACGGGAGCGCCCTCCGCGCCGCCTCCACCGGGCGTGGCGCAGACGGCGGGCAGGAGGAGGCCGAGCCAGGGTCCGGACACCATGCCCCTCTTTCGGCCGGGAACCTCTCCGGACTTGGGGCCCCCTGCTCCGGAGGACAGGCACCCCGGAGACCGGCGCTGCGGATCCGCGGAGCCCAGGCGGAAGGCGATCCCGGCCCCTGACCGAAATCCTTTCTGAGTCTGGTCTTCCGGGAAGAGCCAGAAGGGGCCTTCTGGCTTCCCGCAAGGCTGCCCGGCCTCGGCCTGCCACAAAAGGGCAATCGTAAGAAACCGACTCGGTGGACATTCCCCGACGAAAACCGGCCACGGGGGTGGTTCCAGCGGCCTGCCGCGCCCCTAGACTTCCCGGCGCTCCAGCGGGCTCCCCGCGGCGGAGCGGATCTCTCCCAGCCCTGAGCCCGCACTTCGTGCTCCGGCAGCCCACCCGGCCGGAGCCGGCCGCAGCGAACCGAGTCTCACCATCCCCAACCCATCCCCACGTACTCGGACGGTTCCCCACGCCGTGCTGCGGTGTGCACCGGAACGCCGGCGAAGCGCATCCCCCGCCTCGCCGGCGTTCGTCTTCTTGCCCTGGAATACAAGGCTCAGGGCTGGTCCGGCTCCAGGTCGAGGCGGCGATACTCCTCCAGGGCCTCGGGGTTCGCCAGGGCCTCGGTGTTGCGGACCGGCCGCCCGTGGATCACCTCACGCACGGCAATCTCGGAGATCTTGCCGCTCCGGGTCCGCGGAATGTCCTGGACCGCCCGGATCACCGCCGGGACATGGCGTGGGGAAGTGTTCTCGCGGATGCGGCGGCGGATGCGGGAGGCGAGACCGGCGTCCAGCTCCACCCCCGGACGCAGGCGCAGGAACAGGCAGACCCGCTGATCACCGTCGCCGGTGTCCCGGCCCACCACCACCGCCTCCTCGACCTCCTCGAAGAGCTCCACCTGGCGGTAGATCTCGGCGGTGCCGATGCGCACGCCGCCGGGGTTCAGGGTGGCGTCGCTGCGGCCGTAGATGATCATCCCGCCCCGGGGCGTGAGCTCTGCCCAGTCGCCGTGGCACCAGACGCCCGGGAAGCGCTCGAAGTAGGCCGAGCGGTAGCGGCGGCCGTCCGGGTCCCTCCAGAAGCCGACCGGCATGGAAGGGAAGGGAGCCGTGCAGACCAGTTCGCCGGGCCGGCCGACCACGCTCCGCCCCTCCTCGTCGAAGACCTCGACCTGCATGCCCAGACCGCGGCACTGGATCTCGCCGCGGTACACCGGAAGGATCGGACAACCCAGGACGAAGCAGCTGACGATGTCCGTTCCGCCGGAGATGGAAGCGAGCAGGAGGTCGCGCTTCACCGCCTCGTAGACCCAGTCGAAGGTCTCCGCGACCAGGGGCGAACCGGTGGAGCAGATCGCCCGCAAGGCACTCAGATCGTGGCTCTCGCCGGGCCGCAGGCCGGACTTCTTGACCGCGTCCAGGTACTTCGCCGAGGTGCCGAAGACCTCCATGTCCTCGTCGCGGGCGAAATCCCAGAGGGCCTCAGGCCCGGGATGGAAGGGATTGCCGTCGTAGAGCAGGAGCACCGCGCCGCTGGCGAGACCCGAGACCAGCCAGTTCCACATCATCCAGCCCAGGGTGGTGAAGTAGAAAAGGCGCGTGCCCGGCCGCACATCGGTATGCAGGCGGTGCTCCTTCAAGTGCTGCAGCAGGGTTCCACCGGCACCGTGGACGATGCACTTCGGCTTCCCGGTCGTCCCCGAGCTGAAGAGGATGTAGAGAGGGTGGTCGAAGGAGAAGAGCGGGAAGTCGGGCTCCCGCTCCGGCGCGCCGGTCAGCCAGTCCTCCCACCAGACCGCGCCGGGGATCCCGGCGAGGTCCTCGCGATGGCCGGTGAAGCGCAGGACCACCGTGCGGCCGACCGTGGGCAGGCCTTCACGCACCTGCCGGACCTTGTCCAGGCCGTCGTGGACGCGGCCCTTGTAGAAGTAGCCGTCCACCGCCAGGAAGACCTTCGGTTCGATCTGGCCGAAACGGTCGAGGACGCCGGCAGCGCCGAAGTCCGGGGAGCAGGAGGACCAGACCGCTCCCAGGCTGGCCGTGGCGAGCATGGCGGCCACGGCCTCGGGCACATTGGGCAGGAAGGCGGCGACGCGGTCCCCGGGGCCGACGCCGGCCTCGCGGAGCAGCGCCTGCAGCCGGCCCACGAGGAGGCGCAGTTCGGCGCGGCTCCACTCCACCCGCCGGCCGTCCTCGCCGCGGAACACGAGGGCCGCCCCCTCGAAGTCCGGCCGCAGGAGGTTCTCGGCGAAGTTCAGTCGCGCCTCGGGAAACCACTTCGCTCCGGGCATGGCCTCGCGGTCGCGGAGCACCTCGCCTCCGGGTTCGCCGAGGACCCCGCAGAACTCCCAGAGGGAGCCCCAGAAGTCCTCGCGCCGGTCCACGGACCAGGCGTGGAGCTCGGCGTAGGAACCGGGGGCCGGGCCGCCGCGGGCGGCCAGCCACTCCTGGAAGGCGCGCATTCGGGAGGCCGCCACCCGCTCCGGCGAGGGCTCCCAGAGCACCGGAACCGCCGTCTTCTCCGTCATGCCGCCTATCCTAGGCGCCGTGGAGCCGCCCCGCTTCCAGCTCTGCCTGGTCCTGACGCGTTCCCTCTGCCGGCGGCCGCCGGAAGAGGTGGTGGAGGGGGCGGTGGCGGGCGGCGCCGACGCCGTCCAGCTGCGCGAGAAGGAGGAGACGCCGGCCGGCCGCTACGCCTGGGGGCGCCGGCTGCAGGCCCTCTGCCGCCGTCTCGGGGTGCCCCTGATCGTCAACGACGATCTCGAGGTGGCCGTGGCGCTCGGCGCCGAGGGGCTGCATCTCGGCCAGGAGGACCTGCATCCTGCCGACGCCCGCCTCCTCCTGGGCCAGGAGCGCTGGATCGGCTGGAGCACCCACGATCTGGAGCAGGCCGAGGAGGCCGCCGAGACCGGGGCCGACTACGCCGGCTTCGGCCCGGTCTTCGCCACCGGGACCAAGGCCGGGGCCGGGCGGCCGCGGGGGCCCCAGGCCCTGCTCGCGGCCCGCGCCGTGGCGCGGGTGCCGCTTCTGGCCATCGGCGGCATCCGCCCCGGCAACGCCGGCCTGGTCCCGCGGGGTGTCGGCCTTGCAGTCTCCTCGGCGCTCTGCGCCGCGGAGGATCCCGAGGCCGTGGCCCGGGCGCTGTGCGCCAGCCGGGAACCGCCGTCCCCGCACGCCGATCCCCGGGGGGCCGGCCGGTAAGGGCCGACCTTCGGCTCCGGGCGCCCTCCTTTCCCGTAGGCTGGGGCGGCGGCATCCGCCAGGCGCCGCCCGTCTCTGCTCTCCCCGCTTTCCCGCCCAGCACCGAGGTTCCCCCCGTGGGTGTCAGCCGACGCGACTTCCTGGCCGGCTCGGCGGCGGCCGCCGCCGTGCCGCCCTTCCGCTCTGCCCCCGGCCCCGCCACCGAGGAAACCAGCCCGGTCCTCGGACCCGGCGCCGCCCCTCTGATCCTGCGCGTGGACGGCAAGGAGATCGAGGTCCGGGCCGAGCCCCGGACCACGCTCCTCGAGGCCCTACGCTGGCAGGCCGGCCGGAGCGGCGTCAAGCAGGTCTGCGACCGCGGAGCCTGCGGCGCCTGCACGGTGCTTCTGGACGGGCGGCCCGTGGTCTCTTGCATGACCCTGGCGGTGGACGCCGCCGGCCACGAGGTCACGACCGTCCACGGGCTCGGCACGCCCGAAGCACCCGGCCGGGTTCAGCAGGCCTTCATCGAGCACGACGCGGTGCAGTGTGGCTACTGCATCCCCGGCTTCGTCACCTCCATCGAGGCCGCCATCCGCCGCAACCCGGCCGCGGATCTGGAGGAACTGAAGCGCGCCGTCGCCGGCAACCTGTGCCGCTGCGGCACCTACAACAAGGTCTTCGAGGCGGCCCTGCGCGCAAGCGGCCACGCCGTTCCTGCCGGCTTCCCGGAGCTCAACGCCCCGGCCTGCGTGGAGAACGAAGCGCCGCGGGTGGACGCGCCCGAGAAGATCTGCGGGACAGCGGTGTACGGCGCCGACCACACGGCGCCGGGTCTCCTCTTCGCCGCCCATGTCCTCTGCCCCTGGAGCAGCGCCACCCTGAAGTCCGCGGACCTGGAAACCGTGCGCCGGCTGCCGGGGGTCGTCGAGGCCGAGGTCGAGGTCGGCGGCCGCTTCGAGTACTGCGGCGCGCCGGCCGGACATGTCTGCGCCGAGTCGCCGGCGGCCCTGCGCGACGCCCTCACGGCCCTCGACCTCCAGTGGGAGCCCGAGCTCGTCGTCAACGATCCGCTGGGCCAGCACGAGGAGCAGTTCGGGCCCTTCCCGCCGCCGAGGGAGAGCCTCACCGAGACCGAGGAGGGACGCCGCGCCGAGGCGGCCCTGGAGGACGCCGCGGTCGTGGTCGAGGCCGCCTACGCCACTCAGATCCAGAACCACAACCCCCTGGAGCCCCACGGCGCCCTGGTGGATCCGACCGTCGAGCCCGCCGAGGCCTGGGTCTCGACCCAGGGGACCTTCACCTGCACGGGCCTCGGCCGGCGCCTGGGGAAGGAGACCGTGGTCCGCTGCGAGTTCGTCGGCGGCGGCTTCGGCTCCAAGTTCGGGCCCGGTCGGGAAGGGGCCCTGGCCGCCGAGATCGCCGCCCGCACGGGACGCCCGGTGCGGGTCTTCAACGACCGCGAGGCCGAGCAGCTGGACGCCGGCAACCGGCCGGGAAGCCTGCAGTGGATGCGTATCGGCGCCGACGCCGAGGGCCGCCTCCTCGGCGGCCAGGTCTACACCGCCGGCATCGTCGGCATCGGCCGCCGCGGAGGGGTCAGCAACCCGGCCTGGTACGACTGGGGGACGATCCACCGCAAGCACGTGGACGTTCGCGGCCACCACTCGCCGCCGCGGGCCTTCCGTGCGCCCGGCCGGCCCCAGGGAACCTTCGCCTGCGACTCGATGATGGACGAGCTGGCTGAGGCCCTGGGCATGGACCCCATCGAGATCCGGCTGCGCAACGATCCGAGTGAAGTGCGCCGGGCCATGTACCGGACCGGTGCCGAGGCCTTCGGCTGGGAGCAGCGCCGGCCCACGGGTAGCCAGAAGGGACGTCTGCGCCGCGGCATGGGGGTCGGTGTCTGCGACTGGGGCAACGCCCCGGGCCGCTGCCGGGTGCGGGTCGTCGCCCGCCCGGACGGGAGCGTGGACCTCTACAGCGGCACCCAGGACATCGGGCAGGGGCAACGCACGGTGATCGCCGACCTGGCGGCACGGCAGCTGCGCATCTCGCGCGAACGGGTGCGGGTCCACCTCGGCGACAGCCAGCTGCCCAATGGGCCTGCGAGCGGCGGTTCCGTCACGGCCCGCTCGACGGCGCCGGCGGTGATGGATGCCTGCGAGCGTCTCCTGGAAAAGTTCCCCGTTCCCCTCGGCCGCAACGGCGGTGACGACGCCTGGGAGGCGGCCTGCCGCGACCTCCCCGAGGAGGGGCTGGAGGCCTCCGGCCGCGCGGATGAACGGTACTGGGGCACGGGCGGCAGTGAGGGCGTTCAGTTCGCCGAGGTCGAAGTGGACACCGAGACCGGCGTCGTCCGTGTCCTGCGGGTCTATGCCCTGCAGGCCTGCGGGCTCGTCGTGAACCGCCTGGCCGCCGAGAACCAGGTGATCGGCGGCGTCCTCCAGGGCATCAGCTATGCCCTCTTCGAGGATCGCCTTGCCGACCCGGTCTACGGCTACCAGTTGAACGCCGATCTTCTGCACTACAAGATCCTCGGCGCTCTGGACGTGCCGGAGATCACGGTGCACCTGTGGCCGGGGCCGGAGGGGGCCGGGGTGCGTTCCCTCGGGGAGCCACCCACCATCCCCACCTCGGCGGCGGTCGGGAACGCCGTGGCCAACGCCACCGGCGCCCGCGTCCGCAGCCTCCCCATCACCCCACGGCGGGTCCTTGAGGCCCTGGAGGAGCAGGCATGAGGCGCTTCGAGTACCGCATCGCCGCGGGTCTCGACGAGGCCCTGGCCGCCGCCAGCAGACCGGGGACCGTCCTCAAGGCCGGGGGCGTGGATCTCCTGGACCGCATGAAGGAGGGAATCGAGCGGCCGGCGCTGGTCGTCGGCCTGCAGCAGGTCCTCCCGGCCGGCGTCGCCGAGGAAGGCGGCGGCCTGGTCCTGGGAGCGGGCACGACCCTGGCGGAACTGGAGCGCTCTCCGCTGCTGCGCGAACGGGCGCCGGCCCTGGCCCGGGCCGCCGGCGAGGCCGCGACGCCACAGATCCGGGAGATGGCGACCCTCGGCGGCAATCTGCTGCAGATGCCGCGCTGCCTGTATCTGCGCAGCCGCCACTATCCCTGTGAGGCCACCGACCCAGGCGGCGGCTGCCCGGCCCGGGAGGGCGAGCACGAGACGCATGCTCTCTTCGAGAACGAGGGCTGCTCGGCGGTGCATCCCTCGAACGTCGCGCCGGCGCTCCTGGCCCTGGAGGCCGAGGCCGAAGTGGCGGGACCCGGCGGCGGGCGGCATGTGGGGCTGGCGGCCTGGCTCGGGGCCGGGGCGGAGGAAGGCGGCCGACGGCCGGGAGAGATCCTCCTGGGTCTGCGCCTGCCCGGGCGGGCACTCGGAGACCGCTGCGCCCACGCCGAAGTGCGGGCCAGGCAGAGCTTCGACTGGCCGCTGGCCATGGCCGCAGCCAACTTCAACCTGGAGCAGCCGCGGCTGGTCCTCGGCGCGGTGGCGCCCCGGCCCTGGCCGGTGGCGGCTCCGGAGCTCCTGCGGGAGATCCGGGAGCGTGGTCCCGAGGCAGAGCTCCTGGAGCGGCTGGTGACCCGCGCCGCCGCCGGCGCGACGCCTCTGCCGGGCAACGCCTGGCGCCTGCGGCTGCTGCGTGCGGCCGCCCGCCGTGCCGTCCTCCAGGCCCTCCACGTTGCCGAGGAAACATGGTAGAGCGCCCGCTTCGCTTCGTTCCGGCCTGCGTCCATCTGCAGACCAAGACCCGCTTCTACCGGCCCGAGGACCAGGACCAGCCGCCGGGGTGGATCGCCGACAGCGAGACGCTGAGCTACTGGTGCGGGAAGACCGAGGACCATGTCGGCCCGGATCGGGACGGCTGCGACCCGGACTCCTGCCAGGCCGGCCGGGCCTGCTACGAGGCGCCCCGGATCGGCGTCTGAGGCGGCTCGCGGGACGGTAGGAGGGCAGGCCGGAAGCGGCCGGGTTCCCCCGGGGAGCTCCCCGGCCGCAGGCGGCGGTACCGAGGCGGCCCGCAGGCCGCGGCCGTGGGGCGGCTGGAGCCTTCCCGGCCGGCCCTGGA
>Ga0256830_1001773_pt1 | contig 14940 bp, 15 predicted proteins | sample 128326metaG_FD_190537 | JGI IMG/M metagenome (GOLD analysis project Ga0256830, IMG submission 190537) | Hydrothermal vent microbial communities from Lau Basin, Pacific Ocean - 128-326 | ecosystem: Environmental > Aquatic > Marine > Hydrothermal vents | place: Pacific Ocean: Lau Basin | collected... | reverse complement strand
CGCAGCCACCTGGGCGATACCCGAACCCATGGTGCCCGCACCCACCACGCCTATGGTCTTGACGTCATCCGCCTTCATACCCCCACCTCCTGCCTTTTTAGTCTTGCTTAACACCTTTGGATTAAGCTTTCAACGAAGGAGCACACCCCGCCCCACATAAGGGAAAAGACTGAAAGATCCCTCCCCTCCCTTCCGCTCATTGAAAGGGGTCCCCTTTCCGTCTATTCTTAATCCCCATGAGGGATCGTTTGAAGAAGGCCCTGGAGCTAGTCTCCTCTGTAATCAGGGGAAAGGACCGGGAGGTCCAGATCTCCGTGGCAACCCTCCTGGCTGGAGGGCACCTCCTTCTGGAAGACCTGCCAGGAACAGGGAAGACCACCCTGGCCCTGGCCCTGGCCCGGGTGACGGGATGCTCCTTTGCCCGGGTCCAGTTCACCAACGACCTCATGCCCTCAGATGTCCTGGGTACCGAGGTCTTTCTCAGTACCGAGGGGAGGTTCGTCTTTAAACCAGGACCCGTATTCCACAACATCCTCCTGGCCGACGAGATCAACCGGGCCACCCCCAGGACCCAGAGCGCTCTCCTGGAAGCCATGGGAGAGGGAAAGGTCTCCATGGGAGGAGAGACCTATCCCCTCCCCACCCCATTCTTTGTCATTGCCACCCAGAACCCCCTGGAGCTCTACGGCACCTTTCCCCTCCCCGAGTCCCAGCTGGACAGGTTCATGGTCCGCCTGGAGATGGGATACCCCGAGAAGGGCCTGGAGGCAGAGATCGTCTCCCACGATGGACACTACACCATGGCCCAGGAGCTCCCCCCCCTCCTCGCCCCCCAGGAAATCCTGGAGGCCCAGAGAGAGGTGGGAGAGGTGGAGGTCTCATCCAAGATCCTGGACTACATCATGGAGATCACCGAGGGCACCCGAAGGAAGGATCGCTTCAAATACGGCCTCTCCACCCGGGGAGCCATCGCCCTCAAGAAGATGGCCCAGGCCCGGGCCTACCTGGAGAACAGGGACTATGTCATCCCCGAAGACGTGAAGGGTTCCTTCCCCTATGTGGCTTTCCACAGGCTGGTCCCTCCGGGAGAATACAAGGAAGAAGAGAGGCTGGGATACCTCCTGGACTTCCTGGCCTCCATCCCCCCACCCCTGTGAGGTTCAAGAAGAGATACCGGGTAAAGATCACCAGATGGGGATACCTCTACATCCTCATCACCATAATCATCGCCCTGGGAGCGGCCAACACGGGCAACAACCTCCTATACCTCCTCTCTTCCGCCCTCCTGGCCCTCATGATGGTCTCGGGCATCTCCTCCATGGTGAACCTCCTGGGTCTGGAAGTGACCATCTCTCCACCCCGGGAGGTCTTTGCCTCCCAACCGGCGCCCTTCAGGGTGGTGCTCAACAGGCGCAAAGGGCACCTCCCCTCCACCCTGGTGGGCGTGAGGGCCCTGGGCTCCAGGATCAAGGGCATCATCGTACCCCCCCATGGAAAAGAAGAGGCCATCCTCTGGCTCACCTTCCCCCGACGGGGCAGGGCCCGGCTCCGGGAGGTGGAGGTCATCTCTGCCTTTCCCTTGGGATTCTTCACAAGGAGCCGAGTTCTGGAGGTGAACCTGGACTTTCTCGTCTTTCCCAGGCCCATACCCACCCCCCTGAAGCTGGGCGAAGGCAGGGGACCACAAGACTACATCCAGGGTCGAAAGCGGGGCCATGGAGACGAGATCTTGGAGCTGAGGCCCTACAAAGACGGTGACCCCATCAAAAGGATGGACTGGAAGGCCACAGCCAGGAGGGGAGAACTCATTGTCCGGGAAATGGTGGACACCCGGGGGGACAGGGTCATCATCCAGGTGATGAGGGGAACCGGGGACTGGGAAGAGACCCTGGGAAAGGCCACTTATCTGGTCCTGGAGAGTGCCAAGAGGGGCATGGCCGTGGGTCTGATACTCCCTCACGTCTCCCTCAGGCCCCACCGGGGGGAGAGGCACCTCAACGCCCTACTGGAGGCCCTGGCCCTGGCTTGAGGAGGGATGGATGCCACCCTTAAGGATAGCCCGGTATCTCCTCTTTTTCTCATTGGCCCTGGGATTGATCTCTGTAGCCCGGGAGGTGAGCCCCCTTTACTCTCTCCTCACCCTGGCCTCCCTGCTGGTGGGACTGATCATGGAAGAGAAAGACCTCCCCCATCTCCCCGCCCTCCCCGTCACCCTGGGGGCCTTCGTCCTCATCCTGGTCACCCTCAGCGGGATGCATCTCCAGGTCTTCTTCAGCAGGATCATGGGCATCCTCTTCATTCTCATTTCGGCCAAGCTCCTCACAGGAAAGAAGGTGAGGGACTACCTCCAGCTCTTCCTCCTTTCTCTCCTCCTCATGGCAGGGGCCGCCGTGGTGAGGTGGGGGATGGAGTTCGGCCTCCTTCTGACGGCCAACATCTTTCTCCTCCTCACGGGCCTCGTCTTTCTCTTCGCCTCCACGGAGAGGGAGACCCTCTCCTCCAGAGAGGTCCAGACCCTTTTCCTATGGGGAAGCATCATGTCCCTGGTCCTCCTCCCCGCCACCGCTCTCTTCTTCCTCATCCTCCCCCGCCCCTCCATCGCCCTCACCCCCGGGTGGGCCGGGGGGAAAAGGGCCAGCTCAGGGTTTGGAGAGAAGATCAGCCCGGGCAGGGTGGAAAACATAAAAAGGGACACCTCCGTGGCCATGAGGGTGGAGTGGCTCCAGGGCCCCCGTCCTCCCCGGGAGAGCCTCTACTGGAGGGGTAAAATCTATGGGGACTATCGCCAAGGGGTGTGGAAGACGCCCCCCATGAAAAGAAGGAGGATATCCCTCCCACCCCTTCCCCAAGGGGAGAGAGTGACCTACAGGATATTCCTGGAACCCCAGGAGAGCAGCGCCCTCTTCACCCTGGGGATACCCTTGGCGGTGAATCTCGCCGGGAAAAGGACCCTCCTGGGACCGGGGTTCACCCTGCACGCCCCTTCCCCCATCACGAGGAGAACCTCCTACACGGCGGTCTCCCGGCTGGTAAAGGCCTATCCACCCTTCCTTCCACCGGAAGAGTTCCTCCAAGTCCCTCCGCCTGTGGCCCTCCGCCTTCACACCCTGGCCTACTCCATCTCCCCGGGGGAAAGGGACCCCATTGCCCTCGCCCAGGCCGTGGAGAGGTACTTGAAGGCAAACTACGGATACTCCCTCCATTCCCGGAACCCAGGGCCCTATCCCGTGGTCTCCTTCCTCCTCAAGAAGGGAAAGGGCCACTGCGAATACTTTGCCACATCCATGGTCCTCATCATGAGGCTGAGGGGAGTACCCGCCCGTATGGTGGCAGGTTTCCAGGGAGGCGAGTGGAACCGGCTGGGCCATTACTACATCGTCCGCAACTCCCAGGCCCATACCTGGGTGGAGGTCTACAAAGAGGGCGTGGGGTGGGTACCCTTCGACCCCACCCCTCCCCTCCCCCCCGATGCCATGGGTGCAGCCCAAAGGCTGGGCTCCCTGGGGCGTATCATGGACTATCTCAGGTTCCAGTGGTACCACTGGGTCATCAGCTACGATGTAGAGCGCCAAACCCGCCTCCTGAAGAGAGCCGTGAGCCTCCTCTCCCCCTCTACCCCCAGGCACATCCCCTCTCCCTCCCGTCTCCCCAAGAGATCCATCCTGGTGGTCATCTCAATGATGGCAGCCCTTTTCCTGGCCTACCGCTTTCTCATAAGGTGGCTAAGAAGACCTCAGACCTGGGGAGAAAAGCTCGTCAACGTTCTTCAAGAGGCTGGCTTCCCCCTCTTCCCGGGAGAGACCCTCCTGGAGTTGGCCCACCGATTGGGACTGGAGGATCCCGAGCTGGGTGACAGGATCAAGAGATCCGTGGAACTCTATTACTGGAAGGAGTACGGGGGTGGTGCGGTCTCCTCCCAGGCCCTGGGGGCCATGCTCAAAGAGATCAAGACCCTGGCCAAAAGGGCGAAAAAAAGGGCCAGGGGAGCCACCCCGTATTGTTGAGACCGGGGAGAAGGTGTATATCTCCCCTACCATGAGGAAAGTGGCCCTTATCACCATCGGCTGCAAGCTCAACCAGTTCGAGACCATGGCCATGAGAGAGGCCCTGGAAAGGGCAGGCTTCCAGGCGGTGCCTTTCGCCCCCGGGGCCCAGGTCTACATCATAAACACCTGCACGGTGACGGGGCGCAGCGACTACAAGGGGCGCCAGATGGTCCGCCGGGCGGTGAAGATGAAACCCCAGGACGGTCTGGTGGTGGTGACGGGATGCCAGTCCCAGCTCAGGGGGGAAGAGCTCCTGGAGCTTGGGGCCGATCTGGTCCTGGGAAACGCCGAGAAGGCCCAGATCCAGGAGATTGTGAAGGAGGCCTTAGAGAAGGGCACCAGGGGGATCAGAGCCCAGCCCGTGGACCAATGCAAGGACTTTCAAACCATGCCCCTGCGCTCCTTTTCCGGCTATTCCAGGGCCTTTCTAAAAGTACAGGACGGATGCGACAACAGGTGCACCTACTGCACTGTGTGGAGGGCCCGGGGACCCGCCAGGAGCGCCTCCCCTTCATGGGTCCTCCAGGAAGCCAGCCAGCTCACGGCTTCGGGGTATAGAGAACTGGTCCTCACTGGGGTCCACCTGGGGGCCTACAGGTGGCGGGACTGGGATCTGGCCCGACTCTTGGAGGCCCTCTTGGAGATAGAAGGACTGGAGAGAATCCGTCTCTCTTCCATAGAACCCCAGGAGTTCACCCCCAGGCTGAAAGACCTCCTCCTCCACCACAAAAGGATCGCTCCCCATCTCCACATCCCCATGCAGAGCGGGGACAACAGGATCCTTAAACTCATGGGGCGCCACTACACCAGGGAAGAGTTCGCCTCCCTGGTGGAGGAGCTGGCGGCAGGGAGGCCCGGCCTGGGCATAGGAGTGGACGTCATGGTGGGATTCCCGGGAGAAGACCGGCAGGCCTTCGAGAACACCCGCACACTCCTGGAGGACCTTCCCATCTACTACATGCACATCTTCACCTTCTCTCCCCGCCCCGGTACCCCCGCTGCCCAGATGGAAGACCAGGTCTCCCCCCAAGAGAAGAGGGAGCGGTACGAGATCCTCAGGGACCTGAGATCCAGGAAGATCCGGTCCTTCCGAGAGACCTACATAGGCAGTCCCCTCAGTGTCCTGATTGAAGGGAGGAGGGACAGAGGGACGGGCCTGATCCGGGGCATAAGCGACAATTACATCCCCTTCCTCTTCCTGGAAGACCCCGGGGCAGAGAGGGGACGATACGTCACCGCCAAGGGAGAGAGGCTCCTGGGGGAGATGGTGGCAGGAAGGAGGGTGAGTCCATGATAAAACTGGGCGGCAAGAGGCTGGACGAAAGGCAGATTGAGAGACTCCTGGAGACGGACCATCCCATGGTGGCCCGCTTCACCTTTGTGCCCCTCACCGTCACCGACAACCAGATATCTTTCAAGATAGTGATAGAGCCCCGGGGGGGAGTGAAGTATTACCAGCAGAGAGACAGGTACGGCCGTCCCATCCAGCCCATTCTGAAAACCCTCACGGGCAACGAAGAGATAGGAGAGGCCTACCGCCGGATCTACGTCATGAGCGGCGAGGTCTACGCCGAGAACCAGAGCTTCTTCCCCAACCAGGAGTTCAACGACCTGGGCATAGGCTCCGCCCTCTACCAATGCCAGGAGAGGCTCTACGACGCCCTGGGAGTCAAAAGGGTGGATCTCTACGCCGTGAGCGTGGGGGTCTACGTGTGGGCCCGCCAGGGCTTCGACTTCGCCCACCAGGAGACCCTGGTGGAAATGAGGGAAAGGTTCCTGGCCTTCCTGAAAGAAAGAACCCTGCCCCTCCCGGATCTGGTCCACCGATCCTGGGACATAGCCAACCACAGGAGGGACTTACTCCTTGAAGGGGATCCCATGGGAAAATACTGGATGCTCAACCACGCATCCTCATGGGAAGGGTACAAGCTCATGGGGGACTCCTCTTTCAGGGAGGTGGCCGAGAAGTCCCGCCATGAAGTGCGCCTAAAAAGGAAGGAGAGAATCCCGGGCTGATACAGAAAACCAGCCCGGGTTCTTTGCCAAAGTCAGATGGCCCCCTCTCCCGACTCCCCGGTCCTGATGCGAATAGCGTTCTCGACGTTCACTACGAAGATCTTACCGTCACCTATCTTGCCCGTATAGGCCCCCGTCTTGATAGCCTCCACCACCTGATCCAGCATGTCGTCAGGGATAACCACCTCCAGCTTCACCTTGGGCAGGAAGTCCACCACATACTCCGCCCCCCGGTAGAGCTCTGTATGTCCCTTCTGACGGCCAAAGCCCTTCACCTCCGTCACCGTCATGCCCTGGATGCCCACGTCCCTCAAGGCCTCCTTCACTTCATCCAGCTTGAAGGGCTTGATGATGGCTTCCACCTTCTTCATAGTGTCCTCCTTATTTGGAAATAATATTGGCAGTCCAATACAACATCCGCCCTGGCCCCCGTCGATGCGAACTTTCTCACTGACGACTCCTGGGGAGCTGGAGGAACCTTGAGAAGAACTCCCAGCTTATGCTGGAAGTCCGAGGATCCGGTAAGAAGCTGGGAATGGCGGCCCCTTCCTCCCTCAATTCGTCTTTATAGGCCTCCTTCCAGGTGTTCACCATGCCCTGGGTCACCTCCAGGTGAAACTGGAGGCCGTATATGTGGTTTTTAAACCTGAAGGCCTGGTTGGCACACACCTCGGAAGCCGCCAGCCTCACCGAGTGGTGGGGCAGATCAAAGGTCTCCCCGTGCCACTGAAACACGGTGATCTCCCTGGGCATGAAGGAGAAGAGGAAATCCATGGCCGCCGGGCGGGTGAGCTCCACGGTATGCCACCCAATCTCCTTGACAGGGGCAGGGTATACAGAAGACCCCAGGGCTTTGGCTATGAGCTGAGAACCCAAGCAGATTCCCAGCAGGGGCTTGTCCACCTCCACACATGCCCGGATGAGTTCTAACTCCCGGGAGAGGAAGGGGTGCTCATCCTCCTCGTTGGCGCTCATGGGACCGCCAAGAATGAGCACATGGGAGAAAGGTTCCGGATCCGTGGGCACATCCTCCTCATAGGCCTCCACCACCCGATACTCCACCCCCTTCTCCGCCATGACCTTTTCCCACAAACCAGGGCCTTCTATCCCGATGTTCTTCACCGCCAGCAGCATAAGCACCTCCTGTGGTTCTCGATAGACCCCAGCCCCTCTCAAGTCAAGAAGTTACCTGCACTGAAATAAAGCAAAAGAGCCCCCTGATTCCAAATACCCCGGGTGTCCCCGTCCCCCAGGGAGACGGGGACACCCGGAAATGAATCAGAACTCCACCTTCACCGTGAGGCCACCCCACACCACCGCATCTTTCCCCACGCCCTCCTGGTTCTTCACGTTATCGTCTATACAGAGCTGCAGAGCAGCGAAGGGGGCCAGGGTGACATGGGGGAAGGGAGAGTAGCTGAGAGTGGCTGTGACCTGGGCGTGGGTAAAGCCGTCATCATGGTAGTATCCATCCTTCCCCGATTCCCCCACGGAGTATCCCAAAGCCCCCGCCAGATCCAGGGACGCCTTATAGGGCAAAGGGAAAGAATGGGAGAGGCCCAGCTCCAGATAGCATCCCCCCTGCTGCTCTATGTCCAGGTAGGCCGTAAGGGAAGGGGAGAGAAAGGTGTCGTAGGATACCCCCAGATAGACCTCCTGGGTATTGTCGTCATCCCCCTGGGGAAAGGCGTAGTAGATGTAACCCGCGGAGACCCCCACCCTCTTCAACCTGGGGCTGATGAATCCCAGGTCTCCCGAGTAGTCCAGGGTATAGTCCGTCTCTATTATCCGGCCGTTATTGTCGTTCTGGTCCGTCAAATCCATGGAGTACCACACACTGGCGGTGAAACCTTTATAGCCCAGGTAGTAATCCCACTGGAAAGAGTCATCACTGGCGTGGAGTCCCCTCCACATATACTCAGAGGTGTAAGTCAAATCCGCCCCCAAGGAGAAGGGCAATCCTCCCTCCCCTGCAAACCCCGCTCTCACCGTAGCCGACAACAACAAGCAGGCCGCCAACCCTAATGCCGCTATTCTACGTACCATCTTCATCGACTCCCCCTTTCACCACTTCTTGTAAGGCAAGAATTTGCCGTTCATGGTCACCACCACCCTGTCCCCTCCAGGGTCCTCTTCCTTGTCCACTTGGATCTTCAGATCTATGGCACTCATTATTCCGTCGCCAAAGGTCTCGTGGACCACGGCCTTTATGGGAAGACCGTACACCCGCACTATCTCATAGAGCCTGTAGATCAGCGGGTCCGTGGGGACATCGGGGAGGAGAGTACCCTTCAGAGGGGGCCTCATGATGGCCCTGAAGAGATCCCCGTCCAATCCCAGGAGATTCTTCAGAATCTCCGCCTCCTCCCGGGAGGCCGATGCCTGCCTGTAGAAGAGGGCCGCCGCCCATACCTTGTCCCTCCCGAGGAACTCCCCGATCTCCCGGAAAGTGAGCCCCTTCCTCTCCTTAACCTCCATGATCCTCTCCACCAAACTCCTCTCTTCCATGGTCACACCTCCCCCTTTATTCTCACACTACCCTTTCTCCCCGCTCTCCCGTGCGAATCCTCACGGCATCCAGCACCTCAATGACAAAGACCTTTCCGTCTCCCACTTTTCCCGTCCGGGCCGCCCGGGCGACACAATCCACCACCTGATCCAGCATATCGTCGGGCACCACCACCTCCACTTTCACCTTGGGCAGGAAGTCCACCACGTACTCGGCCCCCCGGTAGAGCTCGGAATGGCCCTTCTGGCGCCCGAAACCCTTCACCTCCGTCACCGTCATACCCCGCACCCCCAACTCGTTGAGGGCATCCCTCACGTCCTCCAGCTTAAAGGGCTTGATGATCACCTCCACCTTCTTCATCCCTTCCCCCTTAAGGCGTCATTTCCAGCTTGTTGTAAGCCTCTATCCCGTGCTCACCCAGATCCAGGCCTTCCATCTCCTCATCCCTGGAGACCCTGAGACCTACGGTCTTCTTGAGGAGGCCGAAGAGTATGAAACCCGCCACCATACACCACACAAACACGGCCCCCACACCTATGGCCTGAACCCCCAGCTGCCTTAACCCCCCTCCATAGAGGAGGCCGTCCTTCACGTCGAAGACCCCCAGCAACAGGGTACCCAGGGCCCCGCATACTCCGTGGACAGAGATGGCCCCTACAGGATCGTCAACGCCCACCCTGTCGAAGAAGAGGACGGAGAAGACCATGACCACCCCCGCCAACAGACCGATGACCCCCGCTCCCCAAACGGAGACGAAAGCACAGGGAGCGGTGATGGCCACCAGACCGGCAATGGCGCCGTTGAGGGTGAGAGCCGCATCGGGCTTACCGAACCTGAACCATGCAAAGAACATGGCCCCCAGAGCACCGGTAGCAGCCGCCATGTTGGTGGTGACAGCAATGAGGGCTATATCTCTGGGGGCAGCGGCCATGGTAGAGCCCGGGTTGAAACCGAACCATCCCAACCACAGTATAAAGGCCCCCAAAAAGGCCAGCGGCAAACTGTGGCCGGGGATGGCCTGGGGTTTGCCCTCTTTGGAGTACTTACCCAGCCTGGGTCCCAACATGTAAGCCCCCACCAAGGCCAACCATCCTCCCACCGAGTGCACCACCGTGGATCCGGCAAAGTCCTTGAAGCCCAGAGAAGAGAGCCATCCCCCTCCCCAGGCCCAGTGTCCCGATACGGGATAAATGATGAGGCTTATAAAGAGGCTGTACAAAAGATAGGCTGAGAACCTGGTTCTCTCGGCCATGGCCCCCGAGACAATGGTGGCCGCCGTACCGGCGAATACCAACTGGAAGAACCAGGCCGCCAGGAGGGGAACGGAGGTCCACGCCAAGGCAGAGAAGAGGGAAGAGGAAGTATGGGGTCCCACAAAGAACCCTGAGAGTCCGATAAAGGAGTTACCATTGCCGAACATGACGGCGAATCCCACGGCCCAGAAGGCCACGGTGGCCATGGCAAAATCCATGAGGTTCTTCATGAGAACGTTCACAGCGTTCTTGGCCCTGGTGAAACCCGCCTCCAACATGGCAAACCCTGCCTGCATGAAGAAAACAAGACAGGCAGTGATCACCACCCAGAGGGTGTCACTGAGAAACTGGGCATGGGCCACGGACTTACCGTCCACCTTACCGTCCAGGGCCCATGCTATGGACGGCACCATGAGTACAGCCCAAAAGATCCACCTCCTAAAACTCTTCCCCACCATAACCCACCTCCTGTGAGATTTCGGTGGCATGGTCACAAATGTAGTGCATAATCTCAAGATCTCTGTTGCACTATTATTGTGCACAAAAGGAGGCTGAAGAAAAAGGCCCGGGAAAACCCGGGCCCAGGGTGCATCTAAGAAAGCTTCATCAATCGTTGTAAGCCGACTCCCTGTGCTGGGACAGGTCCAGACCCGTAATCTCGTCGGCCTCGGTGACCCTGAGGCCCACCAGGGCATCCACCACCTTATAGAGGATAAAGGTGACCACCCCGGAGAAGATGGTAACCGCCACCACCCCCACCACCTGAACCAGAAACTGGTGGGGATTCCCGAAGAAGAGCCCGTTGGCCCCTCCAGGGTTGACCAGCCTACTGGCAAAGAGGCCCACGGCCAGGGTTCCCAGGGCTCCCCCCACCCCGTGGACACCGAAAACGTCCAGGGAATCGTCATAACCGAACCTGTTCTTCACCACGGCCACGAAGAAGTAACACACCACCCCCGAGGCGATACCTATGACCATGGCCGCCAGGGGCGCCACAAAACCCGAGGCGGGAGTGATGGTGGCCAGGCCTGCCACGGCTCCTGTGGCCGTTCCCAGGGTGGTGGCGGCCCCGCTGAGGATCCACTCCAGGAGGGCCCAGGTAGCGCCGGCTGCCGCCGCCGCCGTATTCGTGGCCACAAAAGCGCTGGCAGCCACGCCGTTGGCCGCCAGGGCGCTCCCTCCGTTGAAGCCGAACCACCCAAACCACAGGAAAGTGAGACCCAGGTAAACCATGGGGAGGTTGTGGGGGGTCATGGCCTGTTTGGGATACCCCAGGCGCTTGCCGAGAAGGATACACATCACCAGGGCGGCTATACCGGCGTTGAGGTGAACCACCACTCCACCGGCGAAATCCAGCATCCCCATCTTGGCCAGCCAGCCCCCATGGCCCCATATCCAGTGGCACACGGGATCATAAACAAGGATGGCCCACAACAGGGAGAAGAGCACAAAGCCCGAAAACTTAATGCGCTCGGCAAAGGCACCGATGATGAGGGCCGGGGTGATGGCGGCGAACATGCCCTGAAAGAGCATGAAAGCAAGATGGGGCACCGTGGAGGCATAGGGACCCGGGGTCCCTCCCACCCCTCTCAGACCCAACCACTGGAGGCCACCCAACAGGCCCTTACCCACATCGGGGCCAAAGGAGATGGAGTAACCGAAGAGCACCCACTGGAGACTAAGGATACAGGCCAGAAAGAGGCACTGCATGATGATGGAGAGCACGTTCTTGCTCCTCACCAGACCACCATAAAAGAAGGCCAGGCCCAGGGTCATGAGCATCACCAGGGCCGCAGAGAAAAGGACGAAGGCGGTATCCCCTGCATTAATCATGTCAATCCCTCCCAAAGGTTTTTGCATTGCATCCGTGCAGGGGCTAGCGCCTTGGAAGGGGATTTACAAGGAGTTTGGTGAACAATTTATGTGCAGGCGTACCCCGCCACCACCCCCCAGGGGTACGCCCGGCTTGATCCAAGGCTATCAAAAACAAGGGTTTTTTCTAAATCTTGTAACCCTCCTCTCCGTGGAGCTCCAGATCCAAACCCACCTGCTCCACTTCCGGCTCCACCCTGAGACCCATAACAGCGTCCAGGACCTTGAGAATGGCATAGGTGAATACAAAGGCATAGACTATGGTCACCCCCGAAGCCAAAACCTGCTTACCAAACTGGATGGCCGATCCTGTGAAGAGCCCCCTGGCCCCCACCACAGCCACCAGGCCCGTAGCCAGGGCCCCCCACAGCCCCCCTATTCCGTGGACCCCGAAAGCATCAAGGGAGTCGTCGTAACCCAGCTTCACCTTTAAAACCACCGCGCCGTAACAGATGAGACCCACGGTGGCGCCGATGAAGAGGGCTCCCAGGACGTTGACGAAGCCCGCGGCAGGAGTGATGGCCACCAGCCCCGCCACCAATCCCGAGCAAAACCCTATGGTACTGGCCTTGCCGTGCTGTATGTACTCTATAACCAACCAGGAAAGGGCGGCAGTGGCGGCAGCCACGTGGGTATTTACAAAGGCCAGGGCCGAAAGTTTGCCCGATGTGAGGGCACTTCCAGCATTGAAACCGAACCAGCCGAACCAGAGGAGACCGGCCCCAATGGCCGTCAACACCACGTTGTTAGGCATCATGGGCTCCTTCAAGAATCCCTTCCTCCTGCCCAAAACCAGGGCGGCGGCCAAGGCCGAGATCCCGGCATTTATGTGGACCACGGTACCTCCGGCAAAGTCCAAGGCCCCCAGGCGGGCCAGCCATCCCCCGTCACCCCAGACCCAGTGACAGATGGGGTCGTACACCAGGGTGGCCCAGAGGAGGAGAAAGACCACGTAGGTGGAGAACTTCATCCTCTCCACCAGGGCCCCGGAAATGAGGGCGGGAGTGATGATGGCAAACATCATCTGGAAGGCCATGAATGCCAGCTGAGGCACGGTGGAAGCGTAAACGGGGCTGGGCTCCATACCCACTCCCCTGAGGAAGAAGTGATTGAGTCCACCTATGACATGCCCCACATCAGGACCGAAAGAGAGAGAGTAGCCGATAACCACCCACTGAATGGTGATGACCCCCAAGGCTATGAGACTCATCATGATGGCATTGAGGACGTTACTGCTCCTCACCATGCCTCCGTAGAAAAAGGCCAAACCCGGGGTCATGAGCATGACCAGGGCTGTAGAGACCAGAAGCCACGCCGTATCGGCCCCATTCACCTTGGCACCCTGGGAGGCCATGGCCAGGGATGGAACCATAATGAGAAGAGCCGTCGCAGTGAAGAGTGCCCCTTTCTTCATTAACAAACCTCCATCTTTTTTGACCTAAAATGAATCCAGAGATGAAGGCCAACAACCCCCCTGTTTGCACTTTTATAGTGCACAAATATGGAAAAGGAGAAGGGTGATGTTGAGGGGAAGGTCTCTAGCTAACGGCTGAAATAGCCCGTGAGGGTGGCCTCCCCCAGGAGATAGGGGGCGAGGGCTTCACGGAACCGGGCTATGGAGAGACGACCCGAAAGGTCGAGCTCCTTCACCTTCAAGGCATAGATGGTGAAGACATAGGGATGGTCCCCTGTACCGGGTGGAGGCATGGGTCCCCCGTATCCCTTGAAACCGAAGGAGTTGACCAGCTCCACCGCCCCTGGAGGCATTGCCCTTTGGGAGGCACCCTGGGACAGAGAGTGAACCGAGGCGGGGATGTTTATCACCAGCCAGTGGACCCAGTTGCGGGCCACAGGATGGGGATCGTGACAAGAGATGGCAAAGGACCGAGTTCCCGGAGGTGCCCCCTCCCATCTCAGGGGGGGAGACAGATTCTCTCCCCCCGCCCCGGGCATGACGTACTTGACGGGAATCCTCTCCCCCTCTCCAAAGGCAGGGGACCACAACCTGAACGGGCCCTCCCCCGCCCAGGACATAGAGGCCAGGAAACACCCTATGAACACTCCCCACAAAACCTCTCTCATAACCCACCCCCACTTATCTTACATAAGCTTCAACCTGCTCTTAATCCAGGGGCTCACCAGGAGAATTATAACCAAGGGCACCATCACCAGAAGGGGGAAGAGCTTCAAAGCCCCCTCCACCCTCACCACCCCTATCTTATAACCCAGATAAGCGTAGAAGAGGGTACTGGGAAAGATGCCCAGGGCCGTGGTCCATAAGAAGGTCCAGGGAGAGATGGAGGTCAGGGCCAACAGGGGATTCAAGAGAAAATAGGGAAAGGCCGTGGTGAAACGGAGGGTGAGGATATACCGCACCCCATGTTCTTTAAGCCTCTCCTTCACCCCCTCCCACTTGCCCTCAAAGTGGCGGGAGACCACGGCCCTGAGGAGATACCGGACGATGAGAAAGGACAAAAAGGCCCCCATGGTGGAAGAGAACTCCGCCAGCAAAACCCCCTCCAGGAAACCGAAAAGGCCCCCACCCACCATGGTGAGAAACACGGTGAGACCCGGCAAACAGAGGAGGGCCACCAGAAGATAGACACCCACGTATACCAGGAGGGACTGGAGGGGATGGGAATCCACAAATTCATGGAGTTGGGCGCTGTGAGCGCTCACCTCCTGGTAACTCAGGTACCTGTCACCCCCGAACCTGTAAAAGGCCACCACAGCCAGTAAAAGGAGGGCCAGGAGGAAGGCCTTGCGCACAGATGCAGTGGGACGCAAAGATACCATGGACTAAAGCTCCACTCCCAGAGCCTTCCTGGCCACCACCCCTATGAAAAAGGAGACAAAAGCCACCCCCAGGCTGACGGCCAGCATCTCCGTGAACATGGCCTTGAAAGAGACCTCCTTCACCACGGCGATGAAGTAGGTGAAGATATAAACCACCAGCACCACGTTCACCAGAGTGACGGACAAAGCCAGAAGATAACTGGAGAAGAGGAAGAAAGGAACCACCAGGAGGACCACCGTGATCACGTAGGCCACCCCAGTGTAAAAAGCCGCCTTAAGGGCCGTGGACCTGTCGGCTTCGGACTTCTGAGAGAGATACTCAGAGGCTGACATGGAGAGGGTGGCCGCTATGCCCATGATGAGCCCCGCCATACCCACCACCCGGGTGTTCTGCAGGGCAAAGGTGAGACCTGCCAGGGAACCCGTGAGCTCCACCAGGGCGTCGTTG
>Ga0256830_1001772_pt1 | contig 14941 bp, 13 predicted proteins | sample 128326metaG_FD_190537 | JGI IMG/M metagenome (GOLD analysis project Ga0256830, IMG submission 190537) | Hydrothermal vent microbial communities from Lau Basin, Pacific Ocean - 128-326 | ecosystem: Environmental > Aquatic > Marine > Hydrothermal vents | place: Pacific Ocean: Lau Basin | collected... | reverse complement strand
CATACAAGGGTGGAACAAGCGCAGCGGTTCCACCTGATATGCTGAGTAAGGAACCACAAATCGCCTCTGTGCTCACGACCACCGACAAAAAAATACCCTGCAACAAAAAATCTATGGCCTGACACAGGAGAAAAAAGCTCTTAATGCAGCAACGCTCACCGGCAAATGGCGAGTCAACGTCGATAACTGAGCGAACCTTGAACAGGTCCCTTTCCCGTTTGGTGGAACCGCTACGCTTGTTCCACCCTACCCGGTTTAGCTTGCTGGCTATGCAATGGCTGCGAGTGCATAACATCAGTGTTTTAAGAATCACGGGGTATTTAACGCAAAGTTTTTTAGTGTTTTTCTCTGTGTCCTTTGCGTCTCTGCGACCTCTGCGTTTATAACACACCATTTGCCAGTACCACGACAACATAACCTCCCAATCACTGGAATGATTCCCTGGGAATTTCTGATATCGCGCAGGCTTCAGTCAGCATTCGAGTGCGTAACATCCGCTAATAAAAAAATATTTTCTATTTATATTAATTACTTGGACCCAATAAAAAATAGATAAAAAATCCATGCTTGACAAATGGTTGTTGCGCACATAAAAATGTATAAAATTTACATGTTAATGAAAATGTTGACCGTTACGCACGGTATTTGAGTCTGGAGGGAGTACTCATGAGTGATTTGAGATTCAACAGTCTGCACAAAATTCGACAGACCGTTTGTTTGCTTTTGGTGAGTTTTGCATTGGGGTTTGGCAGTTTTGCACTGGCGGCCAAACGTGAAATGTCTATGACTATCGACGAAATGGTGATTGATGTCGCTCCTGATTTGAAATACAAGGTTTTTGCTTTTAACGGCCAGGTACCCGGACCGTTGATTCATGTCCAGGAAGGTGATGATGTGGTGATCCATGTCACCAATAACACCTCCTTGTCACATACGGTTCATTGGCATGGCGTTTTGCAAACCGGCAGCTGGCGCAGTGATGGTGTACCGGGCGTTACCCAGCAACCAATCAAACCGGGTGATACCTACACCTATAAATTCAAGGCTGATCGTATCGGTAGTCTTTGGTATCACTGCCATGTCAACGTTAACGAGCATGTGGGTATCCGGGGGATGTGGGGTCCGTTGATTGTTGCCCCTAAAGACCCGCTGCCCATCGAAAAACGAGTCACCAAAGAGGTGATCATGATGCTTTCCACCTGGGAAAGTGAAAATGCGGACAAATTTGGTCAGGGTGCCACGCCTTATGATGTTGAGGATTATTTTTCGCTCAATGCCAAATCCTTTCCGTTAACCCAACCAATACGTTTTAAAACCGGTGATGTTGTGCGAGTGCGTTTTTATGGTGCTGGTGGTGCGATACATACCTTGCATTCGCATGGCCACGACATGCTTATCACTCACAAAGATGGTTTGCCGATACCTACCCCTTATCAGGTTGACACCGTACTTATCGGTCCTGGTGAACGGTATGACGTCATCATCGAGGCCAACCAGGATGAAGGCCGGTTTATTTTTCATGACCATGTAGACAAACACGTCACTGCCCGAGGCAAACACCCCGGTGGCCCCATTACTGTCATGGAATATGCAGGCACTCCCATGGACGATTGGTATGTGTGGAAAGATATTGATTATGACCCGGACTTTTTCTTCAGTGAAGCCATGAAAAAAGGTTATGGCCTGTTTGAGAATCCGCGTTTCAAAGGAACGCCCCTAACCCGCGAACGGCGTCGGCACAGAGATTAGAGGTATAACATGAGATATCTTTTTTTATTTGTTGCTCTCACTGTTGCAAATGCAGCTGTGGCCAGTGAAGGCATGGTCATACTGCAAAAACGCTGTGTGAGTTGTCATGAAATCAGCGGTCCTGCTGCGCAAAGCGTACAGGAACTGTGGCAGCGTAAAGGGCCGGATTTGTTTTATGCCGGTTCCAAATACAACGCTGAGTGGTTGGAAAAATGGCTGATTAAACCACGTCGCATTCGGCCTGCTGGACATCATCCCATCCAGCACATTCAGCCGGGGAAAAAGCGCGACATGGTCGATACGACAACGTTGAGGCCACATCCGGCCTTGTCACCCTCTGACGCAGAAGAAGTCACCGAAGCGTTGATGAAACTCAAAGCATCCGCAGAAATGATGGGTACGGCTGTTTTTAAGGGCGGCAGTATTTCCGCCAGTTTTGGTGAAATGGTGTTCGATAAATTTAACGGCTGCATGGCCTGCCATGAGATTGAGCCGGGTTACGGTGGTCTTTCCGGGCCGGAAGTTTACACCGCTGCCAAACGTTATCAGGCAGATTATCTGGTCAGTTTTATCACTGATCCACAGGCATGGAATCCTAAAACACCTATGCCGAATAAACATGTTTCGGCAGCGAATATTCAAAAAATTGTGCAGTATTTGCAAGCACTGGCAAAGGAGAACTGGGATGAGAAAAAATAAATTATTCCTGACTTTGTTCGTGTCTTTATTGATGCTGTCCTCAGCAGCATGGTCGGACGATGCCGAAGATAATTACAAAAATTATTGCTGGCAATGTCACGGTATGACAGGTGATGGCATGGGACTCAATGTGCAGGATATGTCCGTACAACCGCGTGACCATACCAGTGCCAAGGCAATGGGGGGGCGCAGCGATGCTGACCTTTTTAAAGTGATTAAAGAAGGTGGGCTGGCAATTGATAAATCTGTGCTGATGCCACCTTGGCGTGACAGCCTGAGCGACGATGAAATTCATGGCCTGGTCAAGTATTTGAGAAAACTCTGCCAATGTGGTTAACGGCTGATAGCAAAAAGCCAGTAATACACATAGGCGGGTGAAATGATTAATGGAGGATTGAGTATTTTGGCCAGGATGCTGCTTTTTTTAAAAAGTGGTTTTAGTTTCAACCACGCTTCTAACTGAAAAAGGGAGAGTAACCATGTTTAACAAACTATCCATAAGTACCATGGCATTGACCATTGGTCTGGTAGGCGCGCAAGTCGTGCAAGCCAAAACGGTACATGTCACCATGACCGCGAAAGAAACCACCGTGCAAATCGATAACAAAGGCACCATGTACAAGGCATGGACTTTCGATGGTGCGATTCCCGGCAAAGTCGTGCGTGTGACTGAAGGTGACATTATTGATTTCAAACTCATCAACCCCAAAACCAACAAAGAATCCCATTCCATGGATTTCCATGCAGCGGAAGTGCATGTGCTGGAAGAGTTTGCACCAGTCAAGCCCGGCGAAACCAAACACTTTAAGTTTGAAGCCAAACGCCCAGGAGTCTGGATGTACCATTGTGGTGCCAGTGTGATGGCGCAGCATATTGCACGCGGCATGTATGGCGTGATTATTGTTGATCCCAAAGAAGGTTATACCAAGGACTTCCCGAAACCTGATCGTGAATATGTGTTGATTCAGGGACAATACTTCCCGGATGCCGACAATTACAAAGCGATGCTGAAGAATGAAGGTTCTACAGGTTCGCTGATCAACGGCCGTATGTTCCATTATGATCCTGTGCATGATCCGGATGCTTCTCTGACACTGGCCGCCAAACCCGGCGAACGTGTGCGCTTCCATTTTGTTAACGCCAATATCAACAACCCGATTGCCTTGCATCCGATTGCCGGTATCTGGGATCGTGTTTTCCTTAACGGCAGCCCCAAAAACATACTCTACGATATGGCCACCTATGGCGTCGCCGTTTCTGAAGCAGTGAGTGTTGATATCGTATCACCGGAAGGCAGAACAACGGCCAATGCAATTGTGGATCACACCATGAGTGCGGCGTTGACTGGTGCGATTAGCGTGCTGATTAACAGTCCTGATGCTGATCCCAAAGCAGGTAAGGGTGACAATATCCTGCCGCGTGCTGTGGACAAATAGACGATACACTGATCTATTTGTTGAAGCATTATAAAGCGAGTCCCGTTTTGGGATTCGCTTTTTCATTGCGATGCCAGCATTTTTTGGTCGGCTCAGCTCTGTTATACTGCGCGAAATCTATCAGGTGTCTTTATTTTGCACAGGGTATTTTACGACAATTCAAACAGTGGAGAGCATCATGGCAACAGCAACAGCGCGACACATTCTGGTGTCCAGCGAAGAACAATGTCAGAAATTGAAGGATGAAATTGAAGGCGGTGCCGATTTCGGTGGTGTCGCAAAAGAACATTCCAGTTGTCCTTCAGGCGCACAGGGTGGTGATCTGGGGTCTTTTGGCCCAGGTCAAATGGTGCCTGAATTTGATCAGGTGGTTTTCAGTGCTGACCTCAATAAGGTGCAAGGCCCGGTTAAAACCCAGTTTGGTTATCACCTGCTGGAAGTGACGAGCCGTTCAGAGTAAGCAGTTTCTCCGGCAAAAGCGCCACAGAACAAGGCTTGACCGGTAAAAGGTTCAAGCCTTTTTTCTTGGCGCAAAGGTTTTAACCCCCCGTTATTCGCATGATCCCCAAAGGCATACCATGAGTATCACCATCAAGCGCCGCCCTGCGGATGACACAACTGCTTTGACCGAAGCAGGCCTGCACCCCGTTCTGGAGAGTATTTATGTCCGACGAGGTATTCAGTCTGTGCAGCAACTGGAGCGAGGCCTCGCCCACCTGTTGCCACTGGATCAGTTAAAAGGTGTTGAATCTGCGGCGGAGTTGCTGGCCGAGGCAGTGACGTCACAGCAACGTATCCTTATTGTCGGGGATTTTGATTGCGATGGTGCCACCAGCTCGGCGCTGGCTGTGCGCGCACTGCGCATGCTGGGCGCAACGCAGGTGGATTATCTGGTACCGAATCGTTTTGAATACGGTTATGGGCTGACACCGGAAATTGTTGCCGTGGCGGCAGAGCGCAATCCCGATTTCATTCCTGATTTAATTGTGACTGTGGACAATGGCATTTCCAGTATTGAAGGCGTGGCTGCGGCTAACGAGCGCGGCATTCGTGTGTTGGTCACAGACCATCATTTACAAGGTAACGAACTGCCAGCAGCAGCGGCCATTGTGAATCCCAATCAACAGGGTGATGAATTTCCCAGCAAAAACCTGGCCGGTGTCGGAGTGATTTTTTATGTGATGCTGGCTGTGCGTGCGGAATTGCGGAAGCAGGGAGTTTTTGGCAGTGAGTCCGGCCCCAACCTGGCTGAACTGTTGGATTTGGTCGCGCTGGGCACGGTGGCGGATGTGGTACCACTGGATCACAATAACCGTATTCTGGTGGGGCAGGGACTGGCGCGTATTCGTGCCGGAAAATGCTCGGCGGGCATTTCAGCACTGATTTCTGTGGCAAAACGTAACCCGTCCATGCTGGCTTCCACAGACCTGGGTTTTGCACTGGGCCCGCGACTCAATGCCGCAGGACGATTAGACGACATGTCGCTAGGCATCGAACTGTTGCTCACTGATGACCGGGCCCGTGCCACGGAACTGGCACAGCGTCTTGATGGCCTCAATCATGAACGCCGACAGATTGAAAATGAAATGAAAGCGGAGGCCATGCTCATTCTGGATGAAATGGAGCTGGATGCAGTTGCTGACAAAAAAGCGGAACTGCCCACAGGGCTGTGCCTGTTTGAGCCTCACTGGCATCAGGGGGTTATCGGTATTCTTGCTTCGCGCATCAAAGACCGGTTGCATCGACCGGTGATCATTTTTGCCCAAACCGATGACGGCAGTCTTAAAGGCTCGGCGCGTTCTGTGCCCGGTCTGCATATTCGTGACGCACTGGATGCAGTGGCGGCCCACCATCCAGGATTGTTGAGCAAGTTTGGTGGCCACGCCATGGCTGCCGGATTGAGCTTGGCAGCAGATGATTTTGATCGTTTTCGCGAGGCTTTTGATGTCGAAGTACGTCGTCATTTGGGAGGTGAAGACTTGCGTCGGGAAATTCTCAGTGATGGTGAATTGAGCGACAATGCATTAAATCTGGAGCTGGCTGAAGCCCTGCGTGCTGGTGGCCCCTGGGGGCAGGGTTTTCCCGAACCCTTGTTTGACGGTGTATTTGAACTGGTGAATCGGCGCATTGTGGGTGAAAAACACCTGAAACTGGTAGTGCGGCCTGCGGGGAGCCAGCAGGTGATTGATGCCATTGCCTTTAATACTACCGATGACGACTGGCCGGTGGATGTGAAGCAGGTTGAACTGGCCTACCGGCTGGACGTCAATGAGTTTAATGGCAAACGTAGTGCCCAGTTGATGGTGGAGTACATCGAGCCGGTCTAAAAGAACGTAGGTTGGGGTGAATGTTTTTTATGAACCCCAACGTGCCAGAACAGCAGGCTGCCTCCAAAACCATGTTCAGGCTACCTTGCTACCTGCTTTTAAAAGTTTCCGTGTATTTAACGCAGAGGTCGCAGAGGCGCAGAGGACGCAGAGAAAAACACTAAATACTCTGTGCCCTCTGCGTCTCTGTGTTTATAACACACCACTTGTCCGTGCCACGACAACATAACCTCCCACTGTATTGGAACGATTGTACGGGATGTAAACCTCCTCCTGCTACTGTAGAATGGCGCGTTTTTCCTGGTTCTAAACAAGGGTTTACTCCACATGCTTGAAATCAGCCTCATCTCTTCCCGCATCAAAGACATGCAAGGGCGCGCCGACGCTCTGAGGGGGTACCTTTGACTACGAAACCAAATGTGAACAGCTGGATGAAGTCGTTCGTGAGCTGGAAGTGCCTGAAGTCTGGAATGACCCCGAGCGTGCCCAGGCATTAGGCAAGGAGCGTTCGTCGCTGGAACTGGTGGTCAACACCATTCGCAATATGGACAGCAACCTGGACGAGGCGGCTGACCTGCTGGAAATGGCTGCCGACGAAGATGACCAGGGAACCGTGGATGCCGTGGTGGCGGACCTGGACGAGCTGGAAACCCAGCTCGCCAAGCTGGAATTCCGTCGCATGTTTTCCAACGAAATGGACCCCAACAACGCCTACCTCGACATTCAGTCCGGCTCCGGTGGTACCGAAGCCCAGGACTGGGCCGAAATGCTGTTGCGCATGTATTTGCGCTGGGGTGAGGCACACGGGTTTAAAACCGAGTTGGTGGAAGCTTCTGACGGTGACGTGGCAGGCATTAAAAGTGCGACTATTCACTTTGAAGGTGAATATGCCTTCGGTTGGCTGCGTACCGAAACCGGTGTACACCGGCTGGTGCGCAAATCACCGTTTGATTCCGGCGGTCGTCGGCACACCTCGTTTGCATCAGTCTTTGTTTCGCCAGAAATAGACGACGATATTGATATCGATATCAATCCTGCCGATCTGCGCATTGACGTGTACCGCGCTTCGGGTGCCGGTGGTCAGCACGTTAACCGTACCGAGTCTGCCGTGCGCATTACTCACAATCCCACGGGTCTCGTAGTACAGTGCCAGAATGATCGCTCACAGCACAAAAACAAAGCCTCGGCCATGAAACAACTCAAGGCCAAACTGTACGAATATGAAATGCAAAAACGTAATGCCGACCAGCAGGTGGTGGAAGACAGCAAGGCCGACATTGGCTGGGGTAGCCAGATTCGCTCCTACGTGCTGGATCAATCGCGCATCAAGGATTTACGCACCGGTGTGGAAACGGGTAATACACAAGCCGTGCTGGATGGTGGGCTGGATCAGTTTATTGAAGCGAGCTTGAAATCCGGGCTTTGATTGTTGAGCAGCACAATAATATCCATCTCTTTTCCCCTCACCCAACCCTCTCCTCAAAAGGGAGAGGGAGATAATCTAAAAACATAATGAGACACACATCATGTCAGACAACAACAAACAAAAAACTGAAACCGTAGAAGACACTAACGCGCTTATTGCACAGCGTCGCAGTAAATTGTCAGCACTGCGCGAAACCGGGAACGCTTTCCCCAATGACTTCCGTCGTGATGTGATGGCCGGTGAGTTACACGCCGAATACGGAGAAAAAACGAAAGAAGAGCTGGCAGATAATCCTGTACGTGTGAAAATAGCGGGGCGTATGATGAGCCGTCGCGTCATGGGCAAGGCCAGCTTTGCCCATGTGCAGGACATGTCGGGCAAGATGCAATTGTTTGTGACCCGTGATGATCTGCCCGAGAATTTCTACAATCAGCAATTCAAAAAATGGGATATCGGCGACATCATCGGTGCTGAAGGCGTATTGTTCAAAACCCAGACTGATGAATTGTCAGTGCGTGTGGATGATATTCGTTTGCTTACTAAATCCCTGCGTCCTCTACCGGAAAAATGGCACGGCCTTGCAGATCAGGAAACCAAATATCGGCAACGTTATGTGGACCTCATCATGAACGAGGTCACACGAACCACATTCCGGGTACGTTCACAGGTGGTGGATTATATGCGCCGGTTTTTACTGGAGCGTGATTTCATGGAAGTGGAAACACCCATGATGCACGTTATTCCCGGTGGTGCCACAGCACGTCCATTTGTGACTCATCATAATGCTTTGGACATGGGTTTGTATTTACGTGTTGCACCGGAACTGTATTTGAAGCGTTTGGTGGTGGGTGGTTTTGAGCGGGTGTTTGAAATCAATCGTAACTTTCGTAACGAAGGTTTATCGACTCGCCACAATCCCGAATTCACTATGGTGGAATTTTATCAGGCCTATGCCGATTATAAAGACTTGATGGACCTCACCGAAGAAATGATACGCGGTATGGCGCAGGAAATTCATGGTACTACCGTGTTGCCTTATCAGGGTGAAGAATTCGACTTCGGTAAGCCTTTTGTGCGTATGACGATTGTGGAATCCATTCTGCATTTCAACCCCGATTTGCAGCTGGAAAATTTACAAACCCTGGAAACTGCCCGTCAAATAGCTGAATCACTTAAAATCCCGTTGAAGGACAGTTACGGTCTGGGCAAGGTGCAAATCGAAATTTTTGAAAAAACCGTTGAGCATAAACTTAAAGACCCCACTTTTATTACCGCGTATCCCACCGAAGTGTCACCACTTGCGCGACGTAGTGATGAAGATCCGTTTGTTACCGACCGTTTTGAATTTTTTGTCGGTGGCAGGGAACTGGCCAATGGTTTCTCTGAATTGAATGATGCCGAAGATCAAGCCGAACGCTTCCGCAAACAAGTGGAAGAAAAAGAAGCTGGTGATGATGAAGCCATGCATTACGATGAAGATTATATCACCGCTCTGGAACACGGCATGCCACCCACCGCAGGTGAAGGCATCGGTATTGACCGGTTGGTCATGTTGTTTACTGATTCACCCTCTATTCGTGACGTGCTGTTGTTTCCGCATATGCGGCCAAAAAAATGATAAGTATCTTTTTTATTGGGAGCTTTACCCATAGCGAAATAGCACAATGTACTGTCAATACTTGCAATATTCGTATGAAACGCCATCATTGATGGCAACATCATCTGAATGTATTGTTCAGGATGATATTTCGCCACTATTTATTATTGGCGCTGAAAAATATGAGGAAGATGTGCAGCGACCTCAATTTCCACTAAATATGGGCCATATGTTAGCGGTAGAGTCATGAAGTTGCTTCAATATAGTATTTTATAGTCTTTCGCCGGGTGAATGAACATGATTGAAGAAAGTAAAAACCTAAGACATATCAAAGTTGAAGGCTTTAAGTCTATCGCTAACCTCGATTTGCCGATGGAAAATATCAATATTTTGATTGGCGCTAACGGTGTAGGTAAAACTAACCTTATCTCTTTGTTTACTTTTTTAAGTCATCTGTCTCAGGGAAAGCTGAGGAACTATGTGCTGAATGAAGGTGGCACTGAGCGTTTTTTTCATTTTGGCAGCAAACATACTGAACGAATGATGTTTGATTTAAGTGTAGGGATAAATGGTTATCATGTGGAGTTTTCTCAAAATCTGGATGACGATACTTTGGTGTTCAGTGAAGAATATTGCACAATTGACTCATCATATAAAAAATGGAATCTTTATCCCAAAAAAGGTGAAAGTGGTTTTGTTTCTGGGGAAACGCCGGATAGCGAGCAGGTGAAAAAATATACACGGGAATATCTTGAAAAATGCCGAGTTTACCATTTTCACGATACCAGCAATCAGGCGAAATTCAAAAAAACTAACAAGCTGGCGAATGATTATTTTTTTGAAAAAGATGCGGCAAACATTGCACCTTTCCTGTACGACCTTAAGACGAGCAAATGGGAGGATGAAAAAAAATCATATCGGCAGATTGTTGCAGCAGTCCGGACGGTTGCACCCTTTTTTCATGACTTTTATCTTGAACCAAGTGGTGAGGTTGGAGATGAGAATATTATTTTACGTTGGACGCACACTCAGCATGATACGCCATTTAGCGCGAATGTACTTTCAGATGGCACCGCCAGATTTATCTGTCTAGCAACACTCTTTTTGCAGCCTAAGTTACGCCGACCAGATACCATTATTCTTGATGAACCAGAGCTTGGGCTACATCCGGCAGCATTGAATGTACTGTCAGATATTATTCATGCAACAGCTAAGGATACACAGGTTATCTGTTCCACGCAGTCAGTGGCATTTGCCAATTTTTTTGCACCGGAAGATTTCATTGTTGTAGATGCAAAAGATGGCGTATCGAGTTTTCGACGGCTCGAAAAAGAACCACTGGAACATTGGCTGGAAGAGTATGGCATGGGTGATATTTGGGCCAAAAATTTGATTGGAGGCCGCCCAGCATGGTAATAAGACTTGCCATATCGGTTGAAGGCTTAACAGAGGAGCGTTTTATCCAGAGTTTGCTTGTGCCGCATTTACAAGACCGGGGGATATATGCTGTACCACTACAATTGGGCAGTAGCGGTGGTGATGTTTCATTCCCCAGGATTAAAAAAGAGTTGAATAAACTTGCCAAAGGCTTTGACAAGGTAACGACACTTTACGATTTTTATGGTTTTAAGGGCAAAGGAGAAGAGGAAAATAAAGTATCTTTGGAACAAAAAATAGTTGATTGTGTGGCTGCTCCATTGCGTGACCAAATTATTCCGTATGTGCAGATGTATGAATTTGAAGGGATAATTTTTTCTTCGCCTGAAGCTATTGAAAATAATATTCTTCAACGTGGTTTGTCTGATTGGGCGAGTGGTGTGCTTCAACAGTTCGGTGGTGATCCTGAAAAAATTAATGATTCACCACAAACAGCTCCATCGAAGCGGTTGTTGAATAAAACGGATTATCTGAAAACAGTACATGGTCCAAATATTGCCAGCGAAATAGGGTTGGCTAGGCTGCGGGAAAAATGTCAGGGGTTTGATGCTTGGATGAATGAGCTTGAGGCATTACAGGAATAGGTGATATTTTTTGTCTGGCTGTAGCCGCAAAAAGGTTTTCTCTGCGTACTCTGCGTTAATAACACCACACATCTTCAAAGCACTTCCTTTGCTTTCACCACAAATTCGTTTTTCTGAAGTGACTAATGAGCCTGATACCGATTCAAATCAAACAGCCCTGCCTGTACAGGTTTGTTATCCCGGAATTTATCTTGAAACCAGTCGGCCTGCTCCCAAAATGTGGGATTGGTACGGCTCACACCATAACGTTCGATAAATGCTACATAATCTTCAGGGCTGCGAATATTGGCGCAGCGTTGGCTAAAATCATCAATTTCTGACAGAGCCACGGAGAGAAAGAAGTTGGGATAAGAGCCTTCCAGCCAGTTCACTACGGTCATCGTATCCTGTTTGATATCAGCACGATCCCGCTCATGTTCATCGGCCAGAAAAGAGGTAACATTTTTATAGGCCTTGTTGCGAATCAGGGTGTAGGCGAGGTCTTGCTCCGGTGTGTCAGCCCTGACCCGCACAAAGGTCACATCGGGAAAGGCGTGCAGGTTTTCACCCTGTAAGCGGGCAATGGCGTTCATGGCTTTGTCCACCCGGGTCTCAACATCGACAGGCAGGGAGCTTTTGCAATTATCCGCCTGGCTACAGCGATTCAGATTTTGTGCCTGCTGTGTTGCACCCGCGAGACGGATTTTCAGAAATTTATACAGTTCTTTTTGCGGGTCATCGGTGCGGTAACCATTGACGGCTTCTGTATTCAGCCATTCCTGCGGCGCAGAAAACAGCTTTTCGACACTTTCACGCTGACCTATGTACCAGCTGTCGCGTATGGCTTTGCGTTGGCTTACGGGCAGAAAGGCCAGAAAATAATCTTCCCCTTCCATGCGCAAAAAATCCATGTAGATTCGGGTACTCATGCGGTGTCCCAGATTACCGTACACATTGAAACCGGCCACTAGCAAGTAGTGGATGCGTTCAAATAACGGATAGTCGATGACCCAGGCGGTTTCCGGGTTTTCGCCCGCCAGTCCATAGGCAACTGAACCACTGTCAAAATGCCGAAAAACAGTGAGTGCGGCATTGGGGTTTTTGCCATCACCATCCCAGATGTAGTTCAGCGCATGGCCGATGTCGTGTGTGCCAATGGTTTTGAACCAGGCCTGTTTGCGTTCCATGTAGCGTCTCTGTCCCTGCCAGTAGTCGGTCCAGATACGCAGCAGGTCCAGATTACTGCCGCCATCGGCGGGGACTTGCAGATCGTTGCTCATTTCACCGATGAAGTCAGGATCATTCGTGATCACCGGTTGTTCGGGATCAAAAAACATCACCCAAAATTGATCTTCAATGACATTCAGGGCGATTTGCCCACGACAGACGGGCCCCTTGATGAATCCCTCGATAAAAAACCGTGCTTCATCCAGAAGAAAACGATAACGTGATGTTGCGGGCAGGGCGGCAAATACCTTGAAGGGATTGATGGCCAGCTCAGGCTGATAAGAGGGTAGTGTGTCCACGGTGTAAACTGGTTTGAGAAACAGCTCCCTATACCGTTCCATACGATGTGCAGAAAATTCGTAGACGATATGGTTTTTCGCCACAATGCCAGGGTGATAGCGCAGCAAGCGGTAGTAAAAGGGTGCGCTACCGGGGTCATCGAAGGGGCGTATTGTGGGGATTTCATCGATGGCCTGTCCAGGAGGCGTGCGTGAACGTACCAGTCGGTAGAATTCCCGTGGCGGTGAATCGGCAAAGTGAATATGTGCATGAAACAGATGTTCGTAGAGATAACGGTTGACCAGTTTTTGTTTGTTAGTGGTTCCGTTCAGAAACAGTTCCCAGTGTTTGATTTGTGGTTGCACGATGGCAGAAGGTGCGGGCGGTGCCGGTGTCTGCGCGCCCTGAGCCAACCAGGAAACCAAAGTCCGGTATTCCTGTTCCTGTAAATTGGGCATGGCATAAGGCATACCCCATAGAGGACGTTTACGCGCAAATTCATCCATGCCGTCCAGTGTCGGGCAGGTTTGCTCGCGATCCAGTTTCAGGGTGAAGCTGTCAGTGATTGTATTAACAGCAGGTTGCGGGTGTTGCTGTTTCAAGCGTAGCAGATGATACAGAACTGAGTTTTTCAGATTGGCTTCCGGGTCATTTTGAGGGCTTTCGTTGATCACCGGATGGAAATCACGGGACCGCCATTGGGCAGTATTTTTCGCGTCGATGAACAAGCGGGTCGGCTGCATGGGCGTTACCCGTGACGGATCATAAATACTCTCGGTGCTTGCACCGCGTAGCAAGCCTTCGGGAGAAGAGAGTTTCAATTGGCAGGGCGCGTCGTAACAGCCGTGACACACAACGCAGCGTCGCTCCAGCACAGGTTTTACCTGGTCTTCCCATGTCACGGGTTCACTTTGTGCAGCAATCGCCAGATCAGACTCGATGGACGCCGGTATGTCTTTCATCGTAAATTGCGATGTTAGAATTTCGTTGGCCAAAAAGCCGAGTAGCAGCACAGCAGAAATTATCAGCAGGTGCTTGCGGGTGATTATTTTGTAACGTCTGCTCAATTTTTTATACTCATCAGAAATGCAACATCAATAATAATTGTCCTGAATTTTTAAAAGTAAGCTAGCGGTTTTACAGGGGGTGGGTCAAGTCAATAAACATTCCTGACATCATGTTGTCAGGAGGGTAGGCGTATAGTCGGCTTTCTTTAATCACTGACGCAGGAGAAATACCGATGACTGACACGATGAAACAACATGGCGCTTTCAGCTGGAATGAGCTGATGACCACCGATGTCAATGCCGCGAAAACTTTTTATGGGGATATGTTTGGTTGGGCATTTGAGGACATGAAAACCAACGATATGGAATATACGATGGCCAAAGCCGGTGACCAGGAAGTGGCAGGTATCATGGGGATGACGCCCGAAGCCGGAGAAATGCCGCCGATGTGGGGGGCTTATGTCACCGTGGATGACGTGGAAGCCAGCGCAAAACAGGCGGAAGCATTGGGTGGTAAAATCCTGTTAGCGCCACGCGATATTCCGAATGTGGGGAAATTTTGTGTTATTTGTGACCCACAGGGGGCTGCTTTGTCTTTGATCACTTATCTCAAGAAATAGTCTCCTGATGCGACGTGCAGACCGGCTGTTCCAAATCGTACAATTTTTGCGCTCACGACGGGTGACAACTGCACGTTGGTTAGCGGAAGTGCTAGAGGTTTCCGAGCGGACGATCTATCGGGATATACAGGATCTGATGGCATCCCGTGTGCCCATAGAGGGAGAGGCCGGTATTGGTTACGTGATTCGGCGTGGTTATGATCTGCCGCCGTTGATGTTTACCCGGGAGGAAATCACTGCTCTGACGCTGGGAGCCCGTATTGTCAACAGCTGGGCAGATCCCCGCCTGGCCATGGCTGCCCAGTCCGTACTGAGTAAAGTAGAAACGGTGCTGCCAGATTCCCTGAAAGGGGAGCTGGACCAGACCCGGTTATTTTCTCCCTTGGTAAGAATACCGACACAAGTCGCTAATTTCATGGAGGAACTGCGTAACGCGGCGGATTGTCGTAACAAGGTCGTCATCACTTATACTCGGGCGGATGGTGCGGACTCAAATCGCATCATCTGGCCCTTGGGGTTATTTTTCTGGGGTACGACCTGGACATTGGGTGCCTGGTGCGAAATGCGCCAGGCC
>Ga0256830_1001771_pt1 | contig 14942 bp, 22 predicted proteins | sample 128326metaG_FD_190537 | JGI IMG/M metagenome (GOLD analysis project Ga0256830, IMG submission 190537) | Hydrothermal vent microbial communities from Lau Basin, Pacific Ocean - 128-326 | ecosystem: Environmental > Aquatic > Marine > Hydrothermal vents | place: Pacific Ocean: Lau Basin | collected... | reverse complement strand
ACGGAAGCCGCCGGACCTTATGAGATTGTTGTATCTTGGAGCCCATCCTCCGACGATGTCGGAGTGGTCGGGTACAAAGTGTATCGCGATGGAAACGCCATCGCAACGGCAACGGCCACCGCAACGGCATATTCCGACACCGGTCTGGAGCCGGACACGGAATATTGCTACGCAGTGTCCGCCTTTGACGCCGCCGGTAACGAAAGTGATGTCTTGGCCGAGAGTTGCGCCATAACCTCTGCCGAGGTCAACATATGGACGCTGGGCGCGGACTACAACGCCCAGCACATCCTGGCAACCGCTGACGGCGTCTATGTCAGCGGGCGGTATAACGGTTGGGCGAGGCCGTTTGTCGCCAAAATTGTCGGGGGGGATGTTGAATGGACAACCATTCTCCCGGGGGACGGCGACAAAAACAACGCCACCGGAATCGCCGAGTACGCCGGGAATATATATGTCTCGTACTTTACCGATTATTTCGGTCAGAGCACGGGATATAAGGAGTATGTCGCCGTCTTGGACGGCGAAACGGGGACGGTTATAAAAACGATCTCCGTCTCGACTTGCGGTTCAACGGGCTACGGCCCGGGGCTTGCGGTAGATTTTTCGGGAATCTACTCTGCGGGGCTGTATTGCCTGCAGAAGGTGGATTTTGAAGGAAACCTCTTGTGGGAGAAGACCCCCGGGGTCATTTCGTCCGTAAAGACGGATGGCAACGGGAATGTGTATGTCGGCGGCTACGCCGCCGGTCCCACCGGAGAGTACGACTTGATGGCGGTCAAGTATTCCTCTGATGGAGACCAGATATGGTCCGCCATGTGGGGAACGCCAAATCTTGACATGGGAGGAGCTCTCGCTTTCTCCGGCGATGGCAATGTTTACCTGGCCGGCGGGGGAGTTGACAATAACCTGAAATCACTTCCCGTCGTTGTCGTCACAATAAATGACCCGACAGGGGAAGTTGCGGGGAAGACGGATTTTTCCGCGAATTCCTCGGGAAGCGGAGGAATCGCCCTCGGACCGAACGGCCCCGTGGTGGCGATGGGAGACCGGCTGATGTATGCCGGCTCCGCCGGGGAATGGAATGTACCCGCCTCCGCCAGCTTTACGGCGGATACCCTGGCCATTCTTGACGGCGTAGTGTATGTCGCTTATGAAAACACAATCCGCCGGTATGACGTTGATACCGGCGCGGAGATAACGGACTGATTTTGCAAGAGTAAAAGTCCTTTGGCGCTTCGGAATTCGTTCCGGAGCGCTTTTTTTCTTGACATCAATCTTTATCGGTGTATACTCTATGTTAGTCCCGTTCGCGGGACTTATTTAATATATAAATAAGGGAAAAACATCAAACTATGGATTTAAAAGCGATGAAATCGGCGCTCAGCCAGCTTGAGGAGGAAAAGGGTGTCTCAAAAGAAAAGGTTATTGAGGCGATTGAAATGGCGCTGGCGGCCGCCTACAAAAAAGATTTCGGAAAGAAGGGGCAGATTATTCGCGCCAAGTTTGATATGGACACAGGAGAAACCGAGTTCTCCCAGATTAAAATCGCCGTTGACGAGTCAATGCTCAGGCCGGAGGACGAGGAGGACGAGGTTGAAACAAAGGGCGAAGATCGGGAAGAAGATGCCGTCCGCAAGGTTCGCTTCAACCCCGAGCATCACATAATGATTGAAGAGGCGAGGAAAATCAAGAAAGATATCCAGCCCGGAGATGAACTTGTTTTTCCTCTTGAAAACAAGAAAGATTACGGCCGTATCGCCGCCCAAACAGCGAAACAGGTCATTATCCAAAAGATAAGAGAGGCGGAAAAGGCTTCCGTTTACGAAGAGTTCAAGAAAAAAGAGGGGCAGATAATCAGCGGGGTCGTTCAGCGCGTGGATAATGGGAATGTTTTCGTGGATATGAATAGGGTAACGGCCATTCTTCCGAGAGATGAGCAAATTCGCGGTGAGCGTTATCGTGTCGGAGAGCGCGTGAGGGCCTTGCTTTTTTCCGTTGAAGACACCCCCAAGGGAATCAATCTTTACCTTTCCCGTTCGCATAGTAATTTTGTCGCAAAATTGTTTGAGCTGGAGGTTCCCGAGATAGCCAACGGAATAGTGGAAATCAAGGAAATTGCCAGGGAGGCCGGATCAAGATCAAAAATAGCCGTCGCGTCCAATGAGGATGGAGTTGACCCGGTCGGTTCCTGCGTGGGGCAGAAAGGCGTCAGGATAAATGCTATTATTATGGAGCTTGGCGGGGAGAAGATAGATATCATAGAATGGTCGGATAATCCGGAGAGGTTTGTCGCCAACTCTCTGTCTCCGGCGAAGATTCTTGAAGTGGAAATAAATGAAAAAGAGAGAAGCGCCGTAGTGACAGTTGATGAAGACCAATTGTCTTTGGCGATAGGAAAAGGAGGACAGAATGTCAGATTGGCGGCGAAGCTTACCGGATGGAAGATAGACATTCGTTCCCGCGAAGGGGAGACCGTGGCGAGCGCCACCGAAAATGGGGACATGGACGCGGTCGAGGAAAATTTAGAACAGTAAAAACATAAAATCATTTATGAACAAATTAAAGGAAAAATATATTAAAGAAGTCGTGCCGGGAATGAAAAAATTTCTTGGCGTTAAGAATGATATGGCCGTTCCCAAGCTTATAAAAGTGGTCATATCAAGCGGTACCGGTTCCAAAAGCGATGAAAACAAGAAAAAGCTTGTGGAAAAGTCTCTGGAGCTTATCGGAGGGCAAAAGCCCTACGGAAACCCGGCGAAAAAATCCATTTCCTCTTTTAAATTAAGAGAGGGGATGATAATCGGATACTCCGTCACGTTAAGGGGGGACAGGATGTATGACTTTTTGGAAAAATTGATCAATGTCGCCATCCCGAGAATCAGGGATTTCAGGGGGATTGACACGAGTGTTATCGACGAGGTTGGGAACTTGAGCATCGGGATTAAGGAGCACATTGTTTTTCCGGAAACAAGCGATCAAGACGTGAGAGAAGCCTTTGGTCTGGGGATCACGGTCGTAAGCGGAGCGAAGACGAAAAAGGAAGCCTTGGAGTTTTTCAAATTGCTGGGTTTCCCTTTTAAAAAGTAGACCTATTGTAAATTATTCTTTAATAAGGTAGTATATTTTCTTGAGATGGCAAAAAAATCAGTTATAGCGCGGGCGCTTAAGACGCCTAAATATAAATCAAGGGTCGTAAGGAGGTGTTTTCGGTGTGGGCGCAAGCATGGATACATCAGGGACTTTGACTTGTGCAGGATTTGTTTCAGGGAGCTTGCCAACGAGGGTCTCATTCCGGGCATTAGAAAATCGTCATGGTAAGTTTTAAATTGATGATTAAATTTTGAAATTATGGATATAATAGGCGACATGTTGACAATAATAAGAAACGCCCAAGCCGTTAAAAAAGAAACGGCGGTTATTCCTTATTCAAAATTTAAAATGAGCATAATTGAAATTCTTGCCAGGGAAGGCGCCATAAAAGATGCGGTAAAGCGCGGGAGAAAAAACAGGAGGATTATAAGCGTTTCTTTAAAATATGACGAGAACGGGGATCCGGCAATCACGCACATAAAAAGAATATCAAAGCCTTCAAAACGCGTTTATTTGCCATCTAATCAAATTTATCCCATTAAAAGAAGGGGTGGTTTCAGGATATTAACGACACCCAAAGGGGTTTTAACCGACAAAGAGGCGCGCAAACAAAAGGTCGGAGGAGAAGTAATATGCGAAATCTGGTAGTTTAATCTTTATGAGCAGAATAGGCAAAAAACCAATATCAATACCGAACGGCGTTGAAGTGAAAATAGAAAATGGAGAAGTTTTCGTTAAGGGACCGCTTGGTGAAATAAAGCGTTCTTTTGAGGGCGACATAGAAATTAAACTTAAAGAAAATTCGGTTATTTTGAATCCCAAAAGAAATTCGGGGGCGCTTGTCGCCTTGTGGGGAACCTATGCTTCCCATATCGGAAATATGGTTGAGGGCGTGGCTAAAGGCTTTGAAAAGAAATTGATTATGGAAGGGGTTGGTTTCAAGGTTCAAATGGAGGGGGATAAATTGGTTTTGAATTTGGGATTTTCTCATCCCGTCAAACTTGATATTCCAGAAGGTCTTAAAGTTTCCGTTGAAAAAAATATTATTTCAATTTCAGGCATAGACAAAGAAAGAGTCGGCCAGTTTGCCGCCCAGGTGAGAGCGCTTAAAAAACCGGAGCCCTACAAAGGCAAAGGAATTAGATACGAAAATGAAGTTGTCCGGAGAAAGGCGGGGAAGAAAGCCGCAACCGTGGCTTAATAAAACAAATCAATTTTTCGCACTATGAGTAACACATCTTTAAAATTAAAAAATCGCGCCAAACGCAAGAAAAAAATAAGAGCCAAAATTTTCGGATCAGGGGAACGTCCGAGGCTCTCTGTTTTCAGATCCAATAAGCATATTTTTTTACAGTTGATTGATGATGCTCGAGGGGCAACCCTTCTTTCGTTTTCTGATTTGAAAATCAGGAAAAACGGGAAAATAAGCAAAACTGAATCCGCCAAAATGGTTGGAAAAAAATTGGCTGAATTGGCAAAAGAAAAAAAGATTAACGAAGTTGTTTTTGACAGAGGCGGATATAAATACCACGGACGCGTGAAAGCGGTAGCGGAAGCTGTTAAAGAAGGGGGCTTAAAAATTTAATCAGGAATAAAAAAATGAGGGAAAATAATAAAAAATTTAGCGCGAGAGGTCCCAGAGATGAATTTGACCACAAGATAATTGATATTCGGCGAACGGCGAGGGTTGTTGCCGGCGGACGCCGATTTAGTTTCAGGGTATCCGTAGCGGTCGGCGACAAAAAAGGGCGTGTTGGAGTTGGTGTTGGAAAATCAGTTGACACTCCTTCAGCTATTGAGAAGGCCATCAAGAAAGCGAAGAAAAGCCTTGTGAAACCCGTTTTAACAAAGGACTTTTCCATCCCGCACGAAACGGAAGCGAAATTCGGCAGCGCGAAAGTTCTCATTCGCCCGGTTCTTAAGGGGCGCGGGCTTGTTGCCGGAAGTTCCGTCAGGGTCGTTCTTGAACTGGCTGGAATCAGGGGGGTCAACGCCAAGATTATTTCAAGAAGCAAAAACAAGTTGAATAACGCCCGCGCCGCCATAAAAGCATTAGAAAAAATTAAAAAATAAGATAAAAAAATGCCAATTACAAAATCAGCGAAAAAAGCCCTGCGTCAGTCAATTAAAAAAAGGAAATCCAATCTTCTCAGAAAAGAAAGGATGAAGGATATTGTCAAAAAAATAACCAAACTGAAGGAAAAGGGCGAAAAAGAAGAGGCGAAGAAACTGATTCCTTCAGCCTACAAAGCCATTGATAAGGCCGCTAAAAGGGGAGTGATCAAAAAGAACACCGCCTCCAGAAAGAAATCCCGTTTGGTCAAGTCGTTGGAAAAATAAAACCAACCTTAAATATTCCCCGGAACTCAAAAAACAAACTTAAAAAACCGGCGATAAATTGTCGCCGGTTTTTTAAGTTTTTCTCAATTAAATCCACAAGAGAATTGAAATGGCGGCAATCAGGGCGACGAAAGCCAGGACGACATAACTTGCCTGCCTTTTATTCTTTATCAATCCACCCGAATATTTAACCACTAAATCAACAAGCCCGGATCCTTTTTCCGGATAGCGGTCGGATAGACCCGGAGTTATTTCCACTTTTTCGCTCTCGGACTGCCCGGCATCCCCCCCAAGGTCTTTGTTCTCCTTATTTTCGTTGTATTCCATGTTTTTTTAAAAAAAATTAATTATAATCAACCCCCTTTAATTATATGATATTTTACTCCCTCTTTTCAAGAAAGGGGTCGGGAATCTTGTGCCCTCAAGAGGAGTCGAACCTCTATTTCAAGCTCCGCAAGCTTGTGTCCTGTCCGTTGAACGATGAGGGCTTTTTATTTTTTTTCCCCTTAAGTCAAAGGATTAAAATCCAATGATATTCATTATTGTCGTTGTTAAAGATTCGTCTATTTTTTCTTCATTCATAAATCCCAAAAGAAAATCTCTTATTTTTTTGGGATTCTCGTCCTGCAGCATAATTTTGATGTGCGGCATAAACGTTTTTTTGGATTTAACAATCAGCTCTTTTTTTTGCGGGGGGTCATAATTTATCCAAAAAGACTCGAGGTTTTCATAATCAAACATTCTGTCGCCTATCTGTATTCCCTTCGGTCCTATTTTAATGCTGACCATTTTGGGTTTTTTGGCGCCATAAAGAGAAACGGAAAAACCTCCGAGAGCCGCCAATATTCCCAAAAGGATATTTTCAAAAATAAAGGCCAAAACGATGAGTGCAATCGTGGCAATTCCCACTATCCAGAACCAATCAGCCGTTTTTTCCCTATATTCAAATTCGGGAGCTTTCCATCCAATTGTTTCCGGTTTGTTTTCCATGATAATTTTAACCGCCGCTTGGGCGCGCCGCCAATGCATGAATTTTAGCACAAAATCGCTGAAAGTTAAATTTGGCGGAGGGAGTGGGATTCAATTTTCTTGTGGAAAATTCCGCGGAGTGCCACTGGCACTCCGTTCGAATCCAGCTCCCCCTTGCTCACTTCGCTCTCTGCGGTGAGATTTTATCCTTTGCGCGAACCCATTTTGAACGGAACGCCTGCCGAGCGGCTTTGCCGCGAGGCAAACAACACGCAAAACGCTGAATTTGTAAAATGGCGGAGGGAGTGGGATTCGAACCCACGAGGAGCTTGCGCCCCTAACGGTTTTCAAGACCGCCGCCTTCGGCCACTCAGCCATCCCTCCGTTATCAATGCGGAGATATTATTTGTTTGAAGTTTCGCTCAGGGATTCTTCGTTTGAGGTTTCGTTTGGGGATTCGCTCGGGGCTTCTTTTTTCCCCGCCCTCTCGATCTTTTTAGCTATAACGAATATGTAGAAGATGTCCAAAATCGCGAAAGTGTTTAAAACCAGAATGGCGATAAACCATTTTAATTGGCTGTTGCGTGCCGCTTTCCAGAGGGCGACTCCTTTCCAGGGCAAAAGCCACGCCATTAAAACAATCCCGATCCACCAATTTTGTTGCATGAATTGCTCCATATTTTTTATTTTGTTGCCAGATTTAAGTGCTTGCCTTTTTTAAGGCAGGACGTGCAAATTTTTTCTCTTTTCCCGTTCGGAAAAGTCGCCCATTGCAGATTTGGGTATTTTCGCTTCTTTCCGGTGGGATTGAACTGCTCGGCCCTTATCCGATTACTGTATCCTCCCGCCATTATGGTTCCCTTTTTGCATATAAAACATTCCTTTGCCATGCAATATATGTTATCCTAAAAAAAATAATTATGCAAGAAGTTGATTTTATTTTTTCCATAGCCGTTTTAATAATGTCCGTGGTCATCCACGAAGTTTCTCACGGCTACGTGGCGAACGCCTTGGGCGATCCGACCGCCAGATACGCCGGACGGCTCACCTTAAACCCCGTTAAACACCTTGATTTTTTCGGTTCTTTTTTGGTTCCGGCGATAACTTATTTATTGGGTGGCATTATTTTCGGGTGGGCGAAGCCGGTGCCCTACAATCCCTACAATCTCAAAAACCAGAAGTGGGGTCCGGCCATGGTTGCCGCCGCCGGACCGGCGGCGAATTTCATGGTTGCGGTTTTCTTCGGGATTCTCATACGCGCAGGTTCTCTTTACGGGTTTATGTCCGCCCCATTTATGAAAATTTCCATTATGATTGTCTTTATTAATGTGATTCTTGGCGTTTTCAACCTTATTCCTGTTCCGCCCTTGGATGGTTCAAAGGTTCTTTTCACGGTTCTCCCTTACCGATGGAGGCATGTTGAAGATTTTCTTCAACGTTACGGTTTTTTCATTATTCTTGTTCTCATCTTTTTCTTTCTTGATTTGATTTTCCCCCTTGTCTTGCTGGTTTTCAGATTGCTGACCGGCGTATCTTTTTAAAGGCGGTTTAGAAAGCCGTTATCGGCTCAAGCAACATCCCCCTGTTTTTGGGGGAGCATCAATTCGGTTTGGAAAATAAAACACATTCCCGAAAGCCTTCAGGGTTGGAGAGCCTGCGGGGTTGACCTTATTTTTGCTTTCTGATACAGTATTGATATTGCAATATCGATTGCAATTTTATTATGCCGACAATTAATCAATTGATAAAAAGGCCGAGGAAAAAGGCCAAGAAGAAATCAAAAGCGGTGGCGCTTCAGCGCGGCTTTAACAGCAAGAGGAATAAGCCGGTTTTTTATCCTTCTCCTTTCAAGAGGGGCGTGTGCGTCAAAGTTCTTACGCAAACTCCGAAGAAACCTAATTCCGCCCTGAGAAAAGTCGCGAGAGTCCGTCTTACCAACGGATTCGAGGTCACGGCGTATATTCCCGGCGTGGGGCATAATCTCCAAGAGCACTCCGTTGTTTTGCTCAGGGGCGGAAGAGTGAAAGACCTTCCGGGTGTCCGTTATCATATTGTTCGCGGAGTGTTGGACACGGCGGGGGTGGAAGGGCGCAAACAAGGAAGGAGTAAATATGGGGCGAAGAAACCCAAATAGAGAGATAATTTTAACTAACTGACGTTTTAAAGAAGAGATGAGAAAAAAAGTAAAAAAGAAAATAGTCGTAAAGCCGGATTCAATCTACGGTTCCGTCGAGATTGAGAAATTCATCAATCACGTGATGAAAGACGGGAAAAAAACAATCGCCAAAAAGATAGTTTACAGCGCGCTGGAAAATATCAAAAAGGCGGCAAAAGCGGAAAACGCCCTGGATGTTTTTGAGGAGGCGATTAAGAATACTTCTCCTCGCATGGAGGTCCGTTCCAGAAGAATCGGAGGAGCCAATTATCAGGTTCCGAGAGAGGTGAAGCCGGAAAGAAGGTTTGCTTTGGCGTCAAGATGGATATTGCAGGCCGCGCGCGCGAAAAAAGGATCGGACATGATAAGCCGCCTTTCCGAAGAGTTGCTTGCCGCGGCCAAGAACGAGGGAGCGGCCGTCAAAAAGAAAGAAAACGTGCAAAAAATGGCGGAAGCCAACATGGCATTCGCTCATTTCAGCTGGTAATATTGGCAATAATTAAAATAAATAAAGGAACCGGAGATCAAAATTCAAGAATCACCCATTTCCGTTTTAGGCATTCGTGATTTTTGTCTTGTTTTTGATCCCAAAAATAAAATAATATGAGAAAATATCCATTGGAAAAAATTCGCGACATCGGTATTGTCGCCCATATAGACGCGGGAAAAACGACCGTTACGGAACGGGTGCTTTTTTACACCGGGGTTTCGCATAAAATCGGGGAAGTTCATGAAGGGGCGGCCGCCATGGATTGGATGGAGCAAGAAAGAGAAAGAGGAATAACCATAACTTCCGCCGCCACCACTTGTTTCTGGACTCCCACTTATAAAAACGGAGATAAGGAGTTTGAGCACCGTATAAATATCATTGACACCCCGGGACACGTTGATTTTACCGTTGAAGTTGAGCGTTCTTTGCGCGTCTTGGATGGAGCCGTCGTTGTTTTTGACGGTGTCGCCGGCGTGGAGCCTCAATCGGAGACGGTTTGGCGGCAGGCGGACAAATACAAGGTTCCGAGAGTTTGTTTCATAAATAAATTGGATCGCACGGGCGCGGATTTTGAGAGGAGTTTTGCTTCCATTTTGGACAGGCTCACTCCGAACGCCGTGAGAATGCAGATACCGATAGGACTTGAAGGGGAGCATGAGGGTGTTGTTGATTTGCTGACTCAAAAAGCTTACAGATTCGAAGGGAAGCTCGGAGAAGAAGTCAAACAGGAGGAAATTCCCGACAACATGAAAGATGAAGCGGAGAGGCTTCGCAAAATTTTGGTTGAAAAAATCGTTGAACAGGATGACGAACTGATGAACGATTATCTTGAGGGCAAGGAAATTCCCGTTGACGACTTGAAAAGAGTTTTGAGAAAAGCGACCATCGCTTATGAATTGATTCCGGTTTTTTGCGGTTCGGCTTTGAAGAATAAAGGCGTTCAGCTGGTTCTTGACGCTGTTATAGATTATTTGCCCAACCCCGTGGAAGTTTCCCCCACCATAGGACATGACCCGGAGACTGACGCGGAGATCAAAATTGAAGCGAGCGACGACGAACCTTTCGCCGCTATCGCTTTCAAGCTCCAGACGGACCCCTTTGTCGGTCAATTGACGTATTTCCGTGTTTACTCGGGAACGCTGGAAGCTGGTTCTTACGTTTTGAACGCCAGCAATAAAAAAAAGGAAAGAGTCGGGAGAATCTTGAGAATGCACGCCAACGACAGAGAAGAAATCAAGAAAGTTTACGCCGGAGAAATCGCCGCCATTGTCGGGCTTAAAGGCACTCGCACCGGAGACACTCTTTGTTCGCTTGACCGCCCGGTTCTTCTGGAAAAAATAGAGTTTCCCGAACCGGTTGTTTCTTTGCGAATTGAACCAAAGACGAAAGCCGACCAGGAAAAAATGGGCATCGCTTTGCACCGCCTTTCGGATGAGGATCCGACTTTTAGAATTGAATCCGACCCCGACACGCTGGAAACGATTATTTCGGGAATGGGCGAATTGCATCTGGATGTTTTAGTTGACAGAATGAAAAGGGAGTTTAAGGTTGAAGCGAACATCGGCAAGCCTCAGGTCGCGTACAAGGAGACAATAACCACTGAGGCAAGCGCCGAAGGAAAATATATTCGCCAATCTGGGGGTCGCGGTCAGTATGGACACGTGAAACTGAAGATTCAGCCCAAAGAAAGAGGAGGGGATTTTGAGTTTATTAACTCCATCAAGGGGGGGATTATTCCTTCGGAGTTTATTCCGGCGGTTGAAAAAGGCGTTAGGGAGGCCATGGAGAGGGGCGTTGTGGCCGGTTTTCCGATGGTGGATCTCTCCGTCGAGCTTTACGACGGATCCTACCATGAAGTTGATTCTTCCGAGGCGGCTTTTAAGATCGCCGGTTCGATGGCTTTTCAGGACGCCGCCAAAAATGCGAAGCCGGTTATATTGGAACCCATTATGAAAGTGGAAGTTATTGTTCCGGAGCAATTTTTCGGGGACATTACTGGAAACCTCAGCTCCAAGAGGGGTCAGATTGAGGAAATGGGGGAAAGGGGGGGATTGAAGGTGATAAACGCGAAGGTCCCTCTTTCCGAAATGTTTGGCTACGTTACGATGTTGAGGTCAATGACGGAGGGAAGAGGCACTTACACGATGGAATTTGACCACTACGCCGTTGTCCCCGCGAACATAACCCAGACTATTGTGGAGGGCAGAAAATAGAATTTTTCGAATTATAATACAAAAAAAATAATTGTCTTGACAATTATTTTTTTTGTATTATAATGACAAAAATTGCGAACGCGGAATTCTGCACTTTAAAATTTCCATATACAAACAAGCCGGATTCCGGCTTGAATTTTAAATTTTTTTTAATAGGGAGGGCATTCAACAATGGGAATGTCCAGAGAGGAAAAGGAAAAAATAAAAGAAGAATACAAGAAAATGATCAAAAAGGAGGTTGAGGATTTCCTGCGTTTTCCAAACGCGGACCTCGGTCTCCTTTTTCAGGGCCGTCCCGGAACGTATGTTTTTCGTTCCAAGGATGGCCTGGGGGCGGGCAAAGTCAGAGCAGTCTGCCCCTTCCCGACGGACGATTTCAGGTTCGTCGGAACAAAGGGAAAGAAAATTGAGATTGTTGAGGGAGTTGGTTCCCTCGCCTGGATGAACCGGGCGAAGGGGGTAGAAATTCCCCTCAATTCCTTAATCTACGGTAATATTCCGGCAGGGACGCCGGAATACAGAAGCCTCGCGGCGAGGATTCTGGCCGAGCTGAGCTCGGCTTATGAAGAAGCAAAAAAGAAAAAATAAATGAAAAACAAAGGACCCGAATCCCTCCGGGTCCTTTTCTGATTTTTCTTTTTGTTGTATAATTACAGGCAAGAATATGTTTAATGAGATTCAGTTCAAAAAAATAATTTTTTCCCTGCTGTCCGCCCTTCTTCTCGCCTTAAGTGTCTTCGCGGCGGCGAAAACTTACACCGAAATCAAGGGGGCGAAATACATAGGATTGAATTCGGACATTAAAAACACTTTTTCGGTCAGCGCCTCGGGCGAAGTTTTCAGAGAGCCGGACATTGCGAAGATTGGTGTTTCGGTCGCCAGAGAGGCAAAAACGGCCGTCGCGGCGCAAGCCGAGGCGTCATCCGCGGTGAATTCAATTATCGGTTTTTTGGAATCTTCCGGCGTTGAAAGAAAGGACATAAAAACAGTTTCTTACGGCATAGCACCTCGCTATGATTATATCGCCGACAAGGGGAGGATCTTCAGGGGTTATGAGGCGAAACACACTCTTGAAGTAACAATCAGGAATCTTGATTCCGTGGGGAAGATTTTATCGGGAGCGGCTGATAGGGGTGCCAACTTGATCGGGTCAGTTTCATTCGCGATAAAGAATGAGGATGAAGCAAAAAGGGAGGCGCGAGCCAAGGCGATTGCCAAGGCGAGGGAAAGGGCGGAAAACCTGGCGAAAGAACTGGGGGTGAATCTTGTCCGTCTTGTTTCTTATTTTGAATCATGGCAGACTCCCCCTATTTTCAGGGGGCAGGCTTTTGAAAGCAAATTTGAGAGAATCAACAGTTTGCCCGATGTTCCTCCCGGAGAAAACAAGGTGTCTGTCAGGGTGAACTTGACATACGAGATAAAATAAAATAGAATAACAAAAAAGCCCGAAGAGGGGCTTTTTTAAGAGGAATATGTTCAACAAATTGAAAGATTACATTAAGGGAACCAGGGTTGAATTGAAGAAAGTCAACTGGCCTTCCAGAAAACAAATAATAAATTTTACATTGCTTGTTATCGGTATTTCAATCTCCGTGGCTCTTTTTCTGTCATTTTTTGATATGATTTTTACGTACGCGCTGGAGAAGTTTATTCTGTAATTTGGGACTTTTTATAATATTTTATGGCGAAACAAAAAGAAGAAATTGGAAGAAATTGGTATGCTATTCATACTTATTCCGGCTATGAGGACGCCGTTGTGCGCAACCTGAAGCAGAGAATAGAATCACTCGGAATGGAAGATAAAATTTTTAATGTTCTCGTTCCCCGGGAGAAAAAGATTCAGATTAAAGGGGGGAAGCGCGTAGTGGTGGAAGATAAGATTTATCCGGGATATGTTTTGGTGGATATGATTGTGACGGATGTGAGCTGGTATGTGGTGAGAAACACTCCGAGGGTAGCCGGTTTTGTCGGATCCGGAACCACTCCGGTTCCCCTGGCAAAGGAGGAGGTTGATTCTTTGTTTGCGAGAATGGGTGTCAAAGAGCCAAAGTATAAAATGGACATTGAGGTCGGTGACACCGTCCGCATCAGCGAAGGGGCTTTTAAGGATTTTGAAGGAAAGGTCAGCGAAATAGACGAGGAGAGGGGAAAACTCAAAGCCTTGGTTTCAATGTTTGGGCGGGAAACACCCGTGGAATTGGACTTTTTACAAGTTAAAAAAATATAAAAATGGCAAAACCAATTAAAACGATTATCAAGCTTCAAATTCCGGCCGGAAAGGCCAATCCCGCTCCGCCCGTCGGGCCGGCTTTGGGCCAGCATGGGATTAACATAGGAGATTTCGTGAACAAATTCAATGAGGCGACAAAAGACAAGGGGACGGACATTATTCCGGTTGAAATTATGGTGTATGAGGACAGAAGTTTTGATTTCAAACTAAAAACACCCCCCGCCTCGGATCTTCTTCGGAAGGCGGCCGGAGTAGATAAAGGTTCCGGAAAACCTTTGTCAAAAAAGGTTGGCAAGGTTACCAAGGAGCAGGTTAGAGAGATTGCCGAACGAAAAATGGAAGACCTTAACGCCAATGACATTGAAGCCGCCATGAAAATAATTGAAGGCACTGCCAGGAGCATGGGAATTACCGTTGAATAAACATGAATCATCGCCCCGGAAGAGACGCGTATTATTTAAACATCGCCAAAGAGGTGGCGATGAGGGGCACTTGTTACCGTGTTAAAATCGGATCTCTAATAGTTCGTGATGATCAAATTATCGCCACGGGGTATGTGGGGGCGTGCCGCAAAACAAAAGATTGTTTTGAGCACGGTTTTTGTCTGAGGGACAAGATGAATATTCCCCACGGACACAGGTACGAACTGTGCAGAAGCGTTCATGCCGAGCAAAACGCCATTATTAACGCCGCCCGCGCCGGAGTGTCTCTTTTGGGGGGAGATATGTATATCTACGGGCAAAGAGAACCCCGGGGCGAACTCATTAACGCCTTTCCCTGCTTTATATGCAAAAAAATGATAATCAATGCTGGCATCAACAGGGTAGTGTCTTCATGTGAAGATGGAAAAGTGAACATTTTTAAAGTCTCTGATTGGGAAAAAGACTGGAGGGAAAACGACATGCTTGATGATGAATACCGGTACGGAAGCTGAGGCGCTTGCCGTAAACATAAATAATTTTGCGGAAAGAGACGGCAATAAAAATTGCCGTCTCTTTTGATTTTATTCCCGTAAGTGACCGGAGCGGGTTTTTATGGTAAAATTTCAAGTAATGTGGGTTTTGTACGCTTTTATTTCGGCTGTTACGGCGGCGCTCGTCGCCGTTTTCGCCAAGCTTGGACTAAAAGAAATTGATTCCACCTTGGCAACGACCATTCGCGCCGTGATCATGGCCGTTTTTTTGGTTATCGTCAGTTTGTTTTTGAAAAAATTCAACGGTTTTTCGTTTTCCTCTTTCGGCTCAAGGGAATGGGTTTTAATCGTTTTAGCGGGGCTTGCCGGAGCGTTATCCTGGCTTTTTTATTTTTTGGCGCTCAAGACGGGGATTGCCACGGGCGTTGTTGCCATAGACCGCCTGAGTATTGTTTTTGTGGTTTTGCTCGCCGCCTTGTTTTTAGGAGAGGCGCTTGGATGGAAATCCGTTACGGGCGCTCTCTTGATGGTCGCGGGGG
>Ga0256830_1001770_pt1 | contig 14950 bp, 8 predicted proteins | sample 128326metaG_FD_190537 | JGI IMG/M metagenome (GOLD analysis project Ga0256830, IMG submission 190537) | Hydrothermal vent microbial communities from Lau Basin, Pacific Ocean - 128-326 | ecosystem: Environmental > Aquatic > Marine > Hydrothermal vents | place: Pacific Ocean: Lau Basin | collected... | reverse complement strand
GAGTCAGCCCCCGGGCGGTGTTTTTCAGCGGCCTGCTAGAGTTCCTTCTCGACGGTCAGCTCCCGCTCCGGCAGGAAACGCCCGCTCTGCAGGAGATCGGGGCTCAGGTGCAGCACCCCCGCCGGCGGCTCCTCGCCCTGGTCGCGCAGCCAGGCGTGGGTCGAGCGCAGGCCGCCGAGCCACCAGCGTGCGTCGCAGACATAGACCAGATCGCCGGGCCGGGCAGCGAGACGCTCCTGGTCGGCGGCAGCGGCCCGCACCGAAGACGGCGGCAGGGCGGGATCCACGGCAAAGCGTCGGCGCAGGCGCTCGCCCGCGGCGTCGTTGGGCTCCCCGCCCTTGAACAGCCGCCGTGCCGCCTCCAGGGTGCGCAGGGTCAGGCCCTGGACCTCGGTCTCGGGGCGCGGGCGCGTCACCAGGCTCAGGCCGATGCCGACGCCGAAGCAGGCCAGGAGGTTGTAGAGGGCGCGAATGTACTTGTAGGGCGTCCCTTCGGGATCCTCGGGAAGGGCGATGCCGTGGCTCAGAGGGCCGATCAGGGTCTCGGGGAAGGCATTGCCCAGGAGCATGAGGAAGGGCCCGGCCAGGAACACCGCCACCGCCGCCGGCGTCGTGAAGCGGCGCCAGAAGATGCCCAGGAAGACGACGGTCACCAGGGGCGGTGTGGCCGTGGCGTGGAACACGCCGTGAGCCACATAGAGATTCTCGAAACGGGCGAAGAAGAAGGCCGCGGCCACACCGGTCAGGGTCGCCAGGGCGGAGAGCAGCATGGCTGCACGCAGGTAGTGCCGGTCCGTCCGGCCGCGCAGGATCGGCCGGTACACGTCGTTGATGGCGACCGCCGCCACGGCGTTGACCAGGGTGTCCACGGTGCTCATCAGGGCGGCCGTCACCGCCGCCACGAAGAAGCCGAAGCCCGCCGGACTGCTGACGATGCTGGCGACGCGGGTAAAGACGTCGTCCGCCGGCGTGTCCGGCGGCAGGAGGTCGGGACGGGTCACGCTGATGGCGCGGCCGATCCAGCCCGCCCCGGAGACCGCCACCGCCGCGAGCGGCAGGGCGACCAGGACGTTGAAGGCCGCCGCCTTGCGCCCCTCCTGCACCGAGCGGCAGGCCAGGAAGCGCATGATCAGGCCCTGGTTGAGGAACAGGAAGCCGATGGAGCCGGCGATGGCGTCCTGCCAGAAGATGCCGACGAAGTTGAACTCCGAAGGCTCACGGAAATCGGCGAGGGGCAGTTTGAACTCCGCCGGCAGGGCGTTCCAGAAGACGTCCAGACCGCCCAGCCAGTCGAGTCCCAGGACCACCAGGAGAAGGCCGGCGAAGAGCAGGAGCAGGCCCTGCAGGAGGTCGGTGAAGATCACCGCCGTCTGGCCGCCGAAGGTGATGTAGACTCCGGCGACCCCGGCCAGCAGCCAGATCAGGCCGGCCTGGGACCAGCCATGGGGCGCGAGAACCGGCGCCAGGGTGCGCGCCATGGTCAGGAAGCCGATCCCGATGTAGCCGAGCATGTAGACCAGGATCGAGAGGGTGGCGAGAATCCGGGTGAGGCGGTTGAAGCGGCGCTCGAAGTATTCCGGGATGGACTGGATGCCCATGAAGTAGACGATGGGCAGCCAGCCGAAGAGGAACAGCGGCATGAAGAACCAATCGTTCATGTACGCCATGGTCGAGCTGAAGCCATGGCGGAAGCCCATGCCGCTGTACTTGTTGAAGGAATGGCTGCCGACGCCGGTAGCAACGATGGAGATCGTGATCAGCCACCAGGAGAAACGCCGTCCGCCGAAGAAGAAGTCCTGGGTCGTGCGGTTGAAGCGCGCGAACCAGGCGCCGAAGGCCAGGACCATCCCGAAGTAGCCGAGCAGGATGGCCCAGAAGACCGGATTCGAGGCCGCCGCGCCGGCGGCGTCGCCCGCCGGGACCGGGGGGCCGTGCTGGAGGAGAAGGAACGGCCTCACGGCCCTGCCTCCCCCGCCGCCGAAGCCAGGGCCGCCAGGATCAGGGCCAGATGCAGCAGGGCGTAGCCGAGGTAGCCTCCGACCAGGATCCGGATCCAACGGCGGTCCCGGGGGCGGCGCGGGTCGCAGGCCCCGGTGCGCAGGACCAGGACCAGGCCGGCGGCAAACAGGACCCCGCCCGCGCCGTAGAGGTAGATCCAGGGGAGCCAGACGCGCTCGAAGTCCATGGCCAAGCCGGCGGGCGGAGCCTCAAGCGGGGGCGCGCGGGCGCAGCCCCTGGAGCATCCGCGGCAGGGAGGTGACGTGGGGCACGAGGGCGTCCAGGCGGTCCAGGCCCGGGCCGGCGGCGGCGCGCACCCAGTCCGGAGTCTCCGGCCGCTCGACGAGGACCGCCCGCCGGGGCGCTTCCTCCCGGCCCTCGGCGCGCAGGTGCAGAGGAAGCGCCAGGTCCAGGCTCAGGACGTCCCCGAGCACCAGATCCGGCTGCTCCCGCTCCAGGATCGCCCGATAGCGGGGCCGGTCCACTCGCACCGGCCGGCCGCCGAAGCGGCGCCGGCAGGGCTCCTCGCCCAGCCACTGCTTGCCGGCCCGCCCATAGACCCGCAGGGGCCGGGAGCCGGCTTCGGTCTCGCGGGCGTCGTCGACGCGGAGGCCGTGCTCGGCGAACCAGGCCTGCACCTTCTCGGCGGGCGCGTTCGTGGCGAAGGTCACACGCACCCCCTCCCGGGCCAGCCAGTCCAGGAGACGCCCGGCGCCCCGGGTCAGGTCGTGGGGATACCGGCGCCGGAACCAGGCGCAGGTCTCGTGGTAGCAGGCGTCGAAGAAGGCACTGACGGCGGGCCAGGCAGCGAGGACCGCATCCCGGAGCTCGGCCGTCTCCTCGTCCTCGCCGCGGGCGAGGATCTCTCCCACCGCCGCCGGCAGCCCGAAGAAGTCCTCGTCCAGATAGGAGGTGAGTTCACCGCCGATCCTCCAGCCATGGACCTCGGGTTCGGAACGCGCCCGGCCGGCGAGGCGGTCGTAGAGACGGCCGACGCGTTCCACGGGCCAGGCGGAGAGCTTCGCCAGCCGGCGCAGGACCTCGGCCCGGACCGCGTCCAGCTCCCGCTCGGGGTCGGTCCAGACGCCGTCGAAATCGCTGAGCACGTGCAGGCCGCGCACGGCCGGATTCTAGGAGAAACCTCCCTCCTTCCCGATCCAGCGGATCCCTTCTCCTTCCTTGAAGGAAGCCGCCATCCGGGCCTAGAATGCAGGAGCCATCGAGACGGGCGGAGGGACAGGCCCTGCGAAGCCCGGCCAACCTGGGAAGACCAAGGTGGCAAGGCCTGGCGCGCCACGGCGCGGACGATGGTGCCCGGTCCCCGAGGGCGGGTCAGGCGGCGCCGCCGGACCGAGAAAGCACTCCGTTGCAGGAAGCCCACCCGGCCGTGCCGATCCTGGAGGCTCTGGCCTCCGAGGCCCTGGTCCTGGACGGCGCCATGGGAACGCGTCTCGCCGAGGCCGGCCTGCCTTTCGGCGAGTGCTTCGACGCCGCCAATCTCGAGCGCCCCGACCTGGTGCGGCGGATCCACCACGAGTACCTGGAGGCCGGGGCCCGCGGCGTCCATACGAACACCTTCGGCGCCAATCGCTACCGCCTGGCCCGTCACCACCGCGAGAGCGATCTCGCCGCGATCCTGGAGGCGGGGGCCGCCCTGGCCCGGGAGGCCGCCGGCGGCCGGGCCTGGGTGCTCGGCTCCCTCGGTCCCCTCGGCGTCCCCATCGAGCCCCTCGGGCGCCTGGAGAAGGCCGAGGCGCGGGCCGCTTTCCGCGAGGCCGCTGCGATCCTCGCCCCCGGCGTGGACGCCCTCGCCCTGGAGACCTTCGGCAACCTGGACGAGCTCCTGGAGGCCCTCGCCGGCGTCCGCGAGGCCTGCGATCTCCCGGTCTTCGCCTACCTCTCCGTGGACGCCTCCGGACGGACCCTGCACGGCGCCCAGGCGGAGATGTGTGCCCGCGCCCTGGACCGCGCCGGGGCCGAGGTCATCGGCCTGAACTGCTCGACCGGCCCGCGGGCGGTCCTGGACACCGCCCTGCGCATGATGGAATGGACCTCGAAGCCCCTGGCAGCGCGGCCCAACGCCGGCATCCCTCGGGAGGTGGAAGGCCGGATCTTCTACGAGAACAACGCCGACTGGTTTGCGCGCTTCGCCCGCCGCTTCCTCCAGGCCGGCGGGCGGGTGCTGGGCGGCTGCTGCGGGACCACCCCCGAGCATGTGCGCGCCATGGTCCGCGCCGCCCGGGCGGTGCACGTTCAGGAGCGCAGTGCAGCGCCGCCTCCCGCTGCGGAGAGCGAGGCGCGGCCGCGGCCGCTCCGGCCCCTGCCCCTGGAGGAACGCAGCCGCTTCGGGCGCCTCCTGGCCACGAGTGCCTGCCCTGTGAGCGTGGAACTCGTGCCGCCGCGCACTCCCGATACCTCGCGGCTGGTGCAGGCGGCGCGCCGCATCCTGGACGGGGGCGCCGACCTCATCAACCTGCCCGACGGCCCGCGCGCCTCGGCCCGGGTCAGCAACCTCGCCGCCGCCGTGATCCTGGAGCGCGAGACCGGAGCCGAGACCCTGCTCCACTTCTGCTGCCGGGACCGCAACCTCCTGGGCATGCAATCCGATCTCATGGGCGCCGCCGCCCTCGGGCTGCGCAACCTCCTGGTGGTCACCGGCGACCCCCCCTACCAGGGCAACTACCCCGACGTCACGGCGGTCTTCGACGTGGACTCCATCGGGCTGTGCAACATCCTCGACCAGCTCAACCACGGCCTGGACATCGGCGGCAACGAGATCGGCGCCCAGACCCACTTCGTGTACGGCGGCGCCCTGAACCACACGGCCCTGGATCCCGAGCGCGAGGTCTCGCGCCTCGGCTGGAAGATCCGTGCCGGCGTGCAGTTCCTGATCACCCAGCCGGTCTTCGACCGTGCAGCCCTGGAGACCTTCCTGGAACGCTGCCGCGCGGAGCTGGAGCTGCCCCTGCCGCCGGTGCTGGCCGGCATCTGGCCTCTGCGCAGCCTGCGCAACGCCGAGTTCCTGGCCGCCGAGGTCCCCGGCGTCTCCGTACCGGAGGAGGTCCTCGAGCGCATCCACCGCGCCGACCGCAAAGGCCGCGCCGCCGAGGAGGGAGTGGCCCTGGCCCGGGAACTCGTGCAGGCCCTGGCCGGAACCGTGCAGGGCTACCAGATCGCCGCCCCCTTCAATCGGCCGGAAGCAGCGGTGGAGGTCCTGCAGGCGGTGGCCGAGGTCCGCCCGGCGCGCACACGGGAGGCGCGGCCGTGAAGGGTCCCGCGGAGGAACGGCTGCGCGAAGTCCTGGCCCGGCGGATCCTGATCCTGGACGGGGCCATGGGGACGGTCCTCCAGGGCCACGGCCTGAGCGAGGAGGATTGGCGGGGCGAGCGCTTCCGCGAGCATCCGCGGCCGCTCCAGGGCAACCACGATCTCCTGGTCCTGACCCGGCCCGAACTCGTACGCCAGGCCCACGAGGCCTACCTGGAGGCCGGTGCCGACCTCCTCGAGACCGACACCTTCACCGCCACGAGCGTCAGCCAGGCGGACTACGGCACCGAGGACCTGGTGCGGGAGATCAACCGCGAGGCAGCGCGCCTGGCCCGCGAGGCGGCCGAGGTCTGGAGCCGCCGGACCCCGGATCGGCCGCGCTTCGTGGCCGGCTCTGTGGGTCCGACCAACCGCACCCTCAGCCTGTCGCCCCGGGTCGAGGACCCGGGCTGGCGGGACCTGGACTTCGACGCCCTGGAGGCGGCCTACGCCGAGCAGATCCGCGGCCTCCTGGAAGGAGGCGTGGACCTGCTCCTGATCGAGACGGTCTTCGACACCCTGAATGCCAAGGCGGCCCTGCACGCGGCACGGCAGGTCTTCGCGGAAACCGGCCGCGAGCTTCCCGTGGCAGTCTCGGGCACCATCACCGACCGCAGCGGCCGCACCCTCTCGGGTCAGACGGTGGAGGCTTTCTGGATCTCCATCGAGCCCTTCCGCCCGCTCTTCGTCGGCCTGAACTGTGCCCTGGGCGCCCGCGAACTCCGCCCCTGGGTGCGCGAACTTGCCCGCGTCGCCTCCTGCCCGGTCGCCGCCTACCCGAACGCCGGCCTGCCGAATGCCTTCGGCGGCTACGACGAGGCCCCCGGGGAAACCGCCTCGGTCCTGCGCGAGTTCGCCGAAGCCGGCCTCGTCAACCTGGTCGGCGGCTGCTGCGGGACCACCCCGGAGCACATCCGCGCCCTGGCCCGGGCCGTCGAGAACCTGCCGCCGCGGCCCCTGCCCGAGCCCTCGCGCCTGCCCCGTTTCAGCGGTCTGGAGCCCTGCATCGTCTTCCCGGACTCGAACCTGGTGGTCGTCGGGGAGCGCACCAACATCACCGGCTCGCCGCGCTTCGCCCGGGCGGTGCGCGACGGCGACCAGGAGGCGATGGTGGCGATCGCCCGCCAGCAGGCCGAGGCCGGGGCCCAGGTCCTCGACATCTGCATGGACGAGGGCATGCTCGACTCCGAGGCGCTCATGGTGCGCTTCCTGCGGCTCCTGGCCGCCGAGCCCGAAGTGGCACGCCTGCCCTTCATGCTCGACTCCAGCCGCTGGACGGTCCTCGAGGCCGGCCTGCGCAACGTCCAGGGCAAGGCCATCGTGAACTCCCTGAGCCTCAAGGACGGCGAGGAGGAGTTCCGGCGCCGGGCGGCCGTGGTCCGGGAGTTCGGAGCGGCGGCCGTGGTCATGGCCTTCGACGAGGAGGGCCAGGCGACGACCGCGGAGCGGAAGTTCGCCATCTGCGAGCGCGCCTGGAGAATCCTGACCGGCGATCTGGGCTTTCCGCCCGAGGACCTGATCTTCGATCCCAACGTCCTGACCATCGGCACCGGCATCGAGGAGCACGACCGCTATGCCCTGGAGTTCCTGGAGGCGACACGCCGGATCAAGGAGGACCTGCCCGGCGCCCTGGTCTCGGGCGGGATCAGCAACCTCTCCTTCGCCTTCCGCGGCCAGAACCGGCTGCGCTCGGCCCTGCACTCGGTCTTCCTCTACCACGCCCGGCGCGCCGGCCTCGACATGGCCATCCTCAATGCCGGCCAGCTCGAGGTCTACGAGGACCTGGATCCCGAGCTCCGCGAGCGCGCCGAGGACTGCGTCCTGGCGCGGCGGCCGGACGCCACCGAACGGCTTCTGGAACTGGCCGGGCGCCTGGAGGGGCGGCGTGAGGATCCGGCCCGGGACCTCGCCTGGCGCCGGGAACCCGTGGCCTCGCGCCTGCGCCACGCCCTGGTCCACGGAATCACCCGCTGGATCGAGGAGGACACCGCCGCCGCCCTCGAGGAGATCGGCTCGCCCCTCGGGGTCATCGAAGGTCCGCTCATGGACGGCATGGGCGAGGTCGGCGACCTCTTCGGCGCCGGCAAGATGTTCCTGCCGCAAGTGGTCAAGAGCGCCCGGGTCATGAAGCAGGCCGTCGCCTGGCTGACGCCCTGGCTGGAAGCGGAACGGCAGGAGGTGCGCGAGCGCGCGGCCATCCTCCTCGCCACCGTCCAGGGCGACGTCCACGACATCGGCAAGAACATCGTCAGCGTGGTTCTGCGCTGCAACGGCTATCGCGTCGAAGACCTGGGCGTCATGGTTCCCGGCGAGCGGATCCTGGAGGAGGCACGGGCGGGCCGGGTGGACGCGGTCGGCCTCTCCGGCCTGATCACGCCGAGCCTCGATGAGATGGTGCGGGTGGCCGAGGAGATGGAGCGCCAGGGCTTCCGCCTGCCGCTTCTCATCGGCGGCGCCACGACCAGCCCGGCGCACACCGCCGTGCGCATCGCTCCGGCCTACTCCGGCGGCCCGGTGGCCCACGTGCCCGATGCCAGCCGCGCGGTCGAGGTCCTGCGCGGCCTCCTGGAGGGCGGCGAGGAAGCGCGCCGCGAGCTGGAGCGCCGCCAGGAACGGGACCGGGAGCGTCACGCGGCGCGGTCGCGGCGGCCGCTCCTGTCCCTGGAGGAAGCCCGGCGCCGGCGGCTGCGCCTGGAGTTTCCGCGGGAGTGGTTGCAGGCCCCGGCCTGGCTGGGCCCGCGGGCGATCCCGGTCCCTCCCCTCGAGGACCTGGAGGGCTGGATCGACTGGACGCCCTTCCTCCAGGCCTGGGAGCTCCCGGGGCGCTGGCCGGCGGTCCTGGAGGACCCGGCCTGCGGCGAGGAGGCCCGGCGCCTCGTCGGCGACGCACGCGGCCTGCTCCAGGAATGGGCCGGACAGAGGACGCTCCGGCCGCGGGCCGTCGCCGGCTTCTGGGTGGCGGGGCAGGACGGCGACGACCTGGTCCTCTTCTCGGGACCGGAGCGCGCCGAGGAGGTCGCCCGCTTCCCGGCCCTGCGCCAGCAGGCGGACCGGGGCCCGGGCCGCCCCTGTCTCAGCCTGGCCGACTTCCTCGCCCCCGTGGATCACCCCTGGCCGGACCACCTGGGCCTCTTCGCGGTCCAGGCCGGCGAGGGGCTGGAGGCCTTCCTGGAGACCACCCGGCAGGCTCATGACGACTACCGCGCGATCCTCGGGCAGGCTCTGGCCGACCGCCTCGCCGAGGCCCTGGCGGAGTGGCTCCACGCCCGGGTGCGCCGCGAGTTCTGGGGCTACGCCCCGGAGGAGGACCTGGACGCCGCGGCCATCCTGCGCGAGGAGTACCGCGGCATCCGGCCGGCGCCCGGCTATCCGGCCTGCCCCGACCACTCCTGGAAGGAAGACCTCCTGCGCCTCCTGCAGGCCGAGGACCACGCCGGACTGCGCCTCGCCGACGGCTGGACCGTCCTCCCCGCCGCCAGCGTCTGCGGTCTCTACCTGGCCCACCCCGAGGCCCGCTACTTCGGAGTCGGGCGCATCGGCGAGGACCAGTTGCGGGACCTGGCCGGGCGGGCACGGCGCCGGCCCGAGGAGCTGCGGCGGGTCCTGGGCGGACCGGCCTGAGCTCCCCGGGCCGGCGAACCGGAGAGAAACTAGTTCTCGGAGGCCTGCTTCTCGAGGAACAGGTGCCCGGAACCGAACTTCGAGTCGAAGCCCGGCCCGCTCAGAATGGTGCCCTGGTCGTCCAGGAGCAGGAACTCCAGGGTCTGGGTGGAGCCGTCCGTGGACTGCATGACCACGTCGTCCAGGCGGCCGACGGCGGTGTCGGAGAAGGTGAAGATGCCCGTGTTCACACCGCCCTGGATGAAGACATGGTCCTCCATGTCGCCGCCGAGAACCGTGCCGTCGGGGCCGAGGATGAGGATCACGTCGCGGCTCTTGCCGCTGGCCTTGAGGCCGATGCCGGTCCAGGTGCCCTCGAGCATGTCCTGGGTGAAGTGGCCGGGGCCGCTCGAACGCACGGCGGTGAAGGTGCCCTGGCTGACGAGCTCGTCGTTTTCGTGGAGGAGGTAGTCCCCGCTGCAGCCCGTGCCGCTCTCGTTGAGGGCGCCGAGGAGTTCCATGCGATCGGGATCGGGCAGCGTTCCGGTCTGCTCCATCCACACATTCAGGTTGCCCAGGCTGTCCACGGTGAAACCGGTCACCGAGTCGGCGAGGGTCCACTCCGTGCCGATGGTGTTGGCGGCCTCGAAGAGGATCTCGTCCCCGTTGATCCGCCAGTACGCGACCATCGGATCCTTGAGGGGGTTGTCGGGAGTGAGGACGGCCAGCCAGTCGCCGACCAGGTCCGAAGGGCCAAAGCCCGAGGAGCCGCCGCCGCCGAGGGGGCCGGTGACGCCGGAGCCGCTCAGGTCCGGATCGTTGCAGGCCGCACCCGCGGCCAGGGCGAGGGACAGGAGGAGGATGTGGGAACTGTTCTTCATGGTGCCCTTCCTCCGGAGTGGAACCGGAAGACGCGGCCGGGACCGGCCGGGAGGGGATGGAGACCGGCCCCGTCCGCAAGGACGCAGGGGGCGGGGAGGGAGGTCGCCCGCCTGCTGGGAGTAGGACGCAGGGAGACCAGGGATCGTTCCCCAGGGAAGTGCATCCCCTGGAGAGGGAGTCTGCAGGGAAATCGGTCACCGGCTCTAATGTCTTGAGAAAAAAGGGGCTCTGGGGGGATCCAGCGGTCTCCCCCAGCCTCCGTTCGGACTTCCCGACCCCGCCCGGGCCGCGGGGCTGGCCCCCCGCCCCCGCCTGCGGCATCCTGGAGGAGCCCCGGTCGGGGCACCGGACATCCCCACCCGCTCCTCCCGGAGACCGCAAGCCTCATGATTCCCCTGCTCCTTCCCTGCCTCCTCCTGGCCCCCGCTCCGCCCCAGGAGCCCGGTCTGACCCCGGAAGCGGCCTCCGCCTTCGAGCGCTGGGAGCGCCTCGGCGCCGAGGCCTGGCGCCTGCGGCCGGACCCGGAGACGGGCGCCGCCCGCCTGCTCTGGGGGGCGCGCCGGGACACCGGGGAGATCCCCCGGACCGACGCCGGCTGGTTCGGGCTCGGCCGCGCCGTGGCGGCCGAGGTCTCGCCCTTCTTCGGCCTGGGCCCCGCCGTCCTGCGCGAGCGGGCGGTGCGCCGGCTTCCGCTCTCCATCGCCGGCGGCACGGACAAGGTCTCGGTCCAGTTCGACCAGGAGTTCGCCGGGGTCCCGGTCTGGGGCGGCGGCCTCAGCGTCCTCTTCGACACGGAGGGGCGGCTGCTCGCCGTGGACGCGACGGGCCTGCCCTGGGTCGAGAGTGTGGACATCCGCCCGGCGATCCCCGAGGACCGGGCCCGGGCGGCGGCCCTGCGCGCCTACGAGGATCTGGAGGGCCGGGGCGCCGAGGAAGTCCTCGGCAGGGGACTCGTGATCTACCCCTGGGAGGCCGCCGGCCTGCGGCAGCCGCGCCTCGCCTGGGTCTTCGAGCTCCGCACCCACACCCTCGATGGCAACGGCCTGCCCTCGGGCCGGCGCCTGTTCGTGGCCGCCGACGGCCCGGACGCTGCGGTCCTGGGTGACGAAGGTCTGGTCCACACCTGCGGCCCGGCCTCGCCCCTGGCCGGCGGCGATCTCCTCGGCCACGTCCAGACCTGGGCCACGCCCGGGACCCGACCGGACACCAGCAGCAATCCCGAGGCCCTCTTCGCCCTGCCCTTCGCCGAGGTCTCGAGCGCCGCGGGCAGCACCCTCACCGACATCAACGGGGACTTCGTCATCCCCGGCGCGGGCACCAATCCGGTGGACGTGACCGTCCGCTACCGCGGCCCCCTGGCCGACGTGCGTGACAACCAGGGCGCCAACCACACGGTCACGATGTCCTTCACGCCCGGCGTCTTCGACACCCTGACGATGAACGACATCCGGGACGAGAACACGACCGCCGAGGCCAACGCCTATCTGGGAATCCTGGACTTCGCCGCCTGGATCGACAACGTGGACCCAACCGACACGACGATGCAGTTCCCGGTGGTGGCGAACGTCAACATCTTCTTCTTCTGCAATGCCTTCTACGCCGGCAACAACATCAATTTCTTCCGCTCCGGTTTCGGATGCGTCAACACGAGCTACTCCACCGTGGTTGCCCACGAGGAGGGCCACTGGGCCAACGACCGCTACGGCAGCGGCAACGGATCCGATGGCTTCGGCGAGGGCAACGCCGACGTCTTCGCCATGTACATCTACGACACCCCCATCGTTGGTGAGGACTTCTCCGGTCCGGGAACGTTCGTCCGCACCGGCGAAAACACCCGGCAGTTCTGCGGCGACGGCAACGGCGGCTGCTACGGACAGGTTCACGACGACGGCGAGGTCCTCATGGGTGCCCTCTGGAAGGTCCGGGACAACCTCAACCAGAGCCTCGGGAACTCTGCCGGGGACCTGGTCGCCGACAGTCTGATGGTCGGCTGGATGCAGGCCTTCGACGACCGCCGCATCGAGAGCATCATCGAAGAGCACTGGCTGATCCTGGACGACGACGACGGCAACATCCAGAACGGGACGCCGAACTACGACGCCATCAACGACGGTTTCCTGGCCCAGGGCTTTCCCGGTGTCACCATCGGCAACACGGACACCATCCTCCTGACCGGCCCCTCCTCGGCCCAGGTCGGTGACGTCCTCGCCTACACCATCGACGGCGCCGAGCCGAACAGTCCGGCCTTCCTCCTCTACAGCCCGAACCTGAACGGATCGGTCATCAACGGCCAGCCCTTCGACATCGGTCCGCCCGTACGGATCGCTGCTTCAGGCACGACGGATGCCGCCGGCGCCGCCGCCTTCAGCGCAGGTCCGGTCCCGGCCCAGGGTTCCGGCCTGACGGTCTTCGTAGAAGCGCAGGTGGACGGCCCGTCGGGCACCGCCGACAGCAATGCTCTGCAGCTCGACATCCAGTAGCCGGCCACCCCGGACGGGACGGTAACCGGAAACCCGCCCGCACTCCGGAGGCCGGCCTCCCCGGATGGAGGTCGGCCTCCTGCCTCTTGCGGGTAGTCTGGGACGAGAGGGTCGCCGGCCCTCTCCCGGCCGGGGCCGCGCCTTCTCCCCGGCAAGGTCCTTCCCTCGACCCCTGACCCATGCGAACCACCTACATCCTCCTGGCTCCTCTCCTGGCCGCTCTCCCGACCGCACCCCTGGCGGCCCAGGGCAACGGCGTCATCCTCCTCGCCCATGTAGACGACGGATCGAGCTACAACGACATCTGGGGATACACCGCACCCGACGGCCGCGAGTTCGCCATCGTCGGCACGACGGACGGAACCCAGTTCTTCGACTGCAGCGATCCGGTCAATCCGGTTCAGGTCGGTTTCATCGACGGCCCGAACAGCCTCTGGCGGGACATGAAGACCTGGGACCAGTACTGCTACATCGTCTCGGAAGGCGGGGGCAGCATCCAGATCGTCAGCCTGGTGAACCCGGACAGCCCGACCCTGGTGGGCACGGCGGGGCAGAGCATCTTCAGCAGCGCCCACAACATCGCCATCGACACCGGCAGCGGCCTCGCCTACGTCAGCGGGACCAACAACGGGCTCCCGGTCTTCGACCTGTCCAACCCGGTGAGCCCGGCTTTCGTCGGGAACTACTCCGGGAGTTACGCGCATGACTTGCACGTCCAGAACGGGAAGGCACATCTCGCCCAGATCTACGCCGGGGATTACCGGATCATCGACGCCACACCTCCCTTCGCCTCCCAGGGCAGTGTCCGGACTCCGGGGCACTTCACCCACCACGTCTGGGCCAATGCGAGCGATACCCTCGCGGTGACCACGGATGAAGTCACTGGAGGGCTGGCGACGATCTACGACATCAGCAACCCGGCCAATATCCAGCAGTTGTCCACCTTCACGGTCAATCCGGCAACCATCCCCCACAACGCCTTCTGGGTGGGCGACCGGATCTTCTGCTCCTGGTACACGGAGGGCCTCGTCGTCATCGACGCCTCGAACCCCTCCAATCCCACGCTGCTCGGCCAGTACGACACCAGCTCCTTCTCGGGAGGGGGCTTCAGCGGCGCCTGGGGATGCTACCCCTTCAGTCCCTCGGGAGTGATCTACGTCAGTGACATCGAGTCCGGGTTCTACATCCTGCAGCTGGATGAGGACACCGACTCGATCCTTCTGACCGGTCCCGGGACCGCTCAGGTGGGCGCCATGTTGAGCTACTCCATCAGCAGCGCGCCGGCCTCCTCTCCGGCCTTCCTGCTCTACAGCCTGAACCAGAACGGCTCGGTCATCAACGGCCAGTCCTTCGACATCGGCAATCCGATCCGGACCGCCGCCACCGGCACGACCGACGCATCCGGCTCCCTCGCCTGGACCGTGGGCCCGGTCCCGTCCGCCGGCGCCGGCCGGACGGTTTTCGTCGAGGCACGCGTGGACGGCCCCGCGGGAACCCGGGACAGCAATATGCTCCCCCTGAGCATCCAGTAGCGGCCTCTTCTTCCCCCGGCCGCCCTGCTCCACCGCGAGCGGGGCGGCCGCGTGCTGCACGGACCGGGACCTGTCTCCTGCTAGACTGCAGCCCTGGAACCCCAGCCCTCCCGGACCATGCCCCGAGTGCTCCTCTGCCTCCTCCCCGCCCTGCTCCTCGCCCTCCCCGCCGCCCCCCTGGCCGCCCAGGGCAACGGCGCCACCCTGCTGGCCAGAGTAGACGACTACGGCGGCTACAACGACTGCTGGGGTTACAGCGCCCCGGATGGCCGCGAGTACGCGATCATCGGCACCGGCGACGGCACCGCCTTCTACAACGCGACGGATCCGCGCAACCCCTACCTCGTCGGCTTCATCCCCGGCCCGGGCTCGCTGTGGCGCGACATGAAGACCTGGGACCAGTACTGCTACGTGGTCACCGAAGGAGGCGGCGGCGTCCAGATCATCAGCCTGGCCGACCCCGAGAATCCCTTCCTGGTCAAGACCTGGGGCGACACGATCTTCAGCAGAGCCCACAACATCGCCATCGACACCGGTGCCGGAGTGGCCTACGTCTGCGGCACAAACAACGACATGCCGGTCCTCGACCTGAGCGATCCGGAGAATCCGGTGAACATCGGCAACTACCGGGGCGCCTACGTCCACGACCTCCACGTCCAGAACGGAATCGCCCACCTGGCCGAGATCTACAACGGCAAGTATCGCCTGGCGGATGCCGCCAGTCTGAGCTTCTCCACCTACGACAGCGCTGTGACCCCGGGCCAGTTCACCCACAACGCCTGGGCCAACGAGACCGGCACCCTGGCGGTCACGACGGACGAGTCCGGCAATGGTCACCTGACTCTCTGGGACATCTCGAACCCCAACAACATCTTCATCCGCGACGAGTGGCTGGCCGGCAACAACACGACCATCCACAACGCCTACATCCGCGGCGACCGGGCCTACGCCTCCTACTACACCGAAGGCATCGTCGTTCTCGACATCAGCAACCCCGACGACATCCGTTTCGTCGCCGGATACGACACCTCGAGTTTCGAGGCCGGTTCGGGCTACGAGGGCTGCTGGGGCATCTATCCCTTCGCTCCGAGCGGCGTGGTCTACGCCTCGGACATGGCCGAAGGCCTGCACATCCTCCAGATCGACGGCCAG
>Ga0256830_1001769_pt1 | contig 14950 bp, 15 predicted proteins | sample 128326metaG_FD_190537 | JGI IMG/M metagenome (GOLD analysis project Ga0256830, IMG submission 190537) | Hydrothermal vent microbial communities from Lau Basin, Pacific Ocean - 128-326 | ecosystem: Environmental > Aquatic > Marine > Hydrothermal vents | place: Pacific Ocean: Lau Basin | collected... | reverse complement strand
GCACCAATAATGTACATAGAACGAATGGTCTTACATGTGCTGGGACAGGTGAACCGGGATCGGGTTGCCACGGAGACAACGGAACGATAAATATGCACGGATCAAAATATCGAGGTCTCCTAGTAAAAAATCTAACTCTTCCGATACCATCAGGAACTACTTTTGATTATAATAACTACAAATTGTGTTTCGACTGTCATAATAATTACCCTGATGTAACAAAGGAGGTGGTACTGGGTTATAGGAAAGGAGGTAATTATGACCTTAGCTGGGCTCCTACACCATACTATACCGATGAAATAAAATCTTTGTTCAGAGACAGATATATTGGAAATTCGGCAAATTATCCTGATTACTGGAACGGAACAAGTCCTATTTATAATGATAATCCCATATGGTATGATCCCTATACACCCCTTCATAACTATCACCTATTAGGGCAGGAGGGTTTAATGCAGGATGTATGGCTGTATCGAGGTGATTCAGGAATGACGAGTAAAGCCTCATGTACTACCTGTCATAATGTACATGGTACAAACAGCCCAATTGGAGATACATATGAGGAGTTCGGCATTACTGCAGGGGTTGGTATTGGACCAGATAGATACAGGACTCTTGAGAATTTCGATGCTCTACGATCTTATCCGATTAGCTGCAATAAAGATTGCCACAGTATAGTAGGAATAAAAAGTTCATACTGGTTTACACCCCCTGATGAATAAACCTTATTCAGAGTTTTACTTTAATTTACAGGATTTTTAATTTTCTCTTGATATAAAAACCTTAAAAAAGTAGAATCTTGATTGCCACAAAACAGACCGCACCAGCTATCACGCAAAAGGTAACCTTCTTATGATCACGAACCATGAGCTTCGATTGTAATAGTCAATATTCAGTTTAGGATAGTCCATCGATTGAAAAGTTTCCTCCTGCTCTATTCCTTTTATCCTCCAGGATCGAATTAAAAGATTCAACAGCATTGGTTGTGTAAAGGAACTTTCTTACATCCTGAGGCAGATAAACAAACCCTAAAATAATACTGTAATCTTTTTTTGTGTTTTTGATAGAAAGAGGATATTTCTGTTCATATTCGGAGAGTATCTTTTTAAACTCCGCTACAGCCTCTTCATAGGTATTAGAACTCTTAAGGCGAGTAAGTTTATCATTTAGTTGTTAGGCATCACGCTTGCCCATGTTCTTCCTGATATTTCTTTTTAGATGAACATAAAATAGCTTATGAAAGGCATTAGGAAATAGAGTTTTAACAGTATCAATGATACCTGTAAAGTCATCCAGTTATTGTTTCTTTAACTCATCCAGTTTTTCCATGGAATATCTAAGACCCGGTGAATTAGATATTGAATTTGTGCGAGCAGTATAAGGATGATAATACCGGTGATGAACAAAAAGAATATCCTTAAGGATTTTCATTTTGCTATTCCTGTCTATGTTATTTTGAGTAATATTAATGGATTAAGAAGGTATTTTTATTCAAATAATTCTTCACAATCTACTATATTTAGATTAATGAAATTTTTCAGGAAACCCTAATTATAGGTAAAATGTTGATTAATTTAATTATCAATGATAATGTTTATAATAATCTGATGAAAATAATAGTAGATTATAAAATTAATCAAAAGATTATGCACTCTAATCTTATTCACTTTATCTATATTTTTTTTATTATAGTCATTACGGTATTTCAGCCCTCCGAACTATCAGGTTTATCTATCGAGAATGAAGCTCTTCCACTATATGAAAACAGAAAAAGTTTCTGGAATCTGGAAGGAGAGGTATCGAACAGATATGTTTTCAGGGCTGCACATACTCAAGATACGTTATTCACTGATAATGATATGTTTCAAACTTTGCATTTTGATATGACAACACCTCAGAAAGACAACTTCGGAGTTCATTTGTTAACAACCTGCAGGGAGGACCTGGACGGAGGAACTAACCGTATTAATTTCTACCCCCTGGAAGATATAGGCGACACAGGTCCAATATATATCATTGGTAAGGTTTATGAGGCAAATATCAATTATGATTACATTTTCCCCTTTCTGCCAAAACTGGTATTCGGCAGACAAACGGGAACAAGAAGTGAACCTGTTTTTTTTGACGGGATCAGTGCAAACATTGATTTCTTTCAATATGTAAGAGCTACACTTTACGGAGGGGCGGCTATTCAGTTCTACGAAACCGGCTGGACATGGGGCAGTGATGTTCTGGGCGGAATCGGAATTGATGTACTTCCCAACAGAAATACAAAGATAAACCTGGATTACCTATTTATAAAGAATCAGAGCAAGTTATTTCTAACTTCGACCGTGTACAACCACCTTATCGATTTCGCCTATCGGCAGCGCTTATTTCGCTGGATGAAAATCATGACCAAGGTGCGGTTTATCAACTTCCTTCCGGACAACCTCGAAGTTCGTCTCCTAAACAGTTCTCCTGGTATAGCTTTGGAAACGAACCTATCATATTATCTGCAATTTCGCACGGATAATGCGTTGGGAAATAATCTGTCACAATTCTATGATATATTGGGACCGGTTTATCCCTTCCAAAGCCTGGACTTTAAGGCCCGTTTACTAATTACACCACATTTCACCGTCGAACTTGGTCTCTTTATAAGAGCGCTTCTGGACAATCAGAATGAGAATACCTTTAATCATCAGTACAGCCGTCTCTATGCCTTTTTCAAGTGGATCGACCTGTTTACTCCAGGTCTTTCGGCTTCTCTATCTGCTGGGCACTGGATAAGTCCGTCTAACGATTACAATTCTATCGGGATAGATTTAAGTTATCGCTTTAAAGCAGGATTATTTAAACCGGACATAAGCGCCGGAACCTATTTCAGCCTTTTCAAATATGACTACTATCTTGAACGGGGAGAAAGAAAAGCTGCTGAAACATACTATCTTAAGTCGCATGTTCGAATCGGGAAACATTTTTCATTTACCTTCAGCTATGAATATGAGACGAGTCTCGAAAATTACCACACGTTAAAAACGGGATTAAACTATGCTTTTTAGGAACTTATCCGGACAGATGAGCATAACAAAAACGGCAACAGCCTGTCTGGTATTTATCTTTTTTAGTTTGATGGGAGCCTATACGGCGGGTACTACCGAAACTGAAGAAATAAATAACAGTGGTCAACCGTCCACAGGGAAAATACCCTTCCCGAAGCCGAATTCTCATAGGGGGAACTGGATATACTATCATGGATTTACCGTCGGATTGGATTGGAATAAAACAGGATTCCCCAAAAGCACATGTCTGACTTGTCATGAACAGAGTGATTGTGTTACATGTCATAAAACCAGAAAACCAGTGGATCATTCAAATACTTGGCGTACACTGGGCCATGGGTTTATGGCAGAAGGCAACCGGGACCGCTGTCTTTCCTGTCACCGTGAAGATTATTGTGTACGCTGTCACAACGAAACGGAACCGAGAAGCCACAGGGGAAACTGGGAAACAGATCATTGTTCCAGCTGTCATTATAACGGGACCTTTATTCCGGAAAACGAATGTGCCGTCTGCCACAAAAAGGTAGATCACAGTTGGGCACCTCATCCGATAAACCAGCTTCTGGATTGTTCATTATGTCATAAAGGGAGCTAGCAATATTTACGATCCTTTAATAATTAACGGGCAGTGAACAGCCGGGAAATATATTGTACATGTAACCGACAGAAATATTTCCTTCATAAAACGCCATTCTGGATATTCCGATAGAAACACTCATGGACGGAATACTGGAAACAGGAAATTGCTGATTCATTTCGATTCTACAAAGCATGACAGCAAATGGATCGGAAATATCGGGCACAACAGAGAGAGCTGTCTTTCTCTAAGCTGTCATGGAGGAGAATTTCTTGCCTGGTTCGGAACAGAGACATGGCCATTGCCCGCCTGTAATGTATGCCATACCTCTATGCTTGCCACGATCTATCCGACCACATGTCCGGAGCTGTTGTTCTTAAGAATACCGGTACGAGAGCGGACATACAATATAACCCTTCCGACCCATTGGGTTTGGAGCCGTTCTGCCTGGGCTGTCATGTAATCGCAGGCCCCACTTACTACAGGGATATGCCCAGCGGCGAGTAGTATCTGTACCGTATAAAATTTTATTCGGATAAATCGTGTTTGGACAGCAGAGTCTTAAGCCGTTCGATCTCTCTGAACAAATGTGTTTGTTTCCTGCCGATCCACATAGTATAACTCCAGATCAAAAACCATATTATCGTATATGCAGAAAAAAGATACCATAAACTTTTCATATATTCCTCCTAATTATAACTTATCGCTTAATCGAATCTTAATCTCTTCTGCAGTATTCACGGCTAGACCCAGTCTTACCCTGATCAGCAGAAGGTACAAATACAGCAGAGTAAAAGATGCCAGACTCACAAAAAGTGTAGTAAGCATGGACGGTGCTAGTCCCATTCCCTTGCTTGTTATAAGAAGAGGATGCATGGTACGCCACCAGCGGATTGCCATAAAAACGATAGGGACATCCACAAAACCGGCAATGCCTATAACGGCTGAAATCTTTGCACGCCTTTCTACATTATCGATTGCATTTCTCATCATTAAATAACCTACGTATATCATCCAGAGTATAAGCATGGTAGTCAGCCTTGGATCCCATGTCCACCAAGTATTCCACGCTCTTTTAGCCCATATAGACCCGGTTACTAGAACCAGTGTACTGAATATAACACCTATCTCTGCTGAGGAATACGCCAGGTTATCCCACTTGATCGATCCTGTTATAAGATACAATACCCCGCCGAGAAAAACTATAAAGAAAGCAAGAAATCCGATCCAGGCAAGCGGAAGGTGAAAATAAAATATTTTCTGTACCGCTCCCATAGTCTTCTCCAGGGGAGTATAAATGAAAGCCATATAAAGGCTTAACGATATGGCCAGAAAGGTAAGTATACCCAGCACAAATACAGCTATATCTATTTTTTTCATAATTCCTCCTTAACTATTCCTCTATAACGTATTCAAAGGTTAATACACCGACAACAATGAATATTCCATTATAAGCGACAAGAAGATTTAACCATCCGCTTACATCTGATAACGGCTGCCCTTTAAACACACTTCCCGTTATCTTAACAGCAGCAATTAATACCGGCACAATAATCGGAAAGAGCAGTACAGGAAGAAGAATCTCCCTTAAGCGTATATTTGCTGCCATGGCGGCATAGAGGGTTCCTACCGCCACAAATCCGGGTGTCGCCAATCCCAGGACCACTGCCAATCCGGGAATGATAGGAAAAATATTAATATTAAAGAATATTCCGAATACCAGAACACTGATTATCTCCACACAAAAAAGAAAAACAAGATTACTGAGTGTCTTTCCAAGATAAATTGCACTATGATCCACAGGCGCTAGCATTAGCCCTCTGATCGATTCCTGCTCATGCTCTTTGGCAAAGGAACGTGCGAACCCCAGCATTCCTGCAAATACAAAGGCAATCCAGAGAATACCCGGTGTGATAATATCGGCGTTCTGCATTCCCGGCTCGAAGGAAAAGTTAAAAATTACAATGACAATTAAAGAAAAAACGAGCATTGCCGGTGTAAGCTCCTTCGTATGAGCTTCGAGAAGTAAATCTTTAACTGTAATTGCCAATACCTTTTTTAAATATCTCATTTTCTTTCTTTTTCCGTGTAATGAAAGTAGATTTCTTCGAAATCTTTACCGTCCAGTTCCGCCTTCCGCGCACTAAATACAATACGACCCCCGGTTAGGATTGCAAGGTGAGTACATTTTTCCAGACCGATAGTTAGGTTATGGGAAGTCATTAAAATTGTCCGCTTCTGCGAGTGTAAATCATCGAGCAGGCGATAAAAATGTCTTGTAGCATGCTGGTCCAGTCCCGTGCCCGGTTCATCTAGCAGCAGAATCGAGGGCCGGTGCAAAAGGGCTCTTGCAATGGTAAGCCGCTGCTGCATTCCTCTGGAAAAATTTCGAACCCGTTCATCAGCCCAATCCTCAAGTCCCATTTCAGCAAGCATACGGGGTATTTTTGTCTTAAGGTTATCGACTCCATAAAGGCGCCCATAGAAAAAAAGATTTTCATAGGCTGTAAGATCACCGTAAAGAAAAGTCTGATGGCTGATTACCCCGATTTTCCGGCGAAGTTCGATAATATCGTTTCCCAAATGTATACCGTCGATGGTTAGCTTTCCCTTAGTCTGCTTTAGTAGAGTCGCCAGAATTCCAATAAGGGTGCTTTTACCGGCACCATTGGGTCCGAAGATTAACCAGAATTCACCGGACCTCACTGTCAGATCGATGCCCTTAAGTGCCCGGGTATGACCGAATGATTTTGTAAGTCCCTCTATCCGGATAATTACATTTCCATCATTATCCATCCGACAATCTACCTTATTTTATTTAACCTGTGAGTAATATCGAGCAAACGCTTTTTTTTATTTTCCCTCACAGAACGATATTCTTCCTCGCTTATATTTCCCTTTGAATATTCATCATCGAGTAAAGCTATATCCTTTATCAGTGCCTCTTTCTCGGAAAAAAGATCTTCATTTGATTTAACGGAAACTTTTTTCTGTTTTTGGTAAATAATATACACAACAATCATAATAATAATGAGAACAATCAGAGAAAATGCACCCGCTTTAAAAAAGCCTGTTTCCCCGCCGGGCATATTTTCAATCCGTATCTTAAGAGGATCGCCGGGAACAAACTTTTCGCCTGACAGATGCAGGTACTTTATATTATTTGCTGTAAAGGATTTCTCAGATTTAAGCTGTTCACTTTTAACCCTGATTTCCGGTATTTTCAAGAATACATCTAATTTCTCAGTTTTATAGTTTATCGGCCGAATCAGTGTAAATGAGGAACCGGAAGTCTTTAATTCATATGAATAAACTATCTGCAGTCCCTTGGGAGTAATCGGTTTATAAAACAGAACAGAATCTCCGGTTATAGTTATTTTTTTTTCTCCTGCCTCACCGCCGGTCCGGACATTGTATGCCCCTGGAGGCAATGACAGCTTTAAGGTTAATCCGTTTTTGCCTTTATAGGTAAAAGGAGAAGAATTCAGAACCACCATAATCTCTTCTACCTGTATGCCCTTTTCAGCCGGACTAATAATCATGTGATGATTAACCACGATTAGTTTTGTATTATCTTCGGTTATTTCATAAACCGGTAGGTTAATCTTATAGTTGGGGTTCTTCGGATTCAAGACAATAGGATCACTAAAGTAGTCTACTCCGTGATAGTTTACCCTTACGATGTAAACCATATCATTGCCTGTTTTAAGTCCTTTAAAAGAGAAATTTCCACCGCTGTACGATTTTACCGTTTTTGTATTTGAAAGAGTCATTTTGGAATAGATTTCCAAGGTCACTTCACCGTTAAAAAGCGGACTGTTATCAGAACTTGCATTTACAACACGGCCGGTAATTACCCCTTCGCGTACCGCCGTTTCCTCTGCCATTACAAATTCAGTACCTAAAAGCAGCATTAAAATTAAAATAGCTCTGGACTTAAAACTCATCTTTCATATTCTCCTTTTGTTCCTGTAAACAGTACGATAACCGGAGTTAATACCTGCTCCTCTGCAGTTAATGTAAACTGCAATAAAATAATAATCTTAAAGGCGTTTACCGCATGAATAACAAAATTTCGCACTATAGAGGTTAAGACTCCCGCATGCATCACACTTCTTCCCTAACTGTACTCCGCATGTTTTACAGAAGCTGTCGCCTTCATCATATTCGGCACCACAGGCAGGACATGTGCCCGCCACATGTACATGCTGATTGTCAGAAGATGAATAAAGACTGCTACGCATTTCCCGTATTTCAGCTTCCACTTCTGCATCAAGCAACTCCGTTTCTGTTAAATTTTCCTTATCCAACTCACGAATTGCTTTAAGTGCCTCGAATTTATAAGTTCTATATAGATTTTGATAATCCTCATCGGAGAGTTTTCCGGTATTGTAATCGAAATCCAATTCTTTTATGGCCTCATAGCTGGATTCCTTTTTTCTTATCAGTTCATATTTATAGTCATTTGCGCCATCCGGGTCGAAACCTTCGTATGTATGTAATCGTATTAACGGATAACCGATAATTACCAGTACAGCTATGATTAAAACAATCATGACAAATATCATCTGTTATATTCTCCTTATTCAAAATCCTTAATCTCGCGGTCAAAAATCTTTTCATACTTATCATCTATTTTGGTTTGAATCTCATTTGCTCCTTCATATACAAGTGTCTGCCGGCGCCTCTTTACCCAGATGAAAATTATTAAGGTAATAATACAGCCACCCACAATAATACTCACGAACGGGAGAATCCATACTGTCAGGTTAAACCCCTTCTTTGCCGGTGAAGCAAGGACTGCTTCACCGTATTGACTGACAAAATATTCTACTATCTGTTTCTTTGTCTCCCCTTTTGATAATTTCTCGGTGATAATCTTCCGCATGGGTATTGCAAAACCACAGCTACTGTGATTGCAGTTAGTCAGAATGAGAGTGCATCCACACTGACACACAAGCTCATTCGAAACTTCTTCCAGGGTTGTAGCAAAAACCGATATGTTAAATGAAAAAATCATTAATATGATAATAACACTCACTTTATTTTTGAATTTCATTGGAAAATACCTCTCTTGAATACTTAACCAGAAGTCTCCTTTTCTCCCTGCGGTCCGGAAGCATCACTACTATGGTTCCAAGGGCCAATACAAATCCGCCAATCCATATCCAGGCCACAAGCGGGTTGATGATGATCTTAAATGAAGCCGAAACTCCATCCGCTTTATAACCTGCCAAAATTATGTATAGATCCTCCTTAAGGGATGATCTTATTGCCACTTCCGTAGCGGTTTGTGCTTCTCCATATCCTTTATAGATCTCGATCGAAGGGCTGAGGAAGCCGAGACTCCTGCCGTCCCGGGAGATTGAAAGAGTTGCCGATACGACATTTTTGCTCTTAGTAGGATAACTTACAAGTTTTTCATAGGTTATTTTGTAATCACGAAGCTGAACACTTTCTCCTCTGGACATATTAATCTCTTTCTCCGTATTAAAAGCTGAACCTGCAATCCCCAAAAAGATCAGAACCATTCCCACATGTACGATATATCCGCCGTAACGACGCTTATTTCTCCATATCAGCCTGATAAAGGCGGTTAGATAGTTCTCTGATGTCATTTTACGGCGGGCTTTAACCCCCCTGAAATATTCAAGTACAATTGTTGAAAGGACAAAGATGCAGAGTGTAAAAGCAATCAAAGGGTACCCCTGCCGTATCCCGGCTACAAAAAGCCCTGTACCTCCTGCGAGAGCAATAATAAAGGGAATTAAAAAATTAATCCTTAGGTTGCGTACGGATGCCTTTCCCCATGCGATAAGAGGACACAACCCCGTAAGGAATAACAATACCAGACCAATAGGCACATTTACCTGGTTAAAAAACGGTGCACCGACAGTAATTTTTACACCCCTTACCGCTTCGGAAATAATCGGAAAGACAGTACCCAAAAAGATCGAAAAAGCCACTCCGATTAGAATCAAATTGTTAAAGAGAAAACTGCTTTCGCGTGATACAATAGAATCCAGCTCATTTGTGCTTTTTAAGAGAGGTATTCGGTGTAAAAGTAAACTGAATGCTGCAACAAGGGTAATGCCGATGAAAATAAGAAAGAACGGCCCCAGTGCGGACTGCCCAAATGAATGAACGGACGATATTATACCGCTTCTTGTAATGAAAGTTCCGAATATAGATAGAACAAAGGTCAGAATTATGAGAATTACATTCCAGACCTTAAGCATATTCTTCTTCTCCTGGATCATAACAGAGTGAAGATAAGCGGTACCTGTTAACCAGGGCATAAGAGATGCATTCTCTACCGGATCCCATGCCCAATACCCTCCCCAACCAAGCTCTACGTATGCCCACTTTGCACCAAGGAGAATACCTATTCCGAGAAAGAACCACGAGAATATCGTCCAGCGCCGTGTACTGCGAATCCACATATCTCCTAACTGCCCTGTTATAAGAGCTGCAATTGCAAAAGCAAAGGGAATTGAAAAACCGACATAACCAAGAAAAAGTAATGGAGGATGAAAGATCATTCCCGGATTCTGTAGCAGAGGGTTAAGTCCCTGACCATCTGCCGGAAGGAAATCAAGTTTTTTGAAGGGAGATGTAATGAAGGTTAAAAGAATCAAAAAGAAGAGTATTATAATCATTAAAACGATAACAACATAGGGCATCAATGCCCGGTTTTGCCTGCGGTTTTGTAATATTACGATCACGGTAAATACGGTAAGCAGCCATCCCCATAAAAGAAGTGACCCTTCCTGTCCTGCCCATACTGCGGATATTGTATAAACCAGCGGAAGGTTATTGCTGGAATAACTTGCCACATAAGCAACCCGATAATTATGTGTAAGGAATGAATAGAACAATACTGCCAGACCTATTGTAAGCAGTCCGGCTACAGCAAATGCGGAATTTTCAGCACTGCGGATCAGTTCGGCTCTATTAAAACGTTTTCCCATTGCAGCGGCAACAATACCGTACACTGAAATTACAACGGCAATTAGCATAGAAAAATATCCTAGATCAACCATTAATTAATCTCCTGTAAAATATCAGCCGGGAATTACAAATCCAGCTTTTATATTTATTCCGAATAAGCCGGAATACATGATTCCATTGCTTTTTTATCATTTTTTCTCTTAAGATTTTGGTTCGTACTTTGAAGGGCATTTTGTAAGAAGAGTTACCGCTTTAAATACTCCATTTGAGGCATAAGTTCCTTCAACCACAACTTCTACGCCATTCTTAAAGGTATCCGGCAGCACACCTTTATATACAACAGGCAGTGAAGTTGTACCATCGGTAACATCGAATTTCAGGATCATGGTTTGTGCATCATATTCGATCGAACCATCCATAACGATACCACCGAGCCGCAACCTTTCCCCATATGCACTGTTTCCCATGTTTACAATTTCATTGGGCGTCAGATAGTAAAGTTTTGTGTCCCGAATTCCTGCATAGGTTAAGTATCCGATTATGCCAAGAATTATCACTCCCGCTATGATAAACTTACTCTTTTTTGATTTAAAATTAATATTCATCATATCCGATTTCCGTATCGCTGTTCGACCTTATTCATTACATCATCAGTCGACAGCCCTTCCTGCAGCAGGGTTTTTATATAGGTTTTCGCTTCGACTGCACCCCCGGATTGGCTGCATGTGCAGTTGTCCAGACGATCATTACAGGATCCGCAGGGACAGTTGAATTTTGCGGCTATCTCCATTACTTCTGCAGTCCAGAAATTGTCCGGAGCGGAAACCATATTTACATTCGGGGGAGGACCCGGTACAGAAGGTCTTGAAGTCGATGATAAATAACGTACACCCAGCACACCCGAACCCAGAAAAATAATTGCCATAAGAACAATAGCAGTGGTTTTCCAGATGTTCGATTTTTCCGGAATATTATTTCTACCGGAAATTCCTTTTTTCTTATAGTAGTTTTTATTATTAATATTAGGCTGGGATTTTCCCGAATTAATATTACTTATTTTCTTTACTTTGCTACCACAATAAATACAATATTTACTATCCGGTTTTAATTCCTTTCCACAATGATTACAGTAAATCTTTATATCTAATGGTTTTCCACAATTTCGGCAATATTTACTATTTTGCGGGTTATCACAATCGCAATACTTACATTTCACCTCAAACCTCCTGAAATTGATGATAAAAAAAGTTATAATTTTAGTCAAGCACTGTCATGATCGGGTTAATCAATTTCTTACATTGTTTTGATAACTTGTACATTAGGCAATCATTTTAATGGCCGTTAAAGTTCGTGAATGTTCAGAGAGAGATGAACGAAAGCAAATCAATTTCCGGTGTTTATCATAGCAGGAACACTGCTTGCCATTGATGCATTTTGTCTTTACAACTGCTATGAACTTGCGAGTATTTTTTTAAAATTGGCTTAAATTATATGGAGCTAATTTTCATGAACAGAAATTTCCAGAGGTTTATCTGAAATTTATAGATGTACAGGCAAGAATAACCCTCAAAAAACCAAAAGTAGTATCAATATTGAAATATGACTTGGCAAAAATGCTCGAATTATCGGTGCTTTCTCATGTGGCATTCTTCCCTGCCCCCTGTACATCTATTGGTTGTTGTTCATCATAAAATCTGAGCACCACCAAGGATCTCTGTTATATTCTTCGTGGATAGGAGCCTTCTCCCCTCCTGGTGTTGTTTAGGGGACTCCATCATACAGGATGTATGGCCTTCTATCCACTATTTTTAGTCGAGTAATTGTTATCAGACTTGTAGACTATGTCTTAAAAAATACCGTTTACATCTTTGAAAGAGGCTAAATTATTTATATTTTTCTATTGAACATATCAAATTCATGCTATAATCTATAGTATATAAACATTAAAATTAAGGAGATGGAGATGCAAAGAAAATCACTATTTACGGCAATTGTCGGGGCACTATTTATCATGGCCGCTGTTACAATGGTCTATGCCGAGGATTCAAATAGCAAAATTCCAGAAATCCCCGGTATTACTGTTAAGGATTCTCATCCCAATGGCTGTGTTGACTGCCATCGGAATGTTCCCAACAGGGCTGATTACAGGCTTTCGACAAAAATCGTTGAATGGGCTACAGAAGGTGCTGACGATGAGATAATGGAACGTGCTGAAGCTGCATGGCCTGAAGCAAGTCTCTCCGGAAAACATCCTAATGTTGCCGCTATGATCAAAACCCAGAATATTCCGACCTCCTGCCTCACCTGTCATGGCGAAGACAGCAGCAAGCCTCTCTATAGGGTACTCCATACAATCCATTACACCGGCGGAGCGGATAACCACTTTATTTCCAGTTATAAAGGCTTTTGTACCCAGTGTCACGAAGTAAACCTCCAGAAACCACCTGAAGGAACTATGGAGGTTAAGATAGGCAAGGAAGGTTCATAATAGAGAATCCTTTTAGAATAATATACTTTCTTTAAAAAGCATTTTAAATAGTGTGTGTACAGCTTGTAGAACAAGCTGTACACACACTGAAAATGTAAAGGTGACAGAGTTAACATACGGCAGAATATAGTATATCAAAGATAGTATTTTCAATAGAAGTAACCGTAATCAGAGTCAGGATATTTCCAGCAGCTTATATATTTTCTGAATAATCAAGTTGATATCTACCGTTTTCTCAGTCCTGAACCAGCATTCATACTTTATCTATATCTTTTGCAGAGTGATCCATTCGAAACTCTTTATTGATTGCAGTAAGAGAAATAATATGTAATTAGTGTTTCCTGAAAAAGTCCACCAATCCAAAAGTATAGTAGATTGGGGAGTAAAATAATAGTTGTGTCTATAGGTTACATAAATGATAAGGGATATTAAAGATTATGAAATATACAAAGATAAATAAAGAAAAATATTCAGGAGGAATCAATATGAAAGATACAAGATTTAACTCTGACAATTTTAACAAAGAATTACTGAAAACACTATCAGAAAACAACAAATTTTTCACTACCTTCAAAATCTTGCAGAGCGTTGATCAGATCGTAATGTAGAAAAACAATTTTAGACCTCAAGTATTCCCTTCCCGCTTCAAAAGGGATAGTGAGAACAGCTTTAACACTCCACAGGCACTCTTTCTATCATCTTGCTTAATTTAAAAGGCCATAAATTCAATATCTAATTCACCGGGTCTCAGATAACCCATAAAAGAAAAAGTGTGTTTCTATGTGAGGGAATGCATCTGTAAAAAAGAATGTTCTTCTTTCCACCGGCTTTAAAATTAGAGTATAAATCACTGTTTTCCGGGATTTTATTTTTTCTTAAATGTCAGCAGCACAATGGAATGTGCCGGAACATTATAGTTAATTTCCTCACCTCTTATCTTTATATTGGATTTTTCTGTTTTTACCATGCTCGGTTTTTTCCAAGTGTTATAAGACATAAAACTTTCTCCCGTAAGGGATCTGACATCTGCAATTTCTGTCGGTTTAAAATCATGCAGTTTTATAAGCACTGTTATATCTTTTTCTGGATGCCTGTTGCTAAGAATCAAGTTGATCTTAGTGCTTTCATCATTAATAAGGGCAATTGCATCAAGATACGGAGTCTCCGCTTCGGGGGAATACATTCCGGGTGAGGTATACATTGGTGATCGGACCGCAGTGCCGATCGGAAACATACCTGATTGAAGTGAATAGAGCTTTCTTGCATAGTAAACAGGATTGGGATAAACAAACTCTCTAGTCTTTATAAGGCCACCTCCATGATTTACCAGGGCGCTGTGTGTGATAATTTCTACCAACCCTCCGGTCCTTATAGCCGTATTTAAAATACCTGAATAGAAAAGGGCTTCACTTAATTCCTGATTATTAGGCAAGGTTGGCTCGTTTGTAAAAATCTGTAGCTCTGTAATTGCAAATTTAGGAACCTTTACTCTTTCAGCCATCTGTCTTCCAAGATTACGAAGAATATCCTTATAATAGAACGTATATGCCATAATAGATTTAAATACCTTCGTAGGATCGGCATATTTCGAAGTACCGCCCCCTATAAGGGTATGAATAGACAGAGATCTCAGAATATCAGAATCTTGCTGGATAATAGGTCCGTTCCAGCTTAATTGATCACTGCCATTTGCTATAAGTTTAATACGCGGATCAACAGCAGTCATAGCCTCGTAAAAGTTCCTGTAACGTATCGCATAAACATCAGGTGTTGTATAACCAATCTGCCAGGATCCGTATAACTCATTTCCAATCTCCCAATAGGTAACATTATACGGCTCAGGATGACCATTCTTGGCACGTAAAGCCCCATATTTCGTATCTACACCGC
>Ga0256830_1001768_pt1 | contig 14950 bp, 13 predicted proteins | sample 128326metaG_FD_190537 | JGI IMG/M metagenome (GOLD analysis project Ga0256830, IMG submission 190537) | Hydrothermal vent microbial communities from Lau Basin, Pacific Ocean - 128-326 | ecosystem: Environmental > Aquatic > Marine > Hydrothermal vents | place: Pacific Ocean: Lau Basin | collected... | reverse complement strand
AAGAAGAGGTATCTGCTTGCCCCGGGCCCCACACCCGTTCCCGAAAGGTCTCTGCTGGCCATGGCCCAGCCCATGATACACCACAGAACACCCCAGTTCTCGGAGATCTTCGCCGAGGCCTGTGAGCTGCTCAAATACGTCTTCCAGACGGATCAGGACGTCCTCATACTCGCATCATCCGGAACAGGGGCCATGGAAGGCTCCGTAACAAACCTATTTTCGCCGGGGGACGAGGTGGTTGTCATAAACGGCGGAAAGTTCGGCGAGAGGTGGGGGCAGATATCAGAGGCATACGGCCTCAAGGTCCACTGGGTGAACGTGGAGTGGGGCAAGGCGGTCGACCCGGCAGTGGTAAAGGAACTGCTCGACGGCAATCCGAATATAAAAGGAGTGCTTTCGCAGGCGAGCGAGACATCGACGACCGTCCAGCACCCTGTAAAGGAGCTCGCGGAGCTTACAAGGGACCGCGACTGCCTGCTCGTAGTCGACGGCATAACCGCCGTCGGCGTTTCGGACGTACCCATGGACAAATGGGGTATAGACGTCCTCGTATCCGGCTCGCAGAAGGCCTTCATGCTGCCGTCGGGGCTCGCCTTCGTCGCGCTGAGCGAGAAGGCCTGGCGGTTCAACGAGAGATCCACCTGTCCGAGGTACTACTTCGACTTCAGGAAGGAGAGGAAGAACCTCGCCAAGAAGACCACGGCCTACACCCCGGCCGTATCGCTCATCACAGGCCTCAGGGAGTCGCTCCTCATGATAAAGGAGGAGGGGCTTCAGAACGTCTTCGCAAGGCACGCGAGGCTCGCCAGGGCGTCGAGGAGCGCGATGAAGGCGCTCGGCCTCAGGCTCCTTGCGCCGGAGAGCCCGAGCCTTGCGGCAACGGGGGTCTATGTCCCGGAGGGGGTGGACGGTGCGAAGTTCGTAAAGTACATGCGTGACGAGATGGGGGTCACGATGGCCGGAGGCCAGGACAAGCTCAAGGGCAGGATATTCCGCATCGCACACCTCGGCTACATCGACACATTCGACATCATCACAGCGGTCTCGGCCGTCGAGATGGCCCTTACCAAGTTCGGCCACGCCGTAACGCCCGGCAAGGGTGTGGCGGCGGCCCAGGAGATACTCCTTGAAGGCTACGTAAATCCGTAACCACGAACGATCGAGAAATAACGCGAGGACAAAGGGAAGATGAAAGTACTTATAAGCGACAACCTGTCGGAAGTAGCGGTTGAAGTATTCAAGAGCACGCCCGGGATCGAGTGTGACTTCGAGCCCAAGATAAGCCCGGAGGAGCTCTTGGAGAGGATCAAGGACTACCACGCTCTCGCCGTAAGGAGCAGGACCAAGGTCACAAGGGAGGTGCTCGAGGCCGCCCGGAACCTCAAGGTCATAGGACGGGCCGGAACCGGCGTGGACAACATCGACGTGGCCGAGGCCACCAAGCGCGGGATCATCGTAATGAACACCCCGGGGGGCAACACCATAACCACGGGTGAGCACGCCATAGCCATGATGCTCTCGCTTGCAAGGAACATCCCCCAGGCCACGGCATCGATGAGGAGGGGCGAATGGGAGAAGAAGAAGTTTCAGGGCACCGAGCTCACGGACAAGACGCTCGGCATACTCGGCGTGGGCAACATAGGGTCGGTTGTGGCATCAAGGGCGCAGGGGCTCAAGATGAACGTCATAGCCTATGACCCGTACATATCCGAGGAGGCGGCGGACAAGCTCGGCATAACCCTTGTGACACTCGACGAGCTGTACCGCAAGAGTGACTTCATCTCCATACACGTACCGCTTACGAATGAAACACGCAACCTCGTGGACAGAGAGGCCTTTGCGAAGATGAAAAGGGGTATCAGGCTCATAAACTGCGCCAGGGGCGGGATCGTGAACGAAGAGGACCTCGCCTGGGCCATCAAGGAAGGGATCGTCGCCGGGGCGGCAATAGATGTCTTCGAGAAGGAGCCGCCGCCCCCGGACAACCCTCTTCTGGGCCTTGACGAGGTGATCCTGACCCCGCACCTCGGCGCCTCGACGCAGGAGGCTCAGGAGAAGGTGGCCAAGGCCATAGCCGAACAGATCGTGGACTGCCTTACAAAAGGAAGCATCAGGAACGCAGTCAACGTCCCGAGCGTTCCGGCGGAGCTTCTGGCGGCCCTTGATCCGTACATAAAGCTCGGCGAAAAACTCGGCAGGTTCCAGGGGCAGATCCTCACCGGGGGCATAGAGGAGGTGACCGTCGAATACTCAGGTGATGTCGTGGCCTATGACATAGCCCCCATAACCATAGCCTGCATAAAGGGCATACTCGACCAGCTCATGGACCAGTACGTGAACTTCGTCAACGCGCCGCTGGTGGCGAAGGAACGGGGCATAAAGGTCGTGGAGGTCAAGAGCTCGAGGTCAACGGACTTTGCAAGCTCTGTGACCGTAAGTGTGAAAACGCGGGATGAAGAGCACGTGGTCGAGGGTGCGCTCTTCGGCAAGTCCGAGCCCAGGATAGTGAAGATAGACAAGTTCTTCCTCGACGCGGTGCCTGAGGGCTATCTCCTGGTGCTCCACAACGAGGACAAGCCCGGTGTCATAGGGAACGTGGGCACGCTACTCGGTGACAACGGTGTCAACATAGCCAGGCTCCACCTGGGCCGCCAGAGCGTCGGCGGGGAGGCCGTAAGCGTCTGGAACATCGACACCCCGCTTTCAAGGGGGCTTATAGAAGAGCTTCTCAAACTTCCCCACATACTGTCGGCAAAGGTCGTGGAGCTTTAGAAGGGGCCGTAATGCGCGTAAGCCCCACCGGGCCAGCGCAGAGCTCATTGCGGACAATGGTCGATGATGAAGGTTCCGCCCGCCATATCCCTGCCCCAGGGCGTAAGGGACATACTGCCCGAGGAGGCCGAAAAGATAGCCCGTATCGAGTCGTCCATACTCTCGGTATTCAACGGGTACGGATTCAAGAGGGTCATAACCCCTCTCCTCGAATACGTGGACGTGCTCTCGCTCGGCATGGGACGCGAGCTCGAAAAGAGTGTCCTGAAGTTCATGGACCCGTCCACAGGCAGGGTCATGGCCATAAGGCCGGACATAACCCCCCAGGTGGCAAGGCTCGTTGCAACGAGGATGCGCGACTGCCCGCTGCCGCTCAAGCTCTACTACAATGAGAACGTACTCAGGTACCAGGAGCGTGGCGGAGCAAGGCCCGAAGAGGTCCTGCAGATAGGGGCCGAGTACGTAAGCGCCGAGGCTTCACCCGATATAGACGCCGAGATGATAGTGATGGCCGCCGATGCCTTGAAGGTGCTGGGGATAAAGGACTTCAAGATAGATATCGGCGACGTGGGCTTCGTAAAAAAGGTCCTATCCAGGCTCCGGGTGGAAGAGAGTCAGATCAAGAGGATAAAGGATGCCGTGGCAAAGAAGGACAACTCGGGCCTCGAGTCGATACTCGACGAGACAGGTGACGCTATAGATGGCCGCGACAGAGAGATCCTACTTGCGCTCACCACCTTCTACGGCGAAGAGGAGGTCCTGGAAAAGGCAAAGGAGATATCCAGCGACCCGGAGGACGTGAAGTCACTCGATTACCTTCACAGCGTCCTCGATATAATCGCCTCAAAGGGCTTCAGGGACTCTATAACCATAGACCTCGGAGAGGTCCGCGGCTTCGACTACTACACAGGCATAATCTTCGAAGGCTTTGCCATGGGGGTCGGAAAACCCCTGCTCAGCGGGGGAAGGTACGACACGCTCGTGGAAAGGTACGGCTACCGGGCCCGCTCGACCGGCTTCGCATTCAACGTGGGAAACATAGTCCGGGTATTTGAAAACGCATAGCCGACGGATACGATTGACCCTCGCCGCAGGGGGCTCAAAAACAAGGCCGAGGCTTGAGACAGGAAGGGGTGTCATGGGCAAAAACGTCGTCATAGTGGGCGCACAGTGGGGGGACGAGGGCAAGGGCAAGGTGGTGGACATACTCAGCGAGTACGCCGACGTTGTGGTGCGCTTTCAGGGCGGTAACAACGCCGGCCACACCATCCTAGTCGGAGAGGACAAGATCATCCTCCACCTCATACCCTCGGGCATACTGCATCCCGGCAAGGTCTGCGTGATAGGAAACGGTGTCGTGGTCGACCCGGCGATACTCATCGAGGAGATAGAGGCCCTCGAAAAAAGGGGGCTCTTCCATCACGAGAACCTCCTGGTAAGCAAGGACGCCCACCTCATAATGCCCTACCACAAGAAGATCGACAACGCCAAGGAGCGGCTGAGGGGCAGCGGGAGAATCGGGACCACGGGAAGGGGCATAGGACCGGCTTACGCCGACAAGGTCTCGAGGTGCGGGATAAAGTGCGGGGATCTTCTGAGGGAAGAGGACTTCAGGTTCAAGCTCAAGACGAACCTTCTCGAAAAGAACCATTATCTTACCACCATATTCCATGAAGAGGGGTACGAGGTCCACGACATATACCACGAGTACTCGGCGTACGGCGAAAAGATAGGCCGCTACATAACGGACACCTCGGTCTTCCTAAACGATTCGATAAGGGAGGAGAAGTCCATACTCTTCGAGGGCGCACAGGGCACGCTGCTGGACATAGACCACGGCACCTATCCTTACGTCACCTCCAGCAACACCGTGGCAGGCCAGGCAGCCACAGGAAGCGGCATAGGGCCTACTCGTATAGACACGGTCATAGGCATTGCAAAGGCCTATACCACCAGGGTCGGAGAAGGCCCCTTCCCCACCGAGCTCGATCAAGAGGAGGAGGCCCACCTGCGCGAGATGGGCGGTGAATACGGCGCCACCACCGGCCGGCCCAGGAGGTGCGGCTGGTTCGACGCCGTGAGCACAGGGTACGCGGCCCGGGTAAACGGCATGGACGGGCTCGTGCTCACCAAGCTGGACGTACTGGACGGGCTCAAGGAGATAAAGATATGCACGGCCTACAGGTACGGGGGAGAGCTTATACGAAACTTCCCGACTGAGACCAGCATACTGAACGCCTGCGAGCCTTCATATGAGACCATGGAGGGGTGGCTTGAGAGCACGCAGGGTGCAAAGGACTTCTCTGACCTGCCCAGGAATGCACAACGCTATGTCAGGAGGATCGAGGAGCTCATCGGTGTCGAGGTCGTCATGGTATCGGTAGGCGCCGAGAGAAAAGAGGCCGTGATGCTGAAAAACCCCTTCTGCTGACGCAGGCCCGCATTCTGAAGAACGCTCCGCCTCTTTCGGACCTTCTTTATAAACACACTTCTTTATAATTGACTCGACACCGAATCTGTGTTATAGAAGATTTTATTTTATTTCGGGCCCCTTAACCGTTAAGGGAAACGAGCCCTGGCCCCGTATGGACAACGATAAAAAGGGAGGCCCCGATAAGAAGGGAAGTCTCGGAGGAGTTCTCTTTCTCAGCTCCATCGGCATGTCGATGGTGGCCTCCATACTTATCGGGCTCGTAATCGGCATATATCTGGACAGATACTTCGACACGAAGCCGTGGCTCACCATAGTATTCATCTTCATAGGTGTAGCCGCCGGGTTCAAGAACATATATAACACCGTCAAAAAATATGGCTTCAAAAACCATTGATTCGAAGATGGCCGTGCCGCACCTGACGGCGGTCGCCTTGAGGGTCGGCCTTGTGAACCTCGCAATGTGGCTCATAGGCTTCGCAGTATCGCTCAGGGTGGACTTCGATACGGCCGTTGCCTTTACCGCGGGGGTCGCCTCCGGTGTATTAAACCTCTACCTATACATGAGGATAGTGAAAAAGGGCATAACCAAGCCCTTAGAAGAGATGGCCGGGTTCATAATAAGCAGGTATTACGGAAAATTCTTCATCATAATACTGCTCCTGACGGGCCTGATATGGAGGCTCAAGCTCAACGCCCTGCCGCTTCTCCTGGGGTTTGTCGGCACCATCATGGCAACGATAGTAACCATGGTCTTTATTTCGAGAAAGGAGTACATATAGGATGCATGACATTATCCTGCCGACGTTCGGGCTGCCGATACATACGGTCCTCATGCTGTATGCTACTTTGGTGCTTCTTGTCTTCTCCCTCATCGTAAGGAGCAGGCTTTCGCTGGTTCCAGGAAAACTCCAGAGCATCGTGGAGATGATCGTCGAGGCGCTTGCGAACCAGTGTGAAGACATAATGGGACACCGCGGCATCAAATATGTGCCGTTCATAGCAACGTTCTTCATATTCATACTTCTTTCGAACGCCTTCGGTCTCGTGCCCGGGCTTCTGCCGCCTACCGCGGACCTGAACAACACCGTAGGGCTTGCGCTGATAGTCTTCTTCGCCACCCACATAATAGGGCTCAAGACGCACGGGCCTAAGTACTTCAAGCACTTCATCGGGCCGTACATAGCCATGGCCCCGCTGATGATACCGATCGAGGTCATAGGACATCTGGCAAGGCCGTTCTCGCTTTCGCTGCGACTGTTTGCCAACATGATGGGGCATGAACAGATCGTCGTGGTCCTGTTGATACTCATGCCCATAGCGTATCCGCTCCTGGCCTTCTCAACTATACTGGGCATACTCGTCATCATAATCCAGGCGTTCGTGTTCACGCTGCTTACCATGGCCTACATAGGCGGGGCACTGGAGGAAGGACATTGATAGTCAGGAAAAAAAACTTGACTTTACAGGGCTAAAACGTTAAAGTTCTCTATCCTAAAAATCAGGAGGTGTGGTTGATGAAGTTGGGAAAAAGGATGCTCTTCGGAATCACGAGTCTTGCCGTGCTCTTTTCGACAAGCGGCATGGCCTTAGCAGCGGAAGAGGCGGCGGCCAAGGGTTCTTCGGTTGACGGCACCACCCTGTCGGTGCTCTTCATAGCGGCCGCCTTTGCCATAGCCATCGGGATCATCGCCCCGGCGCATGGACAGGGCAAGGCCGTTGTTGCGGCATGTGAGGGAATGGCAAGAAACCCCGGCATAGCCGGTAAGCTCATGACAACCATGATCCTTGGATTGGCCATGATGGAGTCTCTCGCCATCTACGCCCTGGTTGTCGCCCTCATATTGCTCCTTGCAAACCCCTTTATATAACCGGAAAGAGGGCCGGCAGGCAGGCGGCTGAGCCGACCCTCCGGTTGCCGTGAAGTCATACACTTCAGGTGACCGTATGCACATACGACACCGATACGATCCCCCGCTATCCGGATTTGAATAGCGGGGGATTTTTTCTTTCTTATGCAAGAGGGACGGGGACTTCCACTGCGCCCCTCACATTAAGTTCGGAACCATGCGGAGGCTCCGACCCGAGGCGCGCGGCACCTAAACCACCTTGACAGGCCTTTGAAAATACTTATATAATATCTACCGTTAGCAGTCGACCACATAGAGTGCCAAGGAAAGACGGAGAGGTGCCAGAGATGAGTTTGCCGGTAGTAAGCGACTCCCTACAGAATTATCTTGCCGAGATAAACCGTTTTCCAATACTTTCAAAGGAAGAGGAGTTCAGGCTGGCGGTGCGTTATTACGAAAAAAAGGACGTGGACGCCGCCCATACGCTTGTCACATCGAATCTGCGGTTCGTTGTCAAGGTGGCCCTTGAGTACCGCAACTACGGGGTAAGCCTAAAGGACCTGATCCAGGAGGGTAACATAGGGCTCATGACCGCCGTAAAGAAGTTCAACCCCTACAAGGGCTACAGGCTCATCACATATGCCGTGTGGTGGATAAGGTCCTTCATACAGGACTACATCCTGAGGACAAGGGGGCTGGTGAGACGGGGCTCAAAGGAGCTCAAAAAGAAGCTCTTCTACAGGAACATGCCTGCACTGGGCCCTGGCCACGAGGCATCGGGCGGCGACGTGCGGAACGAAGTGACCGATGAAACCTCGGCCGGGACGATAACGACGAACGATCTTTACCTGGACACCCCCATAAGCGATGACGACATGAAAACGCACCTCGACGGCCTGGTAGACCCCAACGCATCGCAGGAAGAGCTGGTGGCGGAAAGCGAGGTCGAGGCCATAGTCAAAAGAGACATCACGAGGGCGCTTGCGCTGCTCGATGAAAGGGAGCGTTTTGTCATCGAAAACAGGGTGATGGCCGAAAAGCCCCGAAGCCTCCAGCGCATAGGAGATGAGCTCGGTCTTACAAGAGAGCGCGTCAGGCAGATAGAGGGCACAGCGCTAAGGAAACTCCAAAAGGCGCTCTCGGACTCGTACGTTGGCCTTCACAGCAGGCCGGCGCTGCCCGCCTCGGTGGAGTAAGCCGCCGTTTTCCACCCAAGGCCAGACCGCATCTTTATTTCAGCCCCTTCAAGGGGCGGAATCCACATTTTCCCTTTACATATAACCGAAAATGATGCAATTTAGTATCAGCCGGACGAAAAGGGCCCCTTGCGCGAGAAGGAGGTTTTTTTGGGGAATCGACCCACTGTTGCGCTGATAGACATCAATGCACTCGGGAACAACTACAGGCGTATACGCGGGCTCATACAAGCTTCTACCGGAATGATGGCCGTGGTAAAGGCGAACGCCTACGGCCACGGGGATGTGGAGGTCTCCAGGGAACTCGAGGCCCTGGGATGCGAGTTCTTCGGTGTGGCCTTCGCCGGCGAAGGCGCAAGGCTCAGGGAGGCCGGCATACAGAGCCCCATCGTGGTACTCGGCGGCGTAACACCGGAGGAGATAGAGGAGGTCTTCCGCTTCGAGCTAACCCCTGTCGTATACGACATCGAGACCGCCGGGCTTCTGAACGAGCATGCGGCGAGGACCGGCAAGAGAAGGCCCGTGCACGTAAAGATAGATTCAGGGATGGGACGCCTCGGGCTTCTGCCCGAAGACGTTCCCCTGTTTTTCAGGCGGTTCGCAGCCTTGGACAACCTCTTTCTGGAAGGCATGCTCTCGCACTTCGCGGAAACGTACGGTGAGGACAGTGCCTTTTCGGAAAAGCAGCTTTCAACGTTCCTCCACGCCGTCGATACAGCGCGAAAGACGGGGTGCAGCCCTGTTTATACGTACATGGCCAACAGTGCGGCGATTGTGGACTTCAGGAAAAGCCACTTCAACCTCGTAAGACCGGGGCTCATGCTCTACGGGGTCTACCCCGAATCAGGGCTCAGGGAGAAGATACGGCTCGATCCGGTGCTCAGCCTCAAGACCAGGATACTGCAGCTTAAGAAGGTCCCGCCGGGCTTTTCTGTAAGCTACGGCAGGACGTTCGTCACATCGAGGGAGAGCCTCATAGCCACGATCCCCATAGGTTACGGTGACGGCTTGCCGCGCAGCCTCACGGGCAGGGGCGAGGTCATAGTAAGGGGACGCCGCGCCCCCATGGTCGGCGCCATATGCATGGACCTCACCATGGTCGATGTAACCGGGATAGACGGCGTAGAGGCCGGCGACGATGTGGTCCTCATAGGGACCCAGAACGGAGAGACCATCACGGCGGAGGAGATCGCGGAGAAGGCGGGCACGATCCCCTACGAAGTGCTCTGCAGCATCTCAGGAAGGGTGCCCAGACTGACCGTATGAGAGAATTTTTCGAAAGATTGGGGCTTATGGCCGAGAAGGCCGTAATAACGACAGGGCAGATAATAATAATGCTCTTCCAGGCCGTCTACTACCTCTTCCTGCCCCCCTTCAAATTCAGAAACATGTTCAAGCAGATGGAGTTCGTGGGCGTAAGGAGCCTCTTCGTCGTGGTGCTCACCGGCTCCTTCACCGGAATGGTCCTGGCCATGCAGGGCTACAACGCCCTGAAGAGGTTCGGCGCAGAGAGCCTCGTTGGCCCCACTGTGGCGCTCAGCATGGCCAGGGAGCTGGGCCCGGTTCTTACGGGCCTCATGGTCACCGGCAGGGCAGGCTCCGCCATGGCGACCGAGCTCGGCACCATGCGCGTGACCGAACAGATAGACGCGCTCTACACGATGGCCATAAACCCGGTTAAATACCTCGTCACGCCGAGGATCGTCGCCGGTGTGCTGATGCTCCCGGTGCTCGCCATCATAACCGACTTCGTGGGTGTCCTCGGCGGATACTTCGTAGGGGTCAAGCTGCTCGGCATAAACCCCGGGGTCTACATAGGCAGGACCATCGACTTCGTGAGCGTGAACGACATATTCTACGGGCTGACGAAGTCAGCCGTCTTCGGCCTCATAATAACGCTCATATCGAGCTTCCAGGGCTACCACGCAAGCGGAGGGGCCGAAGGGGTCGGGCGGGCGGCAACGAGCGCCGTTGTGCTCAGCTGCGTGCTCATACTTGTTTCGGACTACTTCCTTACCTCCATAATGTTCTAAACCTTGAAAGAACGCTTGATGTTATGATAGAAATTAGGGAGCTGAAGAAGTCCTTCAACGGCAAGGTCGTGCTCGACGGCGTGAACCTTGACATCAAACGGGGCGAGATATCGGTCATAATAGGCAGAAGCGGCGAGGGCAAGAGCGTACTTATAAAGCACATAATAGGGCTCCTTAAGCCCGACTCCGGAAGGATACTCCTTGACGGCAAGGACATAACCACCATGAGCGAAAAGGAGTTCCGCGAGGTGCTCAAGCGCTTCGGCATGCTCTTCCAGGGCGCCGCACTCTTCGACTCTATGACCGTTGAAGAGAACGTGGGGTTCGCCCTGAGGGAACACACAGACCTTCCGGACAGCACCATAAGGAAGATCGTTAAGGAAAAGCTCAAGCGGGTCGGCCTCGAGGGTGTGGAGTCGATGATGCCAGCGGATCTCAGCGGCGGCATGAAAAAACGGGTCGGACTCGCAAGGGCTATAGCCATGGACCCCGAGATAGTCCTCTTCGATGAGCCGACGACAGGGCTCGATCCGATAATGAGCGACTCCATCGCGGACCTGATGCTGGACACCCAGAGGGCGCTCAAGACGACCTACGTAGTCATCACGCACGACATCAACCTCACCTACAAGATAGCCGACATGGTGGCCATGCTGCACCAGGGCAGGATCATAGAAAAGGGCACGGTGGAAGAGATGAAGGCGAACCCCAACCCCATACTGCGCCAGTTCCTCGAGGGAAGGGCCGAGGGGCCGATAAAGGTCTTCTGAAGGCCTGGGGCGCGGGCCGGCGACTCCGGTGAAAGAGTTTTTCGTATATGGTAAAACTAAGCGCTGAAGCAAAGGTAGGCATCTTCGTGTTGATAGGGATCATCCTTCTTGTGTACATGTCCCTGAGGGTGGGCGGTATGAGGTTCGGCAAGGAGGAGGGCTACACGCTGACGGTGAAGCTCGACAACGCGGCCGGACTCGACAGGGACGCCTCGGTCAAGGTCGCAGGCGTGGAGGTCGGCAGGATCAAGGATATCAAGCTCCAGGATCACAAGGCGGTGGTGGTGCTGAGGATCAAGCCGGGGGTCAGGATAGGCAGGGACTTCACCGCCGCGCTAAAGACCAGCGGGCTCCTCGGTGAAAAGTACCTCGAGCTCATACCGGGCTCGCCCAACGCTCCGTACCTCGAGGAGGGCGAGGAGATAACGCGGGTGAGGGCCTATGCGGACGTGGACAAGCTTATAGCAGACCTCTCCGAGGTGGCGGTGGATATAAAGAAGGTCACCGGGTCCATGGCCAAGGTCCTCGGCGGAGAGGCAGGCGCCGCCTCGCTCAGCAACATCGTAAGCAACCTCGAAGAGATAACCTACAACATAAACGCAGTGGTCGAACAGAACGACGAGAGGCTGTCGACCGTGCTGGCGAACCTCGAGGTATTCTCCGACTCCATAAAGGAGGTGGCAGCGGGGCTGAACGTCCTCATAAAGGAAAACAGGGACGACATCACCGCAGGTGTCACAAACCTCAAAGCGGCCATGGAGACGCTCAACAGCATGGCGCCCGAGATAAAGCACACAGTATCGTCCATACAGAGGATAGCAAGGCGGATAGACGAAGGGCAGGGCACCATCGGAAAGCTCATAAACGACGACACAACCCATGAAAAGCTCAACAGGACGCTCACCGGCATCAACTCTTTCATAGACAAGACCCAGCGTTTCCGCCTGTACGTGGGCTACAGGGGCGAGTACCTCTTTGATGCCGACGACACCAAGAGCTACCTGTCCCTCAGGCTCCAGCCCAAGGCCGACAAGTACTACCTCATAGACATAGTGGACGACCCCAGGGGGAATCGCCGGACGACCAAGACAGAGGTGACCGAGGGCGGCTCGACCAGGACCGTTGAAACCACGAAGACCTCGGACGAGATAAAGTTCTCCGCCCAGATCGCAAAGAGGTTCGGTGACCTGGCCCTGAGGGGCGGCATAATCGAATCCACCGGAGGCCTCGGCGCGGACTACTACATGTTCAAGGACAGGCTCAAGCTTACGCTTGAGGCATTCGACTTCCACAAGGGCAGGAACCCCCGCCTGAAGGCCGGCGCGTTCATGTATCTCAACAAGTACTTCTTCATAACGGCTGGCTACGACGACTTCATAAGCGACGTGGGGCTGGAATCCGCGTACGTAGGGGTGGGGCTGGAGTTCGAAGACGACGACCTGAAGTACCTCTTCTCAAGCGTCCCGCCCATAAGCTTTTAACAGGACCGCCAGAGCACATGTCCGAACCCCTCAGAACCCAGCCTCCCAGATTCGGCATAGCGATAGACATCGGCACCACCACCCTCGCCGCAGGCCTTGTGCGCACGGACGACGGCGGAACCCTCGGGACAGCCTCCATGCCCAACCCCCAGTCAAGGTGGGGCATGGATGTGCTTTCAAGGATAAATGCGATAGCAGAAGACCCTTCTCTGCTCGGCGAGCTCAACCGCGCGGTCATCGACGCATGCAACGGACTGATATCCAAACTCATAGAGGCTTCCGGGCTCGACAGGGGCGGGATGGCCGAGATCACGGCGGCCGGCAACCCGGCGATGGAACACATACTTCTCGGCATATCACCCGAGTCCATGGCCAAGGTCCCCTACAGGCCCGCGTTCAAGGATTCGAGGCGTATCCGCGCCGCAGAGGCGGGTCTCGAAGCGCCGCCTGAGACGATGCTATACGTCTTCCCGCTCATAGGTGGATTTGTGGGCGGGGACGCTGTGGCCGCGGCCCTCGCAACCGGCATATCAGGGACCGCTGAAAAGACCCTGATGATTGACATAGGTACGAATAGTGAGATAATATTGTCTACCCGGCAGCGCATCTTCGCAACCTCCGCGGCGGCAGGCCCGGCCTTCGAGGCCGGCCAGATAAGGCACGGCATGACCGCTGAGGCAGGGGCCATATGCGGGGTCAAGGCCAATGGCGATGGAATAAGGCTCGACGTGATAGGGGGTGTCACCCCGAAGGGCATCTGCGGCTCCGGGCTGGTCGAAGCGGTCTCGGAACTCCTAAGAGCTGGCATAGTGGACGAGACAGGAAGGATAAGGTCCCCGGAAGAGGTGGCAACGAACCTCGCAAACAGGATAAGTACATCAGAGGGGGGAAGCAGCTTCGTCCTCTTCAGGGGCCCTGCCGCTGAAATAACCCTTGATCAGTCCGACATAAGGGCCTTGCAGGTCGCCAAGGCCGCCATACGTGCCGGAATATCCGTCCTCCTCGAAAGATCGGGGACCGCTCGAGAGGAGATTGAAAGGGTCTATGTGGCCGGCGCCTTCGGGAGTCACATAAAGGATGAGGCGCTCGCGAGGATCGGGCTACTTGACAAAGGCTGGCTCGGCAGGGTTGAAAGCGTCGGCGACGCAGCCCTTGAAGGCGCCAAGCTCGCGCTCCTCGGCGAGGACCCGAAGAAAGAGGCGGAAGAGATAGCACGCAGGACAAGCTACGTGTCCCTTTCCGGGAGCAGGCATTTTGAAAGGGAATTCATCCGGAACATGAACTTTACGCAACAATAAGAAAGGAGCATGGAACGATACGATGAGAAAGATCCGCAGGGCCATCATAAGCGTGACCGACAAGGAAGGGATCGTCGAGTTCGCGCGGGAGCTTTCATCCATGGGGGTGGAGATAATATCCACCGGCGGCACGGGCGAACTGTTGAAAAAGGAAGGGATAAACATCATACCGATCTCATCCTACACCGGATTTCCTGAGATGCTCGACGGCAGGGTAAAGACGCTGCATCCGAAGATCCACGGCGGCATACTCGGGATAAGGGACAACAAGGAGCACTCCAGGCAGATGGAGGACTACGGGATCCTTCCCATAGACATGGTCGTCGTGAACCTCTACGCCTTTGAAAAGACCGTCTCCAGCGCCTGCACGCTCGACGAGGCCATAGAGCAGATCGACATAGGCGGCCCCACGATGATAAGGGCCGCGGCCAAGAACTTCCGTTTTGTAGCGTGCGTGGTGGATCCAGCGGACTACCGGTCCATAATCGAAGAGATGAAAGAAAACAGCGGCTCGCTGTCCGGCAAGACCCGCTTCAGGCTGGCCAGGAAGGTCTTCGAGCTTACCGCCCGTTATGACGGGGCCATATCGAACTACCTCGGAACCTTTTCTGACGGAGAAGAAAGGACCGGTGAGTTCCCGGCAACCTTCAGCTCACAGTTCAAGAAGATCCAGGACCTGCGTTACGGGGAGAACCCACACCAGAAGGCCGCGTTCTACGGCACCATACCGGCCCAACCATCGACCCTTGCGACCGCGGTAAAACACCAGGGCAAGGAGCTCTCATTCAACAACATACTCGACCTCAACTCGGCCCTCGAGATATCAAGGGAGTTCCACGAGCCCGCATGCGTCATAATCAAGCACAACAACCCCTGCGGCGTGGCGGAGAGCAAGGAGGGCCTTGTGAGGGCCTATGAGCTGGCACTCGCCTGCGACAGCAAATCGGCCTTCGGGGGTATCGTGGGCTTCAACAGGCCGGTGACGGGAGAGCTCGCAGAGAGGCTGACGGAGATCTTTCTCGAAGCCGTGGTTGCGCCCGGGTTCGACGGCGACGCGCTCGAGGTACTCAAGAGGAAAAAGAACCTGAGGGTGATAGAGGTCGAAGCCCCGTCCGGGGA
>Ga0256830_1001767_pt1 | contig 14952 bp, 11 predicted proteins | sample 128326metaG_FD_190537 | JGI IMG/M metagenome (GOLD analysis project Ga0256830, IMG submission 190537) | Hydrothermal vent microbial communities from Lau Basin, Pacific Ocean - 128-326 | ecosystem: Environmental > Aquatic > Marine > Hydrothermal vents | place: Pacific Ocean: Lau Basin | collected... | reverse complement strand
AGACGGAAAGGGCCGACGGGTCGGCCCACTCCTCGTCGAGGAGGGCGGAGATCCGGTCGCGGAACAAGGCGTGGAGGCTCGGGTCGTGGAGCAGGAGAAGGACCAGCTCGCGCTCGTTCCGGCTCAGCCGCTCGGTCGCGGAAGGAGCCGGCCCGGCGTTCGCAAGGTCGGACGGAGACGAGGCTTCGGAGGAAGGAGCGGCGGCGGTCCGGGCCGGGCGGAGGAGCCGCCGCAGGGTTCCCTCTCCGATCCCCAGACCATCGCAGACGCGGCGGGTCCAGACCTCGGCGAGGACCGGATCCGGAGTCGCCTCGATCCAGGCGGCCAGACGGCGGGCCACGGCGGAGCGCACGGCCGGGAGGGAGAAATCGCTGCGGCGCCGCTCGGCTTCGAGGCGCCATTCCAGTATATCCCGGGCTTCCCGGACCCGTCGGGAGAGTTCCCCGGCGCGGCCCGAGGCCACGAGATCCGCCGGATCCTCCCCTGCCGGGAGCGGGCAGATGCGGGTGTCCACCCCCTCCTGGACCAGGACCAGGCCGGCCCGGGCGGCGCCCTCCTCGCCGGCGGCGTCACCGTCCAGGAGCAGGACCACGGGCCGGCGCCGCCGCGCGAGACGCCGGGCGTGGTGCTCCGTGAAGGCCGTCCCCAGGGCCCCCAGGGCAGTCCGCAACCCGGCCTGGTGAAGGAGGACCACGTCGAGGAAGCCTTCGGCCAGGAGGACCGGTTCCCCCGCACTCCCGCCCCGGGTCTCGGCAGGCAGGCGCTCCAGGGCGTAGAGCAGCTGCTGCTTGCGGAACAGGGGCGTATCCGGGCTGTTCACGTACTTGCCCAGGCCCTTCTCCTCGGCCCAGGAGCCCGGCAAGTAGCGGCCGCCGAAGCCCACGGGGTAGCCGCGGCTCCGGAAGACCGGGAACAGCAGGCGCTCGCGGAAGAAGTCGGAAGGAGCCGCCCCTTCGCGGCTGCGGGCGAGGCCGGCGGTCTCCAGGGCAGCCGGTGCGAAACCCTCTCGGCGCAGCCGCGAGACCAGGTAGCGCGGATCGTCCGGGGCCCAGCCCAGGCGGAAGGCCTCCCACATCGCCGGCTCGACGCCACGCTCTTCGAGATAGGCGCGGGCGGCGGCCCCCTCGGGACCGCGCAGGGCCTCGTGATAGAGCTCCACCGCCCGGATCAGGGCCTTCTGGGCCTGGTCGCGGAGGCTCCGGTCCTCGGGACGGCCGCGCTCGAAGCGCGAAGGCCAGGGAAGCCCGGCCTCGGAGGCCAGCTGGCGCAGGGCCTCCAGGAAGTCGAGGCCTTCGATGAGGCGCAGGAAGTGGAGGACGTCGCCGCCCTCGTCGCAGCCGAAGCACTTGAAGAACTGGCGGTCGGGAGAGACGTAGAAGCTGGGCGTCTTCTCGGCATGGAAAGGGCACAGCCCCTTCAACCGGGTCCCGGCGCGCTCGAGCTGCACGTAGCGCCCGATCACGGTCTCGATCTCGACCCGGTCCTTGACCTGCTGGACGTATCCCTGGAGGTCGAAGCGTTCCCTCACCTCGGTCCCTTCCCCGTGGCCCGCCGCCGGGCCTACAACCCCTCCAGGATAGCCCGGCGCAGGATGCCTTCCCAGTCGTCGAGGGACAGCTCCTCGGGCCGCAGCGCCGCCTCGACCCCGGCCTCCTCCAGGACCCGGGCCAGGGGGGGGGCCTGCTCCCGCAGCCGGGGCAGGAGCATCTTCCGGCGCTCGGCGAAGGCCACCCGCAACCAGCCCCGCACCCGGGGCCAGGCCTCCGCGGGCAGGGCATCCTCCCGGGGTTCCAGATGCAGGACGGCGGAGTGGACCCGGGGCCGAGGCCAGAAGACCTCCGGGGGCAGACGCCGGCCCGCCCGGGCCCGGAAAGCCAGGTGCAGGAGCACCGCCAGCGGCCCCCGGTCCCGGAGACGGCGGCCGAGGGCCCGGTCCACGAGCTCCTGCTGGAGGAGGAGGCTCGCCCCCCGGAGCGGCCGCCCCGCCAGCCGGGCCAGGAGGGGGCCCGAGATTCCGTAGGGCAGGTTCGCCACCACCCGCGGCCGCCGGACCTCCGCCCACCAGGTCTCGACCCTCGGGTGGAAGGCCGGGTCCGGGCCCAGGACGTCCCCCTCGACGAGGCGCAGGCGGCCCTCGGCCAGGGGCGCCGCCAGGAGTTCGCGCAGGAGGCTGGCGAGACCCGGATCCACCTCCACCGCCAGGACCCGGGCCCCGGCCTCCAGGAGCGGCCGGGTGAGCCCACCGGCCCCCGGCCCGATCTCCAGGACCGCATCGCCGGCGGCAACCCCGGCCTCGCGCACCAGGGCCCGGAGCAGGTCCGGCTCCACGAGGAAGTTCTGGCCCAGGCGGTGACGCGGCGCGAGCCCTTGGCGCGCCAGGAGTTCCTGGAGCTCGCGCCGCTTCATGGCCTTCCAGGCTCGCGCAGGGCCGCACAGAAGGCACGGTCGGCGCCGGCCTCCTCGAGGGCCCGGGCCAGCTGCCGGCGCAGGCCGGGATCCCAGGCGCGGAAGACCTCCCGGATCCAGGCCCGGCCCTTCTCCCCGGCGCGCAGCCACAGGGGCTGGCCATGCTCGAGCATCCAGGGCAGGGCCTCGCCGGCGACCCGGAAGCCGAGATCCCCGCTCCGGGTCCCCGCCTCCAGGCGCCAGACCCGGAGCATGCCGCCGCGGGCGCCGCGGGGCCCGCGGGAGACCGCCGCCGCCCAGGAACCGCCGGCGGCCGCCGCCCGGGGCAGCCCGCCGACCGCCGGCGAACCGAGGAGCTCCAACCGCTCCTCCTCGTGGGGATCGAGCGGCGGGACGTCTTCGAGCCACTCCCAGACGTTGCCGACCAGATCGTAGGCGCCGTAGGGGCTGCGGCCGGACTCGAAGACCCCCACCGGCAGGGGCTCCCCGATGCCCAGCTCCAGGGTGTTGGCATGTCCCCAGCGGAAGACTTCCCCCCAGGGATAGGCGCTGCGGCCGGCGAGGGCCGCCCACTCCTCCCAGCGGGGCAGGCGCAGGCCCCGCTGGCGGGCCCAGGCGCGGGCCTCGGCATGGCTGAGGCCGGTAGCCGGCAGGAGGGCCTCGGCGCCGGCCCGCGGGTGCCCCCCGCGGAACTCCGCGGCCGTCACCTCGAAGCGCCCCAGGAGGAGGGGCGGGGCCCCGTCCCCCGCCGGCGCAGGGACCAGGACCAAGCCGTGGAGGAGCCAGGCCTCGGCCCCGGGTTCCCAGGAGTCCTCGGCCGGTTGGCAGGCCAGGAACAGGAGCAGGAGGGGCGGGAACCAGGGACGGCGCCCGGGCGGGCCCGGGCGCCGTTGTCGGGGGACCGGAATCCCGGCCGCCGGGCTCACTCGCCGTGGACCATGTTCACGACGCCGTCGGTCATGCCGTTGGAGCGCGCCGACAGCATGCCGAGGACGAAGACCCCGCCGTAGAGGAGCAGGAAGAAGGTCGCCACGTAGCACAGGACCTGGAAACCGGTCTCCTGGGCCTCCGGTTCTTCGATCCGGGATCGGGCCCCCGAGCGGGCACTCCGGGAGGGACGGGCCGCCGGGGCCGGTTCCTCGGCGACTTCGACCTCCTCGAGATCGTCGTCCAGAAGGGTGTCCTCCTCGGAGAGCTGGGTCGTGACCATGCCTTCATCCTCGGCGGACTCGGTGAACAGGACCTCCTCGACCTCGAGGACCTCCCCGGCCTCCTCCTCGCCGACGCTCTCGGCGACCCCCAGATCCTGGGCGACCCGGTCGACGTCCTCGGCCCGGAGGCGCATCTTCGAGCCGTCACGGAAGGCCCGGATCTCACCGGCGGAAATCAGGCGCTTGAGATCCTCCTCCTCCAGGGAGAGCTTCTCGAGGGCACGGTCGAAGGACAGGAAGTCGTTCTCGGACACGTCGGTCTCCGTCGCTGCGGATGGTCGTGGATGGGCGCGGCCGCAGGCGGCGGGCGCCGGGCCGGTTCAGGGGGCATCCTAACGGCCTCCAGGCCCACGGGAAGCCCTGTCCGGGCCTGGGCCGCCGCCCCCCTCTGACCGCTTCGAGGTCCCGCTCAACCGTCCCCCTCCTTCTCGCCCGCGGGGGCGGAGGCCCCGGCTTCGGCTTCTTCCGGCGGCAGGAGGCCGCGCCGTTCGAACTCCTCCCGCAGCTCCTGCCAGGTGTAGTCGGACTCGTCGTTGTAGGCGGGCAGCAGGGTGTCCAGGCTGATGTTGCGGACCGCGACCAGGTTCACCTCGTGGCTGTTCGGGGCGCCGCCCCGGGCCTCGTAGACCGCCAGGTGCTGGGTGACCTGGTCGAGGACGTAGAGCAGGGAGACCCCCTCCTGGTAGGGACCAGTGACGGCGACGTAGCGGTGCCCGCTGTCGGCGGTCTGGGCGGCCACGGGAAGCGGCGCACGCCAGCGATCGAGGACCAGAAGAAGGGCCACCGCTGCCAGGATCCAGGTCGCGGCGGAAGGGCGGGCAGGGAGACGGGCAGGGTTCATGACGGAACGGGGATCGGGGTCGGCGGGCGGCGGGAGAGGCCGCCCTCGGGGTCGAGGAGGCGCAGGAGCACGGCCTCCAGATCCAGGACGCCCAGGACCTGCCCTTCCTCCAGGACGACGGCGTGCGCGGCGCCGGAGCGGGCCAGGCGCTGGACGGCGGCCGCCAGGTCCATGGCGGCGTCGAGGGCCGGGATCGGCCGCGCCAGTTCCCGCGGCGGGAGCTCGGGTGGCGCCAGGACGAGGCGGTCTCCCGGGAGGAGGAGCCAGGGCCGGGGACTCCCCGGTTCGCGGAGCAGGAGGAAACCCGGCGAGGCCTCCCGCAGCTGCTGGAGGGCCGCCGCCCGCTCCACCCGCACAGGGAGGATCGGAACGCGCGGCCGCAGGAAGGAGCGCAGGCCCCGCCCCCGGGAGCTCAAGGCACCGTAGGCGGCCTGGAGCACCGCCGCCTCGGGATGGGCGGAGCGGCGGCCCTCGAGGAAGAGGCGTGCCAGCTGCGCCCGTCCCAGGGCCGCCTCCTCGCCCCCGCCGCGCAGGACCCTGGCGACGAAGACCAGGGGCAGGGCCAGGGGAAGGAAGAGGATCCGGCAGAGGGCCAGGACCGGGGCCACGGCCAGGAGCCGGCGCTCCGGCCGGTGCAGCATGAACTGCTTGGGGCCGACCTCTCCCACGAGGAAGACCACGGGCGTCAGGACCAGGAGGGAAGCCCAGGGCGGCACCTGCCAGGCGCCGAGGAGAGCGCGGCTGGAGGCCTCGGCAAGCTGGTTCGCCAGGTTGTTGCCGACCAGGAGGGTGGCCAGGAAGAAGGCCGGGTTCCGCGTCAGCCCGGCGAGAAGGCGCTGCCGCCAGTCGGGACGGGGTTCGTGCTCCAGGCGCAGGCGGTTGACGGCGTAGTAGGCGGTCTCCGAACCGGCGAAGAGGGCGCTCAGCGCCAGGGCCGCAAGGAGGAGGAAGAGGGTGCCGGCCACGGCCCCTCACTCGGTCCCGGCCCGGGGATGGGTGCGCGGGGTGCCGTCGTTGGGCGGCAGGCGGCGGAGTTCGATCTTCGTCGGACGCTGGCCGTCGGCGCGCACGAGAACCAGCTCCCAGCCGCCCTGGATCCCCCCCAGGCGCATGCGGTCGCCGACCCGGAGGACCCTCCCCAGGCGCTCCTGGAGCAGGCCGCCCAGGGTCTCGACCCGGACGTCCACGGGTCCGGGGTCGCCGAAGCGCTCGGCGAAGACATGGAGCGGCAGGCTGGCGTCCACCAGCCAGCGTTCCCGGCCGAGGGGGACGATGAGCGGCAGCTGGCCGGCGGGGGGGTCCGGGAGCTTGTCCAAGAGGGTGTCGGCCCAGCGGCCGCGCTCGATGATGCCCGAAGGCGAGCCGTACTCGTCCACCAAGGATACAAAGGGGGCCCCGCCCGCGCCGAGGAGGCGGATGCCCTGGGCCACGGGGGCGAGATCGGGCAGGACCGGGACCGGCTGCAGGTGGTCCCGGACCCGGCCCGAGGCCGGGGCGTGAAGCCCGTCCACGGCGCCCGCCACCTGCCCTTCCGCGTCCAGGACCACGGCCCAGGCGGCGCCGTGGCGCCGCATCTCCTCCCAGGCGCTCTCCAGGGAGTCTTCGGGGTGCACCCGCGGGCAGTCCGCCAGGGGCCGGCGCAGGGCCCCGGCCCGCAGGCGGCCGAACTCCAGGACCTGGTGCAGCAGGTGGCGCTCGCTGTCCGGCAGGAGACCGTCCGCCGCCGTCCGCAGCAGGGCGTCGGCGGTGTCGGCGTCGAGCTCCTCGGCGGGCACCGGCCCGGCGACGGGAGCCAGCCACTCCCCCAGGGCACGGGCAGGACGGCCGAAGACCCGGTGCAGGAGCCAGACCGGGGGCAGGAGCAGCTGACCGAGACGTGCGGGCCGTGCCTCGGCGGCGATCTTCGGCAGGATCTCTCCGCAGAGGAGCAGCACGCCAAGGGCCCCCAGCTGGATCCAGGCGGCCGGGAGCTCCGGGTCGGAGAGGGCCCAGGTGCCCGCCGTCTGGAACCAGGCCAGGTTGACCAGGAGGTTGGCGAAGAGGATCACCGTCAGGGCGCCGACGGGATCCCGGAGCAGGGCCCGGGCCGCCCAGGGGAGGCGGCCGGAGGAGCCTCCGTGGGCCCCCCGCAGGCGGAACAGGGCCGCCTCGGCACCGGAGAGGGTGCCCGAGGCGATGAGGAGGAGCAACAGCGGCAGGAGCGGCGCGCTCACGGCTCCGGAGGGGCCTCGGGCAGACGGATCTCGACGACGAGGCCGCCGCCCGGGCGCGGCCGGGCCTCGATGCTGCCGCCGAGCTGGCGGACGGTGGCGTGGGCCAGGGCCAGGCCGAGGCCGGTGCCCTCGCCCGGCTCCTTCGTCGTATAGAAGGGCTCGAAGAGGTGCTCCAGGGCCCCGGCCGGCACGCCGGGCCCGTCGTCCTCGACCTGCAGGCGGATCCAGCCCGCCTCCCGGCGGCCGGCGATCCGGATCTCTCCTCCCCCGGCCGGGCCCCCGGCGCAGCGCTGCTCCTCCAGGGCGTCGAGGCTGTTCTGGACGAGGTTCAGGAGGACCGGGAAGAGGTCGCCCGCGGCGCAGGCCACCTCCAGAGGCTCCTCGGGGAGGTCCAGGATCAAGCGGTCCCGGGTCAGGCGCGACCCGAGGAAGTCGGGCAGACCGGCGGCCACTTCCTGGACCCGGGCACGGCCGGGCTCGGCCCGGGCCGGCGCCAGCCGCAGAAGGCGCTGGACCAGGGAGCCGATGCGCTGCAGGGCCTCGGCGGTGAGTGCTCCGTGCCGCCGGGCCCGCTCGCTCCGGGCCTCCCGCCGCAGGGTCTCCAGCCCATGCAGGGCCCCGGCCAGAGGCGAGTTGATTTCATGGGCGAGGCCGGCGGCCAGGGTGCCCATGGCCGCGAGGCGTTCGCCCCGGGCTGCGCGCCGTTCCGCCTCCTGGGCACGGCGGGTGGCGGCCTCCACCTCCCGCTCGAGCTCCGCCTGGAAGCCGAGGATGCGCTCCATCATGTCCTCGAAGGCACCGACCAGCTCCCGGAACTCGGGGGCGTGACGCTCGGGCTCCAGACGCGGACGGCGGCCGGCGCCGAAGGCGCGAACGGCGGCGGCGAGGCGCTCGACCGGGCCGATGACCCCCCGGCCCAGGAACAGGTACACCGCCAGGGCCCCGGCCAGGGTGGCACCCGCGACCCCGAGGAGGGCCGGCAGCCAGGACGGCCGTTCCCAGGGCAGGGGCGGGAAACCCAGATGGATGCCTCCCCAGGACCGGCCGAAGGAGTCCACCATGGGCAGAGCGAGGCCCCCGGCGACGCCGAAGACCACCCGGTTCTCGTGGGCGGCGGCGCTCACCGCGGAGACGACCTCCTCGAGCGGGAAGTCGAGGCGCCGCAGGCGGCTGCCGCCCGGCGCCAGGACCGCGCCCACCGGCACCAGTTCGCCGCCCAGTTCGATGATCCGTTCATCCACGACCACGGCCTCGGGGAACTCCTCCCAGGGGCCCTCCAGGAGGATCTCCCGCAGGTCGCCGGCCCTGCGCGGCCGGAAGGCCAGGCTGGCGGCGCGGATCATGCCCTTGAGGGCATCCTCCCGGGAGCGGGCGACCTCGCGCCCCCGGCTCTCGATCTCCCTGCCGACCCAGACGGCGAGGAAACCGAGGACACCCAGATGGACCGCGGCCAGGATCAGGACCAGGCGGGCGCGCAGGGAGAGGGCCACGGCCTCAGGCCAGGGAGCCGAGGTTCGGCAGCATCTTGAAGATCGGCATGAACAGGGCCAGGGCAATGAAGCCCACGACCAGCGCCATGAAGACCAGCATGATCGGCTCGAGGAGGCGCAGGACCACGTCCAGGGTGCGGTTGTAGTTCTCCTCGTAGTTGGCACCGACCCGCAGGCACATGCGGTCGAGCTCGCCGGTCTCCTCACCGACCTCGACCATGGAGACCACGACGTCGTCGAACAGCCCGGTCCCGCCCAGGGCCGTGGCGATGGCCTCGCCTTCCCGGACCTCCTCCTGCACCTCGTCGATGGCCTCGCGGTAGACCTCGTTGGTGAGCGAGCCGCGGACGATCTCGAAGGCCCGCAGGTGCGGCACGCCGCTGGCGATGAGGGTGCCGAAGGTGGAGGCGAAGCGCGACACCTGGCCGAGACGCCCGAGACGCCCGAGGGTCGGAAGCTTGAGCCACCAGGAGTGGTTCCAGCGCCGGAAGCCGTAGCTGCGCAGGTACAGGAGCTGCCACAGGACGAAGATCCCGACCGGCAGGCCGATGTACAGGAACCACCAGTCGCGGACCGAGGCGCTGAAGTCCATGAGGGCCTGGGTGATGCCCGGCATGGGTACGCCCATCTCGTCGAAGAGCTTCTTGAACTCCGGGATCACGAAGATCATGAGAGCCGAGATGACGGCGCCGGCGACGAAGAAGATGACCGTCGGGTAGATCAGGGCCGAGCGCGTGCGGTCGCGGATGCGCTGGCTGCGCTCCATGAACTCCGCGAGGCGGTTCATGACCTGGTCCAGAACACCGCCCGCCTCGCCGGCGCGGGCCATGTTCACATACAGCTCGTCGAAGACCTCGGGGTGGGCGGCGAAGGCCTCGGACAGGGTCTGGCCCTCCTCAACGAGTTCGGCCGTGTCCAGGATCGTGTCCCGGAAGCGGCCCGGCGGCCACTGCTCGCTGAGGATCTTGAGGTTGCGGAGCACCGGCAGGCCCGCCTCGGTCAGGGTGGCGAGCAGGCGGGTGAACTGCACCAGGTGCTTCAGGGGCACCCTGCGCCGGCTGCGGCGCCGGCCGCCCCCGGAGGGAGCGGCCGACGGGCGGCCGCGGCCCGGGGCCGGACGGCGCTGCCGGGCGGCGGGAATCTGGCGCTGGATGCGGGCCGCCATCTCAGGCGCTCTCCCCCTGGGTCTCGCGCAGGACCTCCTCGAGGGTCGTGCGCCCCTCGCGGGCCAGGGCCAGACCGCGCTCGCGCAGGGTCACGAGGCCGCGGCCGCGCGCCGCCTCGCGCAGCACCAGCGTGCTCGGATCCTGGAGGAACTGCTCGCGGATGGACTCATCCATGGGGAGGATCTCGTAGATCGCCGTGCGTCCGGAGTAACCCGTGAAGTGGCATTCCTCGCAGCCGCGCCCGCGGGTGAAGCTCGTGTCCGGCGGCAGCCCGGCCCGCTCCAGCGCCCGCTCCGAAGGCGTGTAGGGCTCGGGACAGTGGCGGCAGACGCAGCGTACCAGCCGCTGGGCGACGATGCCCTCCAGGGTGGCGGCCAGGAGGAAGGGCTCCACCCCGAGATCCACCATGCGCGTCACCGTCGAGGGAGCGTCGTTGGTGTGCAGAGTGCTGAGGACCAGGTGACCGGTGAGGGAGGCCTCGACGGCGATACGGGCGGTCTCCGGATCCCGGATCTCCCCCACCAGGATGATGTCGGGGTCCTGGCGCAACATGGTCCGCAGCACCCGGGCGTAGGTCACGCCGATGGCGTCGTTCACCGGAATCTGGACGATGCCTTCCAGGTCGTACTCCACCGGATCCTCCACGGTCAGGATCTTGCGCTCCGGCTCGTTGACCGTGTTCAGGAGGCTGTAGAGGGTGGTGGTCTTGCCGCTCCCGGTCGGGCCGGTGACCAGGATGATGCCGTGGGGCAGGTGGATGAAGCGTTCCAGGAGCTGGAGTTCCCCGGGCAGGAGTCCCAGCTCGCGCAGGTCGAGCTTCAGGTTGGCGCGGTCCAGGATGCGCAGGACCACACTCTCTCCCCCCTGGATCGGGACGGTGCTGACGCGAAGGTCCACCGGCCGGCCGTCCACCTGCATCTCGATACGCCCGTCCTGGGGCATGCGGGTCTCGGAAATGTCCAGGTTCGCCAGGACCTTGATGCGCGAGACGATGGCCGGCGCCAGGTGCGCAGGCGGCGGATCCACCTCATAGAGGACGCCGTCCACCCGCATGCGGATGCGGAACTCCCCCTGGTAGGGCTCGAAGTGGATGTCGGCCGCCCGGTCCCGCACCGCCCGCACCAGGATGGATTCCAGGAGCCGGACGATCGGCGCCGACTCACCCGCCTCGGCCTCGGCGGCGCCGCGCTCCCGGGCGGCCTCCTCGTGGCGTCGGTAGCTCCGGTCCACGGCCTCGGCCAGGGCGCCGGCCTCGGCCAGGAGCGGCCGCAAGCGGCGGCCGGTCAAGCCGCCCAGGTCTCCGAGGAGCGGCAGGGCATCGGGGTCGGCAACCGCCAGCAGGAGATCTTCGCCCTCGATGCGCAGGGGCAGGACGCCGAAGGCGCGGGCGGTGGCAGCGTCCACCAGTCCCAGGACCTCCTCCTCGGGCTGCAGGCTCCCGGCCTCCAGGAAAGGCAGGCCCTTCTGCGCGGCGAGGGCCCGCGCCAGATCCTCCGGCGTGATGCTGCCCCGCTCCAGCAGGATCTGCCCGAGCTTCCCCCCCGAACGCCGCTGCTCGGCCAGGGCCGCCTGCAGCTGGCCCTGGCGCAGGGCGCCGGCCTCGATCAGGATCTCACCGATGCGGCGCGGGTCGGGAACGGGCATGGGGAGCGGTCCGCTCGGGATCAGGTCATCCCCAGGCGCCCGGCGAGGTCGGAAGGCATCTGGGCGTAGGACAGGGCAGCCTCCTTGGTGATGGTGCCGGCCTGGACCAGCTCCAGGAGATGGTCGTCCAGGAGCTGCATGCCGAGACGCCGCTGGGTCTGCATCACCGAGGTGATCTTGAAGGTCTCCCCCTTGCGGACGTGGTTCTCGATGGCGCTGTTGCGCACCATCACCTCGAAGGCGGCGACCCGGCCCTTGCCATCGGCCCGCGGCACCAGAACCTGGGAGATCACCGCCTGCAGGCTGACGGCCAGCTGCGCCCGCACCTGTTCCTTGGCATTCTCGGGATACTGATCGATGATCCGGTCCACGGTGCGGGCCGCGCCCGTGGTGTGCAGGGTCCCCATGACCAGGTGACCGGTCTCGGCCGCAGTAATCGCCGCCGAAGTGGTTTCCAGATCGCGCATCTCGCCCAGGAGGATGACATCGGGGTCCTGGCGCAGGACCCGGCGCAGGGCCTCGGCGAAGGAGGTCGTGTCCTCGCCGATCTCGCGCTGGGTGACCACGGACTTGCGCGACTCGTGGAAGAACTCGATGGGATCCTCCAGGGTGACGATATGCTCCGCCCGGGTCACGTTGATCTCGTGCACCAGGGCGGTCAGGGTCGTGGTCTTGCCGCTTCCCGTGGGGCCGGTCACCAGGATCAAGCCACGCGGCAGCTGCGCCAGGGCCTTCATCACCGGGGGCGCGCCGATCTCCTCGAAGCTCATCATGTCCGTCGGAATGCGGCGCACGACCAGGGCATAGGTCCCGCGCTGGCGGAAGACGCTGGCCCGGTAGCGGTCGCGGTCGTGGCCGAAGGCGAAGTCGGCACTGCCCGTGTCCTCCAGCTCCTGGCGCTTGCGCTCGGGAACGAGCTCCAGGCACAGGCCGTGCAGTTCCTCGGCCGTGACCGGCTGCGGGTCCATGGGCTGCAGGTGCCCGGAGACCCGGTACACCGGTGGCAGTCCGGCGCGCAGATGGAGGTCGGAGGCGTTGTCGGCCGCGACGGCCTTCAACCACTGATCGAGACGGCTACCCGCCGGGATGCTGCTCATGCCTGTTCCTTGCCTGGTTCCTCGGTTGCCCCGGCCGCCGGCGGGGCCGCCGCCGCCACCGGGCTCCCCTCCTCTTCGGCGGGCTCCTCGGCCCGGTCCACCCGGGTCACGCGCAGGAGCTCCTGGACCGTCGTAAGTCCTGCCAGCACCTTGCCGCGGACGTCCTCGATCAGGGGAACCCAGAGGCCGGAAGCGGCGGCCCGCTGCCGGAACTCGGCCGGATCCCCCTTGCGAAAGAGAACCTCGCGCAGGGATTCCGCCATCTCCAGGTACTCGTAGACCCCCACCCGGCCGCGGTAGCCCGTTCGGGTGCACTCGCGGCAGCCGCGCGGGTGGAAGAGCCGTGCCCCCTCGGGCAGCTCCAGGATCCGGCGTTCCAGGCGGGTGGCCTCCTCCTCCGCTTTGCAGGCCGGACACAGGGTCCGGACCAGGCGCTGGGCCAGAACCCCCTGCAGGGAGGTGGCGATGAGGAAGGGCGGAACGCCCATGTCCAGGAGCCGGGTCACGGCCGAGGGCGCGTCGTTCGTGTGCACCGTGCTGAACACGAGGTGGCCGGTGAGGGAGGCCTGGATCGCGGTTTCGGCAGTCTCCCGGTCGCGGATCTCCCCGACCAGGACCACGTTCGGCGCCTGCCGCAGGAAGGCCCGGAGCACCCGGGCGAAACCCAGGCCGATCTGGGGATTGACCTGGACCTGGTTGATGCCCTTGATCCGGTACTCGACCGGATCCTCGACGGTGAGGATCTTCTTGTCCGCCCGGTTCAGGGTCTGCAAGGCGGCGTACAGGGTCGTGGTCTTGCCACTGCCGGTCGGTCCGGTGACCAGGAAGATCCCGTTCGGCCGTTCGATGATCCGTTCGAACCACTGCAGGCAGGCCGGGTTCATGCCCAGGTCGGCCAGGGGGATGAGATTCGCCTCCCGGTCGAGAAGGCGCATGACGCAGGTCTCGCCGTGGTTCGTAGGCAGGATCGAGGTCCGCACGTCCAGGCTCCGGCCGGCGGCCTCGGTCTCGATGCGGCCGTCCTGGGGCTTGCGCTTCTCGGCGATGTCGAGTCCGGCGCTCACCTTCAGGTGGCTCATGAGCGGCGGGTACACGTCGATCGGGTGCTCCGCTGCGACATGAAGGGTACCGTCGATCCGGTAACGGATGCGGCAGCGGGTGGCAAAGGGTTCGATGTGGATGTCCGAGGCCCGCCCCTGAACGGCCTCGTCGAACATCCGCTGCACCAGGCGGACGACCGGCGATTCGCGCCGCTCGCCGGCCTGCGAATCCTCCCCGGCCGCCGCGCCGGCCGCCGCCTGGTCGGGTGCCGGGCCGTAGATCTCTTCCAGGCAGCGGCGCAGGGCCCCCGGGCTGGTCAGGGCCGGGACCAGTTCCTCGTCCAGGAGGAAGCGCAGGTTGTCCAGGGCGGCGACCCGTGCCGGATCGTCGAGGGCCACCACCAGGCGCCCCTCCTTGCGCGCCACGGGCAGGGCCTCGAGCTCCCAGGCGACGGCGCCGTCGATGAGACCGGTCAGGGACTCCGGCGGCCGGCGGCCCTCCAGGTTCACGAAGGGCAGGCGCGCCTGGGCGGCCAGGGCGCGCGCCACCGTGGTCTCGTCCACAGCCCCTTCCTGCACAAGGATCCGCCCCAGAGGCAGGGAGCGGTTCTTCTGCAGGGCCAGCGCATGGCGCAGCTGCTCCTCGGTGATCGCTCCCTGCTCGAGCAGGATCTCGCCGAGTCTCTTTCTCAAGGGCGCTCCAGGAGGCGGGGGCCGGAAAGGCCGGGGCCGTCCCGGCATTCTGGCCGGTCCCGGCCGCCGATGCCAGATCAGCCCTCCGGCGCGGGCCGGATCGTCACGAGCACCGGGATCTCCCCTTCCGGCAGGCCTGAAGCCTCCGGGTAGCGCACACGGATGCGACCGCGGAGCGCCCCGCGTGGCGTGTCCGAGGGGATCGTGATCCGGATCAGCCAGTCGTCCTTGCGGCTGCGCTCCTCGACCGCGAGCTGGAGGGCGCCGGTGCCGTCCCAGGAGACCTCGGGCCGCGGCACCTCGATCTCCGGCGCGGCGGCCCGCACGCGGATCTTCATGGTCCGCTCCTGCCCTTCCCGCGCCTGGAAGTTCAGGCGCGGCGGCAGGTAGCTCACCGGACCGCGGACGTCGGCGTAGAAGGCGACGACCAGGTCGCGTCCGAGGTCGGTCTCGGCCACGAACTGCCCGGTCTGCAGGCCCTCCGGCGCGTCCGGCAGGACCGAGACCTCGAAGACGCGGACGTGGTGCTCCTCGCCGCTGTCGGGGTCCTTCTCCACCCGGGCCGGACCACCAGCGGTCTCGACCTCCTGGATGGCGCCTCCCACGGGCACCTTCTTCCACCCCAAGACCTGGAAGGGACGCGTACAGGCGACGCGGACCCGGCGCCGGGGTGCTTCCGGGCGCACCGAGGCGGGCGGCACCTCCACGAAGCGGACGATGGCCGGCCGGACCTCGAAGAGCGGCAGGATGAAGGCCTGGACCCGCAGCCGGGCCGGGAGATTCCCGCCCTGGCCGCGGACGTCGATGGTGGAGGCCTTGTTGTGCTGGTACTTGGTGCCGTCGAAACGCGCCCGCACCAGGCCGCGGGTGCCCTCGGGCAGGGGCCGGCCCAGCTCCCACTCCTGGCCGTCCACCAGGAGCAGCGCCTCGGTGCAGCCGCAGGAGGTGTCCAGGCGCTCGACGATCACCGTGCCCCCCTCGACCGTGAAGGGGTAGTCCAAGGGCTCCGGCCAGGGCGCCTGCTCGATGCGCCCCAGTTCGATGAGATCGCGCTCGAAGACCATCCGGCCCTCCTGGGCCGGCAGGGAGGCGGCCGTCAGGCCCAGGAGGGCGGCGGCCGGGAGGAGGCGAAGGGGGCAGGGCATGGGGGG
>Ga0256830_1001766_pt1 | contig 14960 bp, 12 predicted proteins | sample 128326metaG_FD_190537 | JGI IMG/M metagenome (GOLD analysis project Ga0256830, IMG submission 190537) | Hydrothermal vent microbial communities from Lau Basin, Pacific Ocean - 128-326 | ecosystem: Environmental > Aquatic > Marine > Hydrothermal vents | place: Pacific Ocean: Lau Basin | collected... | reverse complement strand
CTACGATTCAACTGATTAATTTAGGTTAAACTCATTTTTCAACGACAATATATTAGCAGGATATAAAATGCCGGAAAATCAAAAATCAGAAAATGACCAACAGAAGGTTCAGGTGCATGTATCACCCGACCTGGACTATGCCTATAGAGATATGGTTAATATTTTCGTTGGCACAGGCGATGTTGTATTTGAATTTGGAAACCATCACCGGTCGATGCCCGGCAATATCACCGTATCAAATCGAATCGTGATGACTTATGCCAATGCTTTTGACCTTCAGCAAAAACTACAGCAGGTATTGATGGAAGCACAAAAACAAATGGCCCAGCAGATGCAACAGCAGCAAGCAGCACACAAAACATCACAGGAATAATTGGCGCTAATATTACCTATAGCGATTGAGATTTAGGCCCGACTGCGCGCCCCATTGATTCCATGACAGTGGTGAATACTCCCCTGGTTCAAATCCAGTGGCTTCGAGTTACGACTAAAATCCGGGTTGATCGCCCCTACGACCGATTGCCCCCTCCCTCGAAACCGGGAGAGGGGGTAAAAACAACTGCGCCGTCTAAAGACCTGGATTTTAATATCATTGCTCTCTGAGTCCACTCTTACGCTAACAACAACTTTTTTAGTTGTAATCAATAGTTTAATAGCAACCTATGGCAACACATAACATTCATTTGGCTAGTAATACGATAACGATAATGGTCAAAACAAATGAGATAGCTTGCCAGAATACGACTGGATTACGCTCTATTAACGGTGGCCGTGTTTTACTTAAAAATGCCTTATTGGGGCAGCGAAGGTCATAAATAAACTCTGATAATGTATCGTATCGTTTATGCGGGTCCGGGTGTACGGCTTTTTTAATTGCTTCATCTATCCATGCGGGTATTTCCCGGTCTTCGTTAAATACGCTACGATATTTCAGTCTTCGCTGGGCGGCTTTGGTACGGGAATTTACTACCTGTGTACCATAGGGCGTTCTGCCAGAAAGCATGTGATAACAGATTATGCCCAACGAAAACAGATCGGAACGCTGTGTGCCGACGTCACCCAGAAAATATTCGGGTGCCGTGTAGAGTGCTGTACCAAGAATATTTTGCTGTTCAATCGGGCGGGTTATTTCCTTAAGACCTTCAACACGGACAGCACCAAAATCAATAATTTTCACCACGTCATTCTGGTCAATCATGATGTTGTCGGGTCTCAGGTCTTGATGAAACATTTCCTGACGATGGAGTGCTCGCAAACCTTTGGCGATTTGTTCCACAATATTACGAACGTCTTCTACACTCGGCTTGGGGTGATCAGTCATCCATTGCTTTAATGTTTGCCCTTTTATGAATTCGGTCACAATATACAGGTAGCTTCGTTTTCGCGTTTGCAGACAGGGTTTTAACACATGGGCATTGTTGATACGGCGGGCAACCCATTCTTCCATCAGGAAGCGTTCCAGATAATCCGGGTTATCGCGAAGGTCAATAGAGGGGATTTTTAAGGCAACCTGTTTTTTGTTCTCAACATCCACAGCTAGATAAATGTGGCTGCGGTGACTGCTATGCAAATCGCGTATGATTTCATAACCGTCAAATATCATTCGGGGCTTGAGTTCAGGTGGAAAAGGCAATGCGGTTAATTGTTGATAGGCTTCATCGGCATTCTGAATGGGCAGTTGATCAATTCTAATGATTTGAATGCTTAAATTATCCGTACTGCCCTGTTGAAGAGCCTCTTCGATAATTAATGAGGCTGCTTTATCCAGGTCGCCAGCATGGTTCTTGACAGTCTCGATGATGAATTTGTCGTCTGTAAATTCGTAAACACCATCGGTAGCCAGAATAAAGAGGTCGCCAACATCCAGGGTAAAAAAGTGGTAATCCAGTTCAAGCTGCTCTTTCATACCTAGCGCACGTCGCAGGTAACTTTTCTCTTTTGAGACCCAGAGTCGATGGTCTTCGGTAATCTGTTCGAGATTTTTATCAATTAAACGATAGACGCGGGTATCTCCCACATGAAAAATATGTGCGGTATTGGACTTGATCACCAAAGCTGTGAATGTGCAAACATATCCCTTGTCTGGCGAGTAACGATATGGACTATTGCGGGTTTGCAGGTAAAGCCAGGAGTTTGTCGCCTTTAATACACGTTGTACGGAGGTTTTGACTGTCCAGGACTCTGGGGTGCAATAGTAATCCTCCAGAAAGCTTTTGATGGCAACTTCACTGGCGTGTTGACTGACACCACTGCTGCTTATGCCATCCGCCAGCGCAATGGCAATTCCTTTTGATGTCAGCTGTGGTTCTTTAGGGATGCAGGCACCATGAAAGTCCTGATTGATTTCCTTGCGGCCTTTATCCGTTCCCTGCCCGATAGATATGTTTAGCTGGTTTGGCATTAGTGAAAGTCGCTCCTGCCCTGCTACACACCTTCAGACTTTAGGTGTAGCCAAAGGCCGGAGCGCCTTATATTAAGTTATTTGCTGATTTTACGATCAGGACATGTTTTCACATGCGTGTAGTATAAGGGCAGTGCGACAAACAACAGACCACCGACCAAATTCCCCAGGACAGTTGGCAGTTCATTCCAGATAAGATAATCAGCAACAGTAAAGTCACCGCCCATAATCATGGAAAAAGGGAACAGGAACATATTAACGATTGAGTGTTCAAAACCCATGTAGAAGAACAACATGATTGGCATCCACATAGCAGCGATTTTTCCGGTTGCTGAGGTCGAGATCATCGCGCCAACAACACCCATGGAAACCATCCAGTTACACAGCATGCCACGCATAAAGATGGTTAACCAGCCTTCAAGGCCATGTGCTTTATAGCCCACCGTTCGGGATTCGCCGATGTGGCCGACTTTTTCTGCAATCGCACCTCCGTCGATGTTGTAACCATAGGTTAAGACAAAGGACATAATAAATGCCACCGTCAGCGCCCCCCCCAGGTTCCCCAGAAAAACCCAACCCCAGTTGCGTAAAATTTGTCCGACGGTTACACCGGGTCTTTTATCAAGCCAGGCAAGAGGCACCAGTGTAAATACACCGGTCAACAAATCAAACTTCATTAAGTACAGCATTATGAAGCCCACAGGAAAGAGTACTGAGCCAAGGAGAAGCGACCCTGTTTGTACGATAACCGTAATCGCAAACATGGCCGCAAGCGCCAGAACGGCTCCCGCCATGAAGGCTCGAATAACGGTGTCCTGCACAGACATGTAAATTTTGGACTCACCCGCATCCACCATTTTTGTAACGAACTCTGAAGGCTCTAAATAAGACATAATTTTTCCTTTTCTACTCCATACGATTAGTCAGTATTATTTTTCGTGAAAGCATGGGGTTGAGGCAGTGCAGGTTTCAGGCCAAAAATACATTCCCCCTACAACCCTATGATTAGATGTTTTTTTTGATGAGGGGGTATTTTTTTGTGGAAAAAAAAGTCTACCCACGCACAAATTATGTGCATGCTGCCACTTTGTGGTGCGCAAATGTATTGATTTCATTTATCCCGAGAAATACAAGCAACGGGGTTCTTCGTAGAAGTGTGTAAAGTCTAAGGAGCCATATTCAACCAGATACAACACAGTTGATTGTGGTGTTTTCTACAAGCGTGGATAGGATAATCGACGTTCAGTTTTAGCCAGTCGATGCCAGGGTCGGTAGAGAGGAATGAGAAACAACTACACCGCCGACGCTAGCCCAAAAGCCTCTAAGGCTTTAGCTAATGGGGTATTCACAAAATGTGGGAATTGGTCGGGGCGAGAGGATTTGAACCTCCGACCACCTGCACCCCATGCAGGTGCGCTACCAGGCTGCGCTACGCCCCGATTTTTCTGTTGAAAACGTCAAAAACACATAGGCTCTTACAACAGAGCGACGCATTCTACTCTAGGAGCAGACTGATAGGAAGGGCGCATTAGCGTTTAAGGATTTCCAACACGTCTTCCAGCTCACTGATCATCTGATGAATAATCTGGCGGCTGTGATTTATGTCTTCTTTTGCTTCTCCGCCCGCCAGTTTTTGTCGTGCGCCACCAATGGTGAAACCATGCTCATACAACAGGCTGCGGATCTGGCGAATCATGATGACATCATGACGCTGGTAATAACGACGGTTGCCACGACGTTTCACCGGTTTTAATTGTGGAAACTCCTGTTCCCAGTAACGCAATACGTGTGGTTTTACGCCACACAGCTCACTCACTTCACCAATAGTGAAATAGCGTTTGCCGGGTATGGGAGGGAGTTCGTTATTGTTGGCTGCTTCCAGCATAGGCCTCAACTCGTGCTTTCAGCTTTTGGCCTGGGCGAAATGTCACGACCCGACGGGCTGAAATGGGAATTTCCTCACCCGTTTTGGGGTTTCGACCGGGGCGTTCGTTTTTGCTACGCAGATCGAAATTCCCAAAGCCTGATAGCTTCACTTGATTACCACCTTCAAGCGCATCTCGAATCTCTGCAAAAAAGAGTTCAACGATTTCTTTTGCTTCACGTTTATTCAGGCCCAGTTCTTCATACAGCTTGTCTGCCATTTCAGCTTTGGTTAGCGCCATACTTTTTTCTCACTTGTGTCGAAGCTATTGGTTGAAACTGTTTGCTCGTATCGCAGTGTTCGTCCGTAATTTACTGTCGTAATGCCGCGCCCAGCTGATCGGTTAGCGCTGTAAGTATGGGGGCCATGGCCTCCTCGACATCTGCCTCTTCAAGTGTGCGCGAGCGTTCCTGGAAGGTCAAGCCAAACGCAACACTTTTTCTACCGGAATCAATACCTTTGCCTTGATACACGTCAAATAACTGGAAGTTGTCCAGCAAGTCTGTAGCGGCATTTTTCACCACATCCTTAAGCTGATTCAGGGGTATTTTTTCATCGATAACCACGGCGATGTCACGACGAATAGACGGGAATTTCGATAAAGCAGAAAACTGTGGAATTTCTGCATTTTCGAAACATTTCAACGCAATTTCGAACAAAAACACCTTTTGCGACAAACCGAGCCTGGCCTCCAGCGCGGGATGCAAAGCACCGATACTGCCTATTTTTTCACCACTTTCGTTATAAATTGCCGCAGATTGACCAGGATGCAGCGCAGGTTCCTGTTCGGCCACAAAGGTGAAATGTTCAACTTTTGAGACGGTAGCCAGTAAGCTTTCGACATCGCCCTTGAGATCAAAGAAATCCATCGGGCGTGGTTTTTGTGCCCACTGCTCGGGAGCCCAGCTCCCGGTGACAACGCCAGACAGATAACTTTCCTGTTTTATTTCATCGCCTTGCGGAACAAACTTCAGACCCGACTCGAAGAATTTCACGTCTGTCTGCTGACGATTCAGGTTGTGCAATACGGCCTGCACCAAACCCGGCCAGTGGCTGGTGCGCATCACCGACATGTCCGCCGAGATCGGGTTTGTCAGCGCAATACCGGCTTGCCCGGGGTCGAACAGTTGTTGCAATTCCGGATCAATAAAGCTGTAAGTGATGGCTTCCTGATAGCCACGACTCACCAGAATGTTCTGCAAGCGCGACAATGGAACACGGCTTTCCGGAATCGGCTGGATATGCGCTGCGGACTGCGGCAGCGTGGTGGGCAGGTTAGCGTAACCATAAACCCGCGCAAGCTCTTCGATGAGGTCTTCTTCAATAGTAATATCAAAACGGAAGCTGGGTGCAATGACCTGCCAGCTTTCACCTTCTGTTGCTGTACTCATGGTTGTACTCATACCCAGTCGGGTCAGGATGTCGGTCACATCATCCGCAGAAATCGCCTGACCCAAAACGCGGGCAATACGCTCGGCCCGCAGAGTAATGGTATTACGTGTCGGCATCTGTGCATCATGAATCACTTCAACCACCGGGCCAGCGGCACCACCCACTGTTTTTAATAACAATGCAGTAGCACGGGCCAGCGCGCGCTGTTGCAATTCCGGGTCCACACCCCGTTCAAAGCGGTGGGATGAGTCCGTATGCAAACCATAGCTGCGCGCTTTCCCCGCGATGCTAAGCGGATTGAAAAAGGCGCTTTCCAAAACAATGGAGGTGGTTGCGTCACCCACCGCAGAGTCCGCGCCGCCCATAATGCCTGCCAATGCCAATGGTATGGTTTCATCGGCGATCAGCAATGTACCGGGAACCAGATCGATTTTTTGTCCGTCCAGCAACGTCATCGACTCACCCTGCCGGGCATGACGCACCTGAATGTCACCATTAATTTTGGCGAGATCAAAGGCATGCATGGGCTGACCCAGTTCAAGCAGCACAAAGTTGGTGATATCCACCACCGGCCCCAAACTGCGCAGGCCACTGCGCCGCAGTGCTTCCTGAATCCACATGGGTGTCGTGGCAGCGGGATTAATGCCTTCGATCACCTGACATAAATAACGCGGACAATCCTCGGGGGCTGTGACCGTCACCGGGAGCTGTTTATCCGAGGTAATTTCTGCTTCAGCACCCTCATCCACCGTCACCGTGGTTTTGCACAGTGTGGCAACTTCCCGTGCAATACCGGCAATGCCCAGACAATCACTGCGATTGGGGGTAAGGCTTAATTCAATGGAATTATCATCCAACCAGAAGTATTCACGAAGATCCTTACCTATGGGCGCGTCTACTGGCAGGGCCATCAAACCATCCACACCCTCGCCCATGCCCAGTTCTTTTGATGAACACAGCATGCCAAAGGATTCCACACCTCGCAGTTTTGCTTTTTTGATTTTCATGCCGCCCGGCAATGTTGCATCCACTTTGGCCACAGGCACACGCATATCAACAGCCACATTAGGTGCTCCACAAACAATTTGCAGATATTCACTTTCGCCCACATCCACCTGGCACACTTGTAATTTGTTGGCATCAGGATGCGGTGCAATACTTTTTACCTGCCCCACAACGGTATTGTTAAATTCGCCAGCAACAGGTTCAATGCCTTCCACTTCCAAACCCGCCATGGTCATCACCACAGAGAGTTCTTCGGTGCTCATTTTTGGGTCAACCCATTCACGTAACCAGTGTTCGCTGAATTTCATTGTTTGTTTACTCTACTGTGAATTAAGCGCTAAAAACGCGCTGCTTTTAAAAATCACCGGGTATTTAACGCAGAGATTGCAAAGACGCAGAGGACGCAAAGTTTTTCGTGTCTTTCTCTGCGTCTCTGCGACCTCTGCGTTTATCACTCGTCACTTGTCAGGGCCCACGACAACATAATTTCTCAATATACTTCCGGGTAGCTTACTCGATTCGGGGGTTATACCATGGCCGTCAGGCTAAGCAAGCTTGTTCATTATTATAATGAAAACCTTCACTAATCAGTCATTTGAAAGTGATAAAATAGAGCCTGTGCAAGGTTATGGTGGAACCGCTACGCTTGTTCCACCCTACGCCACTGTCAATATCCCGGTTCCACCATGACCTGCGATTTTACTCTGTGTTGAATAGAGCGGAACAATAAAACCGATAAACACCCTGCTTTTAAAAAATCACCTGGTATTTAACGCAGAGGTCGCAAAGACGCAGAGGACGCAAAGTTTTTCGTGTTTTTCTCTGCGTCCTTTGCGTCTCTGCGACCTCTGCGTTTACAACTCATTATTTGTCAACGCCACGACAACATAACTTCTCAATGTACTTCCGGGTAACCTGCCCGGTTCAGGCGTTTACACTCCTGGATTCCGGCTAAAAACATGCCGGAATAACGGTGCTTTCAACAAATAAAGTGCTAATAAAATGATTTAGCCTTTAATTCGCATTCTACCCTTTAATTGAACTGGCGCAAAAAACGCAGGTCGTTTTCGAAAAACAGTCGCAGGTCATTTACGCCATAGCGCAACATGGCGAGGCGTTCCACTCCCATGCCAAAGGCAAAACCGGTAAATTTCTCACTATCCACATTCACATGTGACAACACTGCCGGATGCACCATGCCGCACCCCAACACTTCCAGCCAGCCGGTGTGGCTGCACACACGGCAACCTTTGCCGCTGCACATCACACATTGAATATCCACTTCTGCGGAAGGCTCGGTAAACGGGAAATACGAGGGGCGAAAACGCACCGAAAGATCCTGCTCAAAAAAGTGTCGCAGGAATTCGTCGATGATGCCTTTCAGATCAGCAAAAGTCACACGGTCATCCACCAATAAACCTTCCACCTGATGAAACATAGGTGTGTGCGTTAAATCAGAATCACAACGATAAACACGCCCGGGGGCAATAATACGCAAGGGCGGCTCACGTTCTGTCATCACCCGTACTTGCACTGGCGATGTGTGTGTACGCAACACCGTGTGCTCATCAAAATAAAACGTATCGTGCATGGCCCGCGCCGGGTGCGACTCGGGAATGTTCAATGCCTCGAAGTTATAATAATCGTTTTCGATTTCCGGCCCTTCGGCAATTTCAAAACCCAGTTGGGTAAACAGGGCTTCAATACGATGCAGTGTGCGTGTCACCGGATGCAGACCACCGTTTTGTTGCCCACGCCCCGGCAGCGTGACATCCACCGCTTCTGCCGCAAGCCGGGCATTCAGTTCGGCAGCCTTTAATGTTTCATGACGTGACTCAATGGCCTTTTGCACGGACTGTTTGGCAATATTGATCACCTTGCCAACGTCACGGCGTTGCTCCGCTGGCAGTTTGCCCAGAGCCTGCATTTGTTGGGTCAGCACACCTTTTTTGCCTAAAAAATGTACTCTGACTTTATCCAGCTCAGTCAGGTCATTGGTGGTATCGATGGCTTGTTGCGCTTCGGTTACCAGTTTATCCAGATCTTGCTGCACGTTATTCCCCAGGCAGTTGATAGTTGCGTTTGCAATCGGCCACAATAAAATCGGCCCAATAAAAAAAGGGAAAGGTGTTGGCCTTTCCCTTTTGCGTTCTCTGCGGTCGAAACAGGTTGTCACTCACGCATGAGTGAGTGACAAACAAATGATTAACCGGCGAGATTTGCCTTGGCTTTTTCAGCCAGTTGAGCAAAAGCCTTTTTGTCAAAAACCGCAATATCCGCCAGCATCTTGCGATCGACTTCAATCTCGGCGTTTTTCAGACCATTGATAAATCGGCTGTATGACAAACCACACTCACGGGCTGCCGCGTTGATACGGGCAATCCACAATGCGCGGAACTGACGTTTGCGTTGACGACGGTCACGATAAGCATATTGACCGGCTTTGGTCACCGCCTGAACGGCAACCCGATAGACGTTTTTGCGGCGGCCACTGTAACCTTTGGCCTTGGCAATGACTTTTTTGTGTTTGGCGCGTGCCTGTACGCCACGTTTTACTCGTGCCATTTCTCTTTTCCCCTAATAGACTAACAAAAAGCAGATACGTGATCGGCTTAAACGTACGGCAACATACGGTTCAACATGCTGACATCTGCATCATGAACCATTTCGCCAGAACGCAAATGACGTTTCCGCTTCGTGCTCTTCTTGGTGAGAATATGACGACGGTGTGACTGGGCGCGTTTAAAGCCCCCGGATGCTGTGCGTCTAAAACGCTTGGCAGCCCCACGATTGGTTTTCATCTTTGGCATAACAACTCCGCATTTTGCTTACATATGTTAAAAAAACAGCGCATTTTCGACTGGAAGTCTGGGTGTGCCACACCTGACCGACAGTAGCGCCCTCGTGCCAGCGCGTTTTTAATTCGGGAATAACCGACCAACACTTTATCAGTCCGGTTTTCGCCGGAATGACATCAGTCAGATATTCCTTAAAGTAAAAAGGCCTAGCTTTTTTTCGGCGAGATCACCATGACCATCAAACGACCTTCCATTTTGGAACGTTGCTCAACACTGCCATGGCCTTCTGATTGCACATCATTTGCTACCCGGTCCAGCAATTTTGCACCGAGTTCCTGATGAGCCATCTCCCGCCCACGGAAACGCAGAGTCACTTTCACTCTGTCTCCGTTGCTAAGGAACTTGATAAGGTTGCGTAGTTTTACCTTATAGTCCCCAATGTCCGTTCCCGGACGAAACTTCACTTCCTTGACTTGCGTCTGTTTCTGCTTCTTCTTTGCCGCGTGCTTCTTCTTGTTTTCTTCAAACAGGAACTTGCCGTAATCCATTACACGGCAAACCGGAGGCGCAGCATTCGGCACAATTTCTACCAGATCCAGATCGGCATCCAGCGCGGCCTGCTGCGCAGCATCAATCGGTACCACCCCAACCTGTTCACCCTCTGCTCCAATTAAACGCACTTCCGGTGCAGTGATGTCTTCGTTCAGGCGTACCTTTTTTTCTTGAGCGATGCTTCAATCCTCCAAAGTAGTGCGACCGCGACTCGCGATATCCGTAGCAAGACCTTCAGTAAACTGGGAAAGCGTCATACTTCCAAGGTCTTTGCCACTACGCGTGCGCACGGCCACTGTATCATTTTCAACTTCCTTATCGCCCACAACGAGCAGGTAAGGAATGCGTTGTAAAGTGTGTTCGCGGATTTTAAAGCCAATCTTCTCATTTCTCAAGTCCGATTTTGCCCGGAAGCCCCCGCCGCACAAGGCGTTTTCTACTTTTTGCACATATTCGTTGTTGCGATCAGTAATTGGCAGCACCATTATCTGGGTCGGAGCCAGCCATGCGGGGAAGGCTCCGGCGAATTCTTCAATCAAAATACCGATGAATCGCTCCAGCGAACCCAGGATGGCACGATGCAACATAACCGGCACCTGTTTAGAACCATCTTCGGCAATATAGTGGGCATCAAGCCGACCCGGCATGGAAAAATCCACCTGAATCGTGCCACATTGCCAGACCCGGCCAATGCAATCTTTCAGCGAAAACTCGATTTTCGGGCCATAAAAAGCGCCTTCACCCGGCTGCAAGTCCCACTCCAGCTTCTTGTTATTCAACGCTTTTTCAAGAGAATGCTCGGCCTTGTCCCAGTCAGCATCCGACCCTACCCGTTTTTCCGGTCGGGTGGACAACTTGATGATAACTTCTTCAAAACCAAAATCCCGATACACCTGGTACAGTAAATCAATAAACGCTGACACTTCGCTTTGAATTTGGTCTTCTGTACAAAAAATGTGCGCATCATCCTGAGTAAAACTGCGCACCCGCATTAACCCGTGCAACGTACCGGAGGGCTCGTTGCGATGACAGGAGCCAAACTCCGCCATGCGTAGCGGCAGATCACGGTAACTTTTTAATCCCTGATTAAATATTTGCACATGACAGGGGCAATTCATGGGTTTGATGGCATAAGTGCGTTTTTCTGACTCGGTGACGAACATATCATCGCGGAATTTTTCCCAGTGGCCGGATTTTTCCCACAGCACCCGGTCCACCACTTGCGGGGTTTTTACCTCGCCGTAGCCGTTTTTTGTCAGCACACCACGAATGTACTGCTCCACCTGCTGGTACAGCGTCCAGCCATTGGCATGCCAAAACACCATACCCGGCGCTTCCGGCTGGCTATGGAACAAATCCAGCTGACCGGCCAGACGACGGTGATCACGTTTTTCCGCTTCTTCCAAACGATGCAAGTAGGCTTTGAGATCCTTTTTATTGCTCCATGCCGTACCATAAATACGTTGCAGCATTTCGTTATTGGAATCACCACGCCAGTAAGCACCGGCCAGTTTCATCAGTTTGAAGGATTTCAGTTTGCCCGTGGACGGCGCATGCGGGCCTCGACAAAGATCAATGAAATCACCCTGCTGATACAGCGAAAGCTCTTCACCACGCGGAATGGCTTCAATCAACTCAGCCTTGTATTTTTCGCCCTTCTCCAGAAAAAAGGGAATGGCCTCTTCCCGTGACATCACACTGCGCACGACCGGCAGATCCTGTTTCACAATCTCTTTCATGCGTTTTTCGATAGCCAGCAAATCATCCGGGCCAAAACCTGGCTCGTAGGCAAAATCGTAATAAAAACCATTTTCAATCACCGGACCGATGGTGACCTGCGCCTCGGGATAAAGTTGCTGCACGGCCTGTGCTAACAAATGTGCGCTGGTGTGGCGGATGATTTCCAGTCCATCTTCATCACGCTCGGTGATAATCGCCAGGGTGCTGTCATCATTAATAATGTATGAGGCATCCACCAGCACATCGTTGACACGCCCGGCCAAAGTAGCTTTGGCCAAACCGGGGCCAATGTCGGCAGCCACATCCAGAACCGAAACAGGGTGATCAAAAGGTCGTTGAGAACCATCAGGCAGGGTTATAGAAGGCATATTCTTTTCTCCAGTGGTGATCCATACGAGAGATCACATGTTGTGCGGCAGAACCGCGATAATTTAAGGTTTCTTTCCAAACGTAGGGTGGGCAGGTTTTTTGCCCAACGTACGGCTACAACAAAGCGGACGCACTTTAACCGTCTGGCTACAAACTGTCAAAAAGCAAGGGGGAAGCTATCCATCAGCATGCAACCGCCTCTAACCAAAAATAGTTGGCCAGAATGTAAAACCGGCGGTCAGGTAATCACCGTAGGCGCATCGCGCCCGGTGTGACGCTGGATGCCAGCCAGCTCGTCGGCAATAGCAACGAGATCAGCCAACGCCACCTGAGTATCCTGTTCATGACGCTGCACATCTCCCTCAAAGCGTTCCAGATAAACCCGCAGCGTCGCACCTTCTGTGCCAGTACCGGAAAGACGAAAAACGATACGATCTCCCCCCTCAAAAGCAATGCGAATCCCCTGCCCTGTGCTGATCGAGCCATCTACCGGGTCGGTATAACTGAAATCATCGGCATAAGCCACGCACAAATTGCCAAACGACTCCCCCGGCAGAGTAGCGAGACACGCCCGTAATTCCGTCATCAAAGCCTCGGCACCAACTTTGTCCACTCCCTCATAATCATGACGGGAGTAAAAATTACGACCATAGCGCGCCCAATGTTCACGCATCATATCTGCCACTGGCTGCTGACGCACCGCAAGAATATTGAGCCAGAACAATACCGCCCACAAACCATCTTTCTCTCGCATATGGTTGGAACCGGTACCAAAGCTCTCTTCCCCGCACAGCGTGACCTTGCCCGCATCCATTAAATTGCCAAAGAACTTCCAGCCGGTAGGCGTTTCAAAGCAGTCAATACCCAGTGCCTTCGCAACACGATCCGTCGCCATACTGGTGGGCATGGAGCGGGCCACACCCGCCAGCCCTGTGGCATAACCAGGAACCAGAGTAGCGTTGGCAGTCAGTACAGCCAGACTATCGCTGGGCGTCACAAAAAAATTGGCACCAAGCACCATATTGCGATCACCATCTCCATCAGAGGCCGCACCAAAATCAGGCGCGTTATCGCTAAACATCTCCTCAACCAATTGCTTCGCGTAAACAAGGTTCGGATCAGGGTGGCCGCCGCCAAAATCCGTCAGCGGCACACCATTAATCACTGTACCAGCCGATGCCCCCAGGCGACGCTCCAGTATCTCCGTCGCATAAGGGCCAGTGATAGCATGCATGGCATCGAAACGCAGACGAAAACCACCACGAAACATGGCGGCAATAGCATCAAAATCAAACAACGAGGCCATTAATTCCGCGTAATCACCCACCGGATCAATAACACTGACAAGCATCCCGTCTAACGTAAACTCATGCACCTGATGCAAAGCAATATCAGTTTCATCGCTGATGTGATACTCACGAATTTGCCTGCTGTGCTCAAAAATAGCATCGGTGATCTTCTCCGGTGCCGGACCACCATTGCCGATATTGTATTTGATGCCGAAGTCACCATCAGGCCCACCGGGATTATGACTGGCCGAAAGGATAATACCGCCGAAAGCCTGATGTTTACGGATCACACAGGAAGCCGCCGGGGTGGAAAGCAAACCATCATGCCCCACCAGCACACGGCCAAAACCGTTGGCCGCAGCCATACGCAAGATAACCGCAATGGCCTCCAGGTTGCCGTAACGACCATCACCACCCAGCACCAAAGTCTCACCCTCAAAACCGTGAAGACTGTCAAAAATGGATTGAACAAAATTTTCCAGATAATGCGGCTGCTGGAAAACATGGATCTTTTTGCGCAAACCGGAGGTACCGGGCTGCTGATCGAGGAATGTCTGTGTCGAAATGGTTTGTCGAGTCATGATGAAAGATTTTTTCAGGTGATGCAGCGAAACATTACCACATTCCACACTTGCACCCTAATACGCCGTATGTGAGAGGCAGCCATTTTTTCTGTCCTAGCTAAAAGTACGCAAGTTGAGGAATACCTCACCCCAGCCAGACTGACTACTATTCATGCAGCCATAAAACCAGACCGAGGCCAAGCCAAATGCAAAAGCAGACTAATTATTGCTATTTGTTTTTCTCTCCTCATTATTTATTTTTTCCTGAATAAAAGCCAACTGATGTTCCTCATCATCAAGATTTATTGAAAAAATAATTTTTTTACTGGTATCAGTTATTTTTGGAAGCTGAACTCTTATAAAGCTGTCCATTTTTTCACCCGGCAATATCATTGCAGTATCCGGCATAAGTAATTCCATACCTCTCAGAGTTTCTTCATGCCTTTTTTTTGATTTAGCACGACGTTCTTCATGTTTTTTTTGTCGTTCCAGGCTGGTGGAAGCAGAATTGCCACCCGCACTTACCGCAGCATCCAATGCATAAATAAAACTCCCCAAAGAATCCCATGCATTACTGGTTTTTTGCGATGACTTTGCCTTTCGAATAAGTTCTTCTCGCCTGAATACTTCCAGATCCATTGTTTCATCAACACTCAAATCATAACTTCGAGCTGAAATATCACTAATTGAAAATTCCATATTATTTGATGACCTATTTTCTATAATGAGCATAAAATCTCCCCATCCTTTATTTCTTATCTTTTCTGATTTAGGTGACAAACCAACCCGATTATACTTTTCAGAGGTGAGTATTTTTCGATCATCTTTATGAATTAATTCTTGGTAATCTGCTGGTAATGCGCTGATTTTTCCATAAGTAGAACACCCAACGACCATTATGGAAACTAATACAATAGTGAATCTTAA
>Ga0256830_1001765_pt1 | contig 14961 bp, 14 predicted proteins | sample 128326metaG_FD_190537 | JGI IMG/M metagenome (GOLD analysis project Ga0256830, IMG submission 190537) | Hydrothermal vent microbial communities from Lau Basin, Pacific Ocean - 128-326 | ecosystem: Environmental > Aquatic > Marine > Hydrothermal vents | place: Pacific Ocean: Lau Basin | collected... | reverse complement strand
CCCCTATTTCCTATTTCCTGTCCCCCTATTTCCTATAAGACTAGTCATCTTTTTCCGCTCACTGAGGAATAATCTTCCCCCGAAAAAACGTACATAAGGTTAAGAGTGGTTGGCTAGACTGGGGGGAGAGATGGCTCAATAAGTATCAAAGCCATTCAATGTTGTTGGATTATTTATACATGACTAATAAATTCGCAGACTGCGAACATTGCTGATTGCTAAATATTTCGCTTCGAGCTTTTCAGTAAAATGCTTGCCATTGGTGAGTTCGGAATCTCTCATTCGTTGACGCAGAGATTCCCGTAACCGAGACAAAGCAGTCAAATCACTCGCCAGCTTTATTGCCGTGCTCATATAATCCGCTCTCGAATAAGTCACTAAACCATCGAGATCGAGAGTCTTTAGAATACTCAGGCTCACTCTACTTACATGCGTCTTTCCCGCAAGAGTGATAACAGGAACACCCATCCATAAAGATTCACAGGTTGTAGTGGTGCCATTATAAGGAAAAGTATCTAACGCAATATCCATTCGATTATATAAATTCAAAGCATCAAAATTTGTATCGACATACGGGTATAACGTTAATCTATCCTCAGCAATTCCAAGATCATAAAACTGTTGCAATAAGCGCCGTCTTGACTGTTCTTCTGCAAAGATTTTTCCACGCAATAGTAAACGACTAAAAGGCAATGCCTGTAAAATTTCTGACCATGTCTGAATGGTTTCAACATTTATTTTCATCGAATTATTGAAGCACCCAAATGTAATATTTCCATTTTTTATGGCTGGCAATGGCTTAACCGCAGGACTATTTAACTCGGGTCGATAGCACAAAAAACATCCCATCAAGCGCAATAAAGACTCACTATAGTATAAATCTGTTTTACCCTGCGGATCGCTAATTCCATCAGTGATACGATAATCCATGGTAGGCAAGCCTGTGGTATTTGGATAACCGAGATAACTTATCTGAACCGGTGCAGGCTTCCGCGCAAAGGCTAATAGCCGATTACCCTTGCTATGGCCTGCAAGGTCTACTAAAATATCCACTTTATCTTTTACCACTAAATGACAAAAAGCATCATCATCCAACTCGCTCACTTCGTTCCATTCATCAAAGTACTGCTTAAGCCTTAAGGTCACTTGGTCTACGATTTTATTATTAGCATAGGCTATGATTTCAAACTTAGTTTTATCATGATTTTCCAGTATCGGTTCTAAAAATCGCGCAACCGCATGTTCGCGAAAATCAGCGGACACATAAGCTATACATAATTTTTGATGTTCTTTTTTTGCTTTATCTTTAGCGACTAAATCGCGCCTCATTCGCCCGCTATTGAGCAACGTCGCATTACAACCCCATTTAAAATGCATGCTGGCGATGACTTCCGGAGAAGCCTTTGCATCATAATTTAATAAATACGGAATAATATGGTCTTCAGGTCTCGCATTTATTGCAATAACATCGGTGCCGGGCGCTGAAGCAAAATCTAATTTCAATATTCGATGTCGAAAAGCAAGTATTTCAGGCTGAGCATTCAACTCAGACAAAGCATTATAATAGTCGCCCAAGCGAGTGCTAAAAATTGGATTTAATTCACCCGCTATACGGTGATGTTTTTCACAAACTTCTGGCTCAATGAGTCGCCAGGTAAGCACTGCAAGATTAGCATGGGCTAGTATATGCCTGGGATTGATTGTCACAGAATGAATGTAAGCATCTTTTGCTTGTTGAAACTCTTGGTGGTCTTTATATACAACCCCAAGATTATAATAAATTTCAGCACTATCCGCTGAGGGTGCTGTTTTTTCAGATTGCAATGCCGCTTTACGCAACAGTTCGATGGCATCATTTGATTTCCCTAGCTTGTATTTTACGAGCCCGAGATAGTGAAGACTATCAACATGATTAGGAATTGCACCCAACACTTGCTCATAATATTGCTGGGCAAGCGCATACTGTTCTTCTGATTGGTATTTTAATGCACGAGAGAAAAGGCTAGAAAGGAAGTCAAACTGTTCAAGGCTAATATCTTGAGTCATAGCATCTAACCGATGAATACAAACTACTATTGCACAAAAAAACCAAAATCGGCAAGATTGCCGACGTTAACCAGTTCAATTTTTCCATCAGCACCGGGGCGGCCCATCATATTGAGGGAACGCGCTAATGAGCTATTGCGTCCATCGCGTGCGGCGAATTTTCCACTAAACTTATAAGCCCCTGTATCATCAAGTGTTAGCAAACCAGTCGCATCTAGTGGGCCTCCACTATCTTTCAGATGTGCTTTAATACCTTCGTCATCACTGTTTATATCTATCGCCAAGTCCCCAAGTTGCAATTTTTGCGGAAACTGGGTAGCAGCACCATTCCAGACAATACGACCTTCTGCATATGTCACTTTATTATCGGAAAGTACCAATTCAGACAAATTAAAACCAAACTGCCCTTCTAGCTTGATAGCCGGAATTTTTAACAATGTCAATAAATCACTCGCGGCTAACCGTCCTTGCACATCGGTTAACTGAATATTACCCAAAAACGACCGCGAAACATCAGCCTGAATATGCCCGTCATTATTCCGTATACCAAACGAAGCCGACAGACTACCTAATAACAAAGCTGAAGGTTTTAAATCCCAGCTGACATCCGTAAACATTCTACCCTCAATTCTAGCGGCAGCAGCTTGTCCCTGCCAGACTGTTCCGTCAACACCATAGAGTTTAACGGGTGGATTATTATCAAACCCAGATTCAACGACACTTATTACATAAATCGCAGGTATCTGCGTTACTAAAAAAAATAAATAGGCGATAACACCGACTACTGAAAATTGAATTGTTTTGCGTTTCATGCAGCTCCTTCAAACACGAGTCGAGCACTCACTCTACCCACCGCATTTTCTTCTGCATCGATGATGACTGACTGTGCTTTGAGTCCGTGGTTATTTTGCAAGATTGTCAACCAGCGCGCAACATCATCAAACACTGCATTTTCCAACCATACGCGGACACGGTTTGAACCATCTGGCTCGACTCGTTTCAAAGAATCACCTAACTTTCCAGCTTTCGCAGTGCGATCAATCAGACCAAGAATAGACTGTTTGTTTTTACTTGCACTTGATTGACTTACTCTTTGCAGCTGTTTTGCTTCTGCGGATTTTTGCGTCACCCAACGAACAAGCTCTTCCTGTTTTTCCACCGCACTTCTTAACTCCTCGGTTTTATCGAAAATCGGCTCTATCACTCCTAAATAGACAAAAATGACTAATAAAAACCCACCACAGGTCATTAACAATAAACGTTCTCGAGGTTTTAACTGCGCCCAATATGCTTTCATGAAACTCTCTTAATTTGTAATCGTCCTTGGACTTTATTGTCTTTCTGCGCCGCAGATTGGATTTTAACACTCAGTTTGTTTTTTGAACTAACATTTTGCTTGAGCTGATCCAAAACTTGTAAGTTTGGCACTTCTACTTGCACATCTAACTCGCCGTTTTTATAACGAATACTACGCATGACTAAACCAGGGGTTTTTTTCAATGCCGCGCCTGCAGCAATAGCTAATGCGACAAATGACTCTCCGTCATCTATTTTGCCACCCGCAAGCTCTTTTAATTTTTGTTCCATCTGTGCCCGAACATTCACAATACGTTTTGTATTCGGAAAAGTATTTTTATAAATTTTTATCACTTCAGCCTTAAGCTGATCATGTTTAGCACTGAGAACAGCGTTCTCACTAATCGAGATCACCAGTTGCAGTACAAACAAAACAGCTCCCAATGAAGCCGCTAATCGCCAAGGACGCCAAATTTTTCCAAGTTGTTCACGACGACTATAATCACCTTGTAATAAGTTGATGGTTTTAGACACATCAAAACCCTGTGCCGCCAATAAACTTAACAATCCATTTTCATGTACTTGATCGGTATGCGTAACTAACTCAACACCCTCGGGGATACATGCTCGTATTTCATCAGCTATCAGCGCTGACCAAATTTCTATTTTTTCGGGTAGCTGCTCCGTCTCTAGCTGCGCAAAACTTAGTGCCAACACAGTCGCGGTGTTTTCAACATCTATCGCAAAACCACTTTGCAAACCCGTACGCAACAGTGCACCTTGCTGCCCAATATATAAGGCCCAAATATTATCTTCTACTGGAAGTGCCTGCACATCAGGAACCAACGAGTTAATAGGCAAACCAATTTCACGAAACATCGTTTGCCAACGGTCCATTTGATCTCGTGAAATAACAGCCGTTGCTACATTGCCATCTCCATCTCGCTGGCCAACCGCAAAATGCAAGTCATCTATATCATCCGCTAACTGGTCTTCCAGCGCATAAGGAATCGCTTTCAACATTTTTTGGCGATTTTGCGTAGGCACCTTTACCGAACCCAAAAAAACCTCGGTACTAGGAACCAGTGCAATTACACTTGCACCCTGAACCAACTCAGCAAGCTCAGATAAGCGGCTAGTCGCGATTGGTGTTGTATTGCCCTCGCTCATCCGCACCCATTGCGCCAACTCTACATCGTTTGCCGCAGTTGCTTTACTCAGTCTTATTACTATTTTTTCTCGCATATTCAAATCCCAGAATTCCTTGCGCCCGCGTTACTGTTGAGACATTAGCATTGCCTTTTAAATTTCGATAGAGCAAACTATTTAATTGCGCATAACTATTTCCAATTTGAGCGGTAGCCAATATTTTAAAATAACGACTTTGCACCGCCAGTCCCGCTTTGACATCGGCTTCTAACTCTTTTCTCTCTTTCAGATTCAAACTATCAAATGCTGAATGATTGCTAAAATCATCAACTTTCTCGAACGGCATATTTGCATTTAATTCAGTTAACACCGCAGCAGTGAGATAAGGGGAAAAAGCCATTAATACTTTATCATCCGCCGTATTGACATTGATGACTGTCTTGCCTCTCGGCAAAGCAGAGACATAACTCAATAAACCACGAATGGGGGGTTCTTGCTCGACCGTAAGATCCACAGCTGCAGGCGTAATGCCATACAATAATTCATTACTAAAACCCTCAACCATGGCTAATTCTGTGGCACTTGCCATAAAACGATTGGCCGGCCGATAAGATTTGTCTTTGGCAAGATATTCTCCATCTTCAGCGCCACCAGGAAAGATTACTTGATCATCTTTGTCAATCCAGTCAATCGTAGCATTAACCAAGTCTTCAGCGCTGGCAGAAGTATCATTGATATCGGTTTGCACAATTTCAATAAGACGTCGAAAACGTTCTCTCGTTTTCACATCGGGCTTACCATCAGCATCGAGTAAACTATTGATATTGAATAAGGACTCCATATCGACCAAGTTGCCAGAAATATTGCCACCTTCTACTGGAAAAGTATAAGGCACATACAATATTGAGGGATCATCATAGTCACTTGTTGCTGTCGCTGTATATTGGGTTAATAATTTTTTAGCAACCGTCTCTAAGCCCAAGGCATAGACATAAGCTTGCTCAGATTCCAACACATTCGCGGTTCGTCGAATATCAAGATGCTGTCTAGATGCCAATGCAACCGCCGTAATGGTAGCAATCGAAGTCACTAGCAATGCGGTGATTAGTGCAACACCTTTGCTTTTACGTCGTTGATTAAATGGATCGAAATACATTCTATATTATTGGATTAATTAGCTGCTGCTGGCTGAGGAATCACTGCCTCGCCCGGAGCGACCCGAAATAAGCGCTTAATTTCACCAAAACCTTCAACATCAATTTTAATCTCCACGGCTTTCGGTAATACGTTTAATGCCGTCGCTCCCGCCCCCAAACTAACCGGCCATGCATCTTGCCACTCTAATCCAGGCGTTAAGTAACGCACTTCTAGCTCTTTTACTTTTTTCAATAACACACGTTCGTTTAGCACCCCGCTATTGCCTTGATCTAAAGCAGGATAAACGACGCGAATCAGGTTTTCTTCCTCCAAACGATAGGCCACACGCTGTAGCGAACTCCTGGGTAAGCGCATTGGATTACGCACACCCTCGCGGGTGAACTCCAATAACACCAGACCAAAGCCACTCCCCGTTAATGCCGGCACAGGCTCACCAAAACTGTCTCTTGCCGGCCTGCCGCTAGCTTGTTCAATATCGCGACCTATAAAGGTAAAAGCACGTTGCAAACTAATAAGCCTATCCGCCTGTTTTTCGGTATGATCTTTTGCATTTAATACATTGGCTAAACCAAAATAGGCCATCGCCGACAAAACCGTAAATATCGCCATCGAAATCAACAATTCTAATAAGGTAAAACCTTTTTGACCTTGCTTAAAAACATCTCGAGGGTTTAAGTTAATCCTCATAACACGGGCTTGCCAATCAAGGCTACTAAAAACGCAAGCGATTGCTGGTTATTTTTATCGCGTTTCACGATTATTTCCAATCTGCGTACATCTTCCACACCCGAATCAATCGTTGTTACTTGCCAATACCACTTATGGCCGGCCATCTCTTCGCTGCCATCACGGCTTCCTGTGCTTGGCCAGTCGTTAGAAGACTGGATTTCCACCGCACGATTCATCGCGACCCAATGGGCCAGCGTTCGATCTCGCAGATAACTTGCGTGGTCAGTATTCGAGGACACACTTTGAATGATGGCCCCCAATGCAATCGCTAATACTCCCATGGCGACAAGCACCTCCATGAGGGTAAACCCAGCTTGTTTATCCTTAATCAAAACCATCCTTCAATTGACCCCGGTATTCTACTTCGCCGGTATATTCGCCATTGACATATAAACCTTTATTTTCGTCTAATTGAACTTCAAATAGAAAAGGCGTCATTTCACCGCTGGAAAACATATATATTCTAGGTTGATTTTGCTGATCTTCTTCATCGCTTAACGCAATTTCATCGCCATCTAATTCCAAACGTAGCGTAATACCCGTTGGCAACTGTCGAGGACGAAATATGCCCGACTCGTCATCAAAGGGTGAAAGCCTTCCTCGCACATCAATGCTCACAAATTGATAGGCCGATTTCATCGGCAGTAAAACCATGTCTCGAGAATTCAAAATCGCTTCTTCTGCCGCCAATTCTACCAATGCGGCTAAACGCTTGGCTTCTTGCTCAACAATACGATTACTATTAGTAGATACGGACATAGTCGCAAACGTCGTAATGATGCCTACGATAAAAATAACCACCAGAAGTTCCAACAAGGTGAAACCACGCTGAAAAAATAAAACCCGGTAAAGCACCTTAGGCCGACCGGGTTTTTCCTGTAACTGTTTATTTTTCATGAACAAACAATTATTACGCCGCAATAATCTATTACGCAGCAATAATCAGCTCCTAGACGTCATCTAAATTCCAGTTCCCAATATCCGCAGCAACACCATCACCGCCTTCCGTAGAATCTGAACCCAGCGAATAAATATCAATCGCTCCATTAACGCCAGGGTTTAGATATTGATATTCATTTCCCCAAGGATCCTTAGGAAGACGATCAATATAGCCTCCTTCTTTATAGTTACGCGGCTCCGGTGTTCCAGAAGGCTGGGCGGCAAGCGCATCTAAGCCTTGATCAGTACTCGGGTAATTAAAATTATCCAATTTGTATAAATTGAGAGCTCCCTCCAATGTCCGTATATCTTGCTTAGCTTTGGTTACTCTTGCAGCATCTGGCCTATCCATGACCCTAGGCACAACAACCGCTGCCAAAATTCCGAGGATAACAATAACAACCATTATCTCGATCAGGGTAAAACCCTTTGATTTGTATTTCATTCTAGCTCCAGGTGTTATTATAAGCATGTTTACTTCCGCGTATCCGCATCAATGAATCTCAACACTGCCATAAACTATGATTTTCGTATCGTAATAGATAACCGAGGATTATAGAAGGCTGCCCGAGAACAGATAGCTAACCTACTGCGAACAAAAATCGACACTTTATAGCGAAGTTGAGCATATAGTAATGTGACAAAATTGGGCAAAAAGCGTTCCGAAGAGAATGATACCAAAAAAGTCACTTCGAATGTATGGTAACAGATGTTGCAAATTCTAAATCGCTTCGTGCTAAACTCAAATAGTTACCCATACATAGAGGCTTACATTAATCCATGCGCTGTTATAAATTACTACTTAGTTTTTTTTGTTGTCTAAGCTCACAATATACGCTCGCCGCTTGCAATGAACCTCCCGCCAATAATGTTAACTGGAGCGCTTGCGACAAATCGGACGACAATCTAAAGGATTTGTCACTGATTCGAGCCGTATTAGACGAAATTAACTTATCGGGATCGACACTCACAAAGATCAACCTTTCCAATGCCGCCATGGGGTATTCTAACCTGTCTAAAACAACATGGAGTAATGTTCGCGCAACAAATGTACACCTCGTCGGGTCAAATCTTAGTTATAGCACTCTTAAAAAAGTACGTTTTAATGGATCAAATTTTGACCGCGCCAACTTAAATCAGATTAGTTTTGAAAATGTCCAGGTGGCCAATGCTCAATTTTACAACGCATCAATGAAAAATGCTCATGCGCATAATACTGATTTCTCTAGATCAAATATGGAGCAAATCAACTTGAGTGAAGCAGACCTGACAGGCAGTAATTTAGAATATGTTGTATTGACAAAGGCAAACTTGGAAAACACCAAGTTTGTGGATACACGGTTAAACAAAGCAAAATTTATCCGCGCTAATTTATATGAGGCCGATTTTACCAATGCGGATTTGCGAGGAGCAGATTTTAGCAACGCGGATATAACCGGTGCTATTTTTACCAATGCAAAACTCGGAAACACAACATGGATAAATCATAAAAGATGCCGACGCGGGTCTATCGGTGAATGCAAATAAAAAACGATCCGGTAACGGCGCTAGAAGAACGAGCGAAAACGGGCTGAAGATAAGATGCCAAACGGGGAAGTTATTACAAGCCCATTCCTAAGCCTTTTCGACATATTTCAAAATACCCACAACTTGATCGGTAGTCTTAGCCCATGCCATTGCCGCCGCATCAACTTCTTTTAACGGATGTATTATATCTTCAGCATGCAAGGTTATATAAGGCTTACCCAGCGCATTGCAAAAACCTGCGTCAAATGCCGCATTCCATTGCTTATATTTATCGCCAAAACGAATCACCGCGATGTCACAGTTTTGCAACAAGGTTTTGGTGCGAATAGCATTCACTTTAGAAGACTTATGATCCCGCCAAAACTGATCTGATTCTACACCCAGATGGTCACCTGCGGCATCACTCGCTTCATGGTCTGTTAGCGCAGAAGTAAAAACAATATCGAGCTTATGCTGTTCACTGCCCTCAATGAGCTTCTGTCGCCAGTCCGTATGAATTTCTCCGGATAAATAAACAGTTAATGTCATGCGTTATTCCTGTAAGATAAAAATAAATACGCGCTACATTGTAGCAAATTTTTAAGCCATCTCTACCATTGCTTGTTTTTTCTTAAATTTCAATACTTCTCCATCACGATCAACCACAATGGTATCTCCAGCGACAAATTTGCCGCTGAGAATCTCTTGGGCAAGAGAGTTTTCGATTGAATTCTGAATCGATCGTTTCAAGGGCCTCGCTCCATAAACGGGGTCATAACCTGCTTCGGCTAAATAATCCAGTACGTCAGCAGTCAACTCTAAATCCATATCACGGTCTTGCAAACGTTTTCGCAAATAAGACACTTGAATATTTGCAATAGCATGTATTTGCTCACGACCAAGCGGATGAAATACGACCACATCATCTACACGATTGATAAACTCGGGTCGAAAATGTGTTCCGACAACTTCCATTAATGCATTTTTCATCGCTGGATAGTTATCTTCACCACTCATTTCTTGAATGACTTGAGAACCCAAATTTGACGTCATAACGATAACCGTATTTTTAAAGTCAACGGTTCGACCTTGTCCATCCGTTAAGCGCCCATCATCCAATACTTGTAGCAGTATATTAAATACATCAGGATGTGCTTTTTCGACTTCGTCCAGCAAAATGACTGAGTAAGGTTTACGCCGAACGGCTTCGGTGAGATAACCACCTTCTTCGTAACCCACATAACCAGGAGGCGCGCCGACTAAACGTGAAACCGAATGTTTTTCCATAAACTCTGACATATCAATACGCACCATTGCATCATCGGTATCGAATAGGAAATTAGCTAACGCTTTTGTTAGTTCGGTTTTACCCACACCTGTTGGCCCCAGAAATAGGAATGAACCGATGGGCCGGTCAGGATCAGACAAACCTGCACGCGAACGGCGTATCGCATTAGATACCGCAATGACTGATTCGGATTGCCCAACCACACGTTTTTGCAGCTCTTGCTCCATGCGTAACAGTTTTTCGACTTCACCTTCGAGCATTTTTGAAATCGGAATACCGGTCCACTTCGAAACTACTTCGGCGATTTCTTCTTCTGTTACGCTATTCCGCAACAAGCTCATATCAGGCATTTCAACTTGCGACGCCACTTCAATCTGTTTTTCAAGTTCAGGAATTTTTCCGTACTGAAGTTCTGACATGCGCGCTAGGTTTCCTGCACGGCGTGCAGTTTCCAGCTCTTGGCGCACACGTTCAAGTTCTTCTTTGATATGCTTAGCACCTTGCACAGTGGCTTTTTCAGATTTCCAAATCTCTTCTAGCTCTGAATAATCTCGTTCGAGCCTTCCAATCTCATTTTGCAAATTTCCTAGGCGTTTTTTAGATGCCGAATCCGATTCCTTTTTTAATGCTTCTTGCTCAATTTTCAGCTGAATCAAACGCCGATCAAGCTTGTCCATCACTTCTGGCTTTGAGTCTATTTCCATGCGAATACGACTCGCCGCTTCATCGATTAAATCAATGGCTTTATCGGGTAACTGTCGATCAGAAATATAACGATGCGATAAAGTCGCTGCCGCTACTATCGCGGGATCCGTGATATCAACCCCATGATGCACTTCATACTTTTCTTTGAGCCCACGCAAAATTGCAATAGTGTCTGCTACACTTGGCTCATTAACCAATACTTTTTGAAAGCGCCGCTCAAGTGCCGCATCTTTTTCTATATACTGTCGATATTCATTTAATGTGGTTGCTCCCACACAATGTAACTCGCCACGAGCCAGCGCGGGTTTCAGCATATTGCCCGCATCCATCGCGCCTTCTGCTTTACCGGCACCCACCATTGTATGTAACTCATCAATAAATAAAATAACCTGGCCCTCTTGTTTAGCCAGATCACTCAGCACGGATTTTAGTCTCTCCTCAAACTCTCCACGAAATTTTGCGCCAGCAATCAGCGCTCCCATGTCGAGCGACAACAGGCGCTTATTTTTAAGGCCTTCGGGAACTTCGGCATTAATAATCCGTTGCGCAAGCCCTTCCGCAATCGCCGTTTTACCCACTCCTGGTTCACCTATTAAAACCGGGTTGTTTTTCGTCCGACGTTGCAATACCTGTATGGTTCGGCGAATTTCATCATCACGCCCAATAACGGGGTCAAGCTTGCCTTGCTCAGCACGCTCGGTGAGATCAATCGTATATTTTTCTAACGCTTGGCGTTGCTCTTCAGCATCAGGATTATCCACTTTTTGATCACCCCGTAATTCATTAATCGCTTGCTCCAACACACCTTTTGATGCACCCGCTTCGCGTAACAGCTTTCCTAGTTTGCCCTTATCTTCAAAACTCGCGAGTAAAAACAATTCACTGGAAATAAAACTGTCTTTTCGCTTCTGCGACAACTTGTCAGTAATATTAAGTAGGCGGCCCGTATTTTGAGATACTTGCACATCACCTCCGGCACCTTGCACTTGCGGTATTCGCTCCAATTCCTGTTGCAACTGGGAACGCAAATGATTCACATTGACACCAGCTTTTAACAGTAAAGGTGAAATACTCCCGCCTTCTTGATCCAGCAATGCACTCATAATATGCAATGGCTCAATAAATTGATGATCCCGTCCCACAGCAAGACTTTGCGCATCCGCAATCGCCATCTGAAATTTGGTGGTTAACTTGTCCATTCGCATAACTTTTTCTCTCAATGATTTGCTTCTATTAACAAATACCTGGGGTGAAGCATCTAACATTTCAAGGGACAAGCAAAACACTTTAAAACTTAAACAAAGTCCTTTTAGGAATATTCTTAAGAAATTAAAGTTTCTAGCCGATACCGAAATGACGATTATCCTTTTATTGAACAAAGAACAATCGTTTTAATTGAAACACTCGTACCTATCGGAAAAATGGGGCGAAATAGATTTTCCTCAGTAGATTCTCTATTCTCGGACAGGCTCCAGCCATGTAGTAAATAGGTATCTAACAAGGAGATTGGCTTACCTATGCGCATATTACTTGTAGAAGATGACCAAATGTTAGGTGATGGAATTCGTGCTGGACTAATGCAGCAGGGATATGCCGCTGATTGGGTTGAATCAGGCGATGCAGCAGAAACAGCCATGCTCACCAATGAATACGAAATGCTCATTCTAGACCTCGGTTTGCCGGGCAAATCAGGAATTGAAGTATTAAAAGATGTGCGTGCCAAGGGTAACGATCTACCCGTTATTATTTTAACCGCGAGAGATACCGTTGAAGACCGAGTTTTAGGCTTAGACTCTGGTGCAGATGATTATTTAACCAAACCATTTGAACTTGATGAGCTCACCGCGCGAATTCGCGCACTGATAAGACGGCGAGGTGGCCGCAGCAATCCAGTAATAGAGCACAAAGACATTGTAGTCGACCCTGCCTCTCATGCCGTTAAAAAAGAAGATAATGTCATTGATATATCACCGCGTGAATTCACTATTCTGCTTTTATTATTAGAAAACCTTGGCAAAGTGCTTTCTCGTAACCGTCTTGAAGAAGGTTTATATGCATGGAATGAAGAAGTAGAAAGCAATACGGTTGAGGTACACATTCACCATCTGAGAAAAAAACTAGGTTCGGATCTTATTCGAACCATTCGAGGCGTAGGTTATATCATCGACAAAGAATAGTTCAACTTAAAATCACAACATGTTGCACTCCGTAAGATCACGTCTATTAGTCATTATCATTCCGTCGGCACTCTTTATTTGGCTCTGCTCAGCTGTTTTAACCTACCTTGATACCAAAAAAGAATTCAATCAACTGTTTGATGCGCAACTTGCCCAATCCGGACAAGTTCTGCTAAATCTTGGACGACATGAGTATGTTGAGAGCAAGCAACGGCGGTTAGAAAACCAAGCCCCAGAGCGCCGATTAACGAACGAACCAGTTAAAGATGGTTCGCTATTATCGGATAGTTTTATCGAGCTTGCCCACCACTACAAAAAAGACCTTGCCTTTCAATTATGGTTTAATCAAAATAAATTAATACTGCGCTCTAAAAACACACCGTCAACTCCTATGAGCAATACATTTGAGGGCTTTAGCGATGAAATAATCAACTCGAATAAATGGCGTGTTTTTTCAGTTCAATCGGACGATGGCTTAATCCGAGCACAAATGGCAGAATCTTATAGCGCTCGCGAAAATATTAGTTTTTCTGTTGTTTCGCATACCATGTTTCCGCTCTTAATGACGATCCCAATACTCGGATTAGCCTTATGGTTAGTTGTCACGATTGGGTTTTCGCCCTTGAGTCGAATCACCAATGAGCTTCAGTCACTATCACCTAAAGATTTACAAAAAATAGATACCGAAGACATTCCAAGTGAAGTTATTCCCGTTACACTTGCACTGAATCGCGTCATTTCAAATCTTCAAGAGGCCTTTAGTACAGAACGTCGATTCACTTCCGATGCCGCACATGAATTACGCACACCACTAGCCGTGCTAAAAACACATGCCGAGGTTGCCCTACATGCGACAGAACAAGAAGAACGCGACAACGCATTACGCCAGCTTGTGCGCGGGGTTAATAGAGCAACTCGTTTAGTAGAACAGCTATTAACGCTTGCTCGCCTAGATCCGGAAACAAGCCTAAAAGGGGCCAAACGTTTTGACTTGTTTATTGTTGCTGAAAATGTCATTAGTGAAGAAGCGCTGGTGGCTTTGGATAAAAATATTGACATTAGTTTAAACGGTACACGAGGAAAGTTTGTATTCGGTAGCAGCGCTGCTATATCGGTACTCATGCGAAACCTCATTAATAATGCAATACGCTACACGCCAAAAAATGGTATTGTAAAAATTATGATTACACGTATCAACGAATCAATAATATTTAGCGTAGCAGATAGTGGGCCTGGAATTCCAGCAACGGAACGACAAAAGGTATTCGAACGTTTTTATCGTCAGCTGGGAACAAAAGTCGCCGGAAGCGGATTAGGACTTTCGATAGTCACACGTATCGCCGATCTACACGATCTAATTTTTGAATTAGCTGAATCTGAATTTAGCGGCCTACTCATTAATGTTAAATTCAAACCAATGGATAGAGAACCTAAGTAAACCTAATTTTATGAAGCACTTTACCCGCAGCAATTGATAAAAACCAAAAAATCAGTGCTTTTTCACTGCGGGATACGGGAATAGTTCATCCAAGGGTTTGCTAGTCAACGCATCTTGCACGATACGCACATGTTCACGCCTAAATTCACGCGCATGATTTAGTCCACAAGAATGCGCTAGTTTATCAAGCTCTACGTTAACCCAGTGTGCATAGTCGGCAACCCGCTTTGCTTTGTCCTCAACAACCAACCCACGTTGTAAACGCCGGTGATGTGTCGTAATCCCAGTCGGACACGTATCTTGATGACATTGCAAAGATTGTATGCAACCCAAAGAGAACATAAAACCACGTGCGGATACTGCGAAGTCCGCCCCGACACATAAAGCCCATGCCACGTTTGCCGAAGTCACTAATTTACCCGAAGCAATGACTTTGATTCGATCTCTTAAACCTGCCTCATAAAGGCTGTCTACAAACATCGGTAATGCTTCATGCAAAGGCAGGCCGACATGATCGGCAAGAATTTGTG
>Ga0256830_1001764_pt1 | contig 14965 bp, 12 predicted proteins | sample 128326metaG_FD_190537 | JGI IMG/M metagenome (GOLD analysis project Ga0256830, IMG submission 190537) | Hydrothermal vent microbial communities from Lau Basin, Pacific Ocean - 128-326 | ecosystem: Environmental > Aquatic > Marine > Hydrothermal vents | place: Pacific Ocean: Lau Basin | collected... | reverse complement strand
TATTAATCGGAACCTTAATCTGGTCCGCGAAAACCGCTTTAACAATTCCGGCGCCAAGATTGGACGCGCCCATGCCGTTAACCGTCACTTGATTTACTTTGCTGAATTCGCGCGGGATTTTAATCAGACGCGAATCCTCCAAAACTTGCCTGATTTGGTCCGGCAAGGTTTCAATGGATTTATAAACGCCGCTTTTGTCCAGTTTTTTAATTTGATTAAAATCATCTAAGATCATACCGTGTTTTAAAGCTTAATTGTTATTATTATAGCATAATTTTATAAGGAATAACAGGTGTTTTTTTGGGGATCTTTGGGATTCTTGAGATCTTTGAGATCTTTGGGATTTTTTAATGGTTTTAAAAATTAAAAATACCGCCGATTTTTTGCTCAAATTCACATTTAAAGATATTCCTTCGGGGCGGGGCGCGGCGTTTTTTTGTTATATCCGCCGCCGGCCAGACAATTATCGCATTTTCCGCAAGGCTTTGCTTCGCTGTCCTTGAAATAGTCAAGAATGTATTTTTGCCGGCAGCCGAGATGGTAAACGTAGTTTTCCATCATATCCAGTTTGTCGTAAGCCCTTTTTAGTTTTTCGCGCATAGCGGAAAAATCAATGCTCACTTTACGCTTTTCCATTCTTTTCAATATTTTAATTTCCGTTCCTTTGAACGGCGGGCGGTATTCAACGTGCCCGCTATCCGACAATTTTCTTATTAAGCGCATCAATGATTCTTTTTTCACGTCAAGAATGCCGGAGACCTCCTCAATATTGACATCCCGACCGTCCGCCAAATCGTCTTTAAACCTGTCGTACAGTTTTGCCAAAACTTCCCGCTGCGTCTTTGCTCTCCGCCCCAAAGAGTTTACGGCCGTTTCAAAATCGCTCGCGAGTTTAAGGTAAGCGTTGCCGTTTTTTTCGCGCGAACGGGCGATATACCCTTCCCGCTCTAAAATTTTTACGGCCGTGCCAACCGCCATTTCCGGCGCATCCTCCGATAACATCCCCTTTAGCTCCGAGTAAGTTATTAAAACCGTGTCGGGGTCCTTGCCCCGGGCGTCGCCGAAATGGTAATTTGCCAAAATTTCGTAAATTTCCAAAACCATGTCCGGCGGCGGATTATCCCCTTTAATGAAGAACTCTCGCAAATACCGGTCGCGCGGGCTTGAAAGGAGCAGGCAAAAACTCGGCTTGCCGTCGCGGCCGGCGCGTCCCGCCTCCTGATAATACGCTTCAATCGTGCCGGGCATATCATAATGGATTACAAATCTGATGTCCTGTTTGTCAATGCCCAAACCGAAAGCGTTTGTGGCGACTATAACCTTCGCTTTGCCGCTCATAAAATTGTCCTGCACCCACTTGCGGTCCGCCGAATCCATTCCGGCGTGATATGACACCGCTTCAATATCGTTTTCAAGTAAAATCCGCAAAAGTTCGTCAACCCGCGTCCTGGTTCCGACATAAATCACGCCGGCTTCATCGGGAACGGCGGAAATGGCGTCAAGCACGAATTGCGGCTTGCGCGCGTCAGTGGCGCGAATCGCGCCGAATTGCAAATTGGGCCGGGAAAAACCGGTAACCACCATCTTCGGATCTTTTAAATTCAACTGTTTAACGATATCGTCCCTTACTTCCGGCGTGGCGGTGGCGGTTAAGGCCAACGTGGTCGGATTGCCTAAATATTTTATGGCGTCGCGCAGCTTTAAATAGCTGGGACGAAAATCATGCCCCCAGGCGCTGATGCAATGCGCCTCGTCAACCGCGAACAAACTCACCTTGACTCGCGCCAAAGCTTCCATAAATTCTCTGTTGTAAAATCGTTCCGGCGCGATATAGAGCAATTTAAAAAATCCGTTCTTGACTTTTTCAAGCCGGTCGTTTGTTTCGGCGGGCGTTATTGAAGAATTGACAAAAGTGGCGGGAATTCCCGCCTGCTCCAAAGAATCAACCTGATCTTTCATTAAGGCGATTAACGGCGATACAACGACGGTAACGCCGTCCAGCACAAGCGCCGGCAACTGGTAGCAAAGCGATTTGCCGCCGCCGGTAGGCATAACCACCACCGTTGATTTGCCGTTCAAAACATTGTCAATCGCCCGCTCCTGCCCGGGCCTGAAAGAACTGAAACCGTAATGAATTTTAAGCAATTCCAGCGCCTGTTGTTTTTTGTTTTTTAAATTTTCCGGCATAAATTTTTAAAATTAAACCCCGCAATAGAAGCGGAACTCGGTTCCGGGGGTCAATTACGTAACCATCTACTCCAACAAATATTTTTGTAATTTTTTATTTAATTTAATTTCAGGAATTATTTCAACGGCTAAATTTTTAAATTCCTCCACTGTCCCGAATTCCTCTTTTACAATACTCAAATTGCATAAACTGCCGTTTCTCTTCCCGACAACATCCAAATAACTTGACCACGGCCAATTCTCGGCCTTCCCTAAATTATGAATCTCGTAATTATAATTTACATAAATTAGAAGTTTTTGCAGATAATAAGAGTTTTGAACGGAGACGGCGTTAAACGGTCCTTGAAAAAGGGAGCCGGAGCGATTGTATTTTGTGTTAAAAAAACAAGTGTATCCTCCGCTTAACCGCTTCATGAACTCAGAAATTCCGCCGCTTATAAGTTGTTTTAAAATAAAATGATAATGGTTTGGAATTAAAGCATAGCTGGCTATTTCAACTAACGGACGCGAAGGGGCTAAGCCGCTACGATTTGCCGCTGCAAATCGTAGCGGCTTAGTCCCTTTTTTGCAGATTTGGTTTAATCTATATAAACTGTTTATCGGTTCTTTTGTATTAAATTCCCGCATTCCGGTTAAAAATCGGATAAACTCTTTTTCATCGCAAAAAACTTCCCGTTTATCAACGCCGCGGTTATAGATATGATTCACCCCGTTAGATATTTTTTAAATAGTTTTTTAACCTGCTTTTTATATATCTTTTTCCCCAAGCTGTTTTTAAATATCGCTCTCTATGCAGGGCATCTTGTCGGTTTAAACAGACCTCGGAATAAACCAGCCTTAACGGTCGTCTGTTTTTTGTGGACATTACTTTTCCTTTAATATGCTCCGCAAGCCTGTTTTTTAAATTGTTTGTATATCCAACATAAAACCGTCTATCCTTTAAACTTAATAATATATAAACATAATACATATATTCTTAATTATTATCTAACGGGGTAAATTCTCCGTTTTGGAATTTGACTTTTCGCATCTTTGACAAAAAATTTTAAATAAGCTAACTTAAGATTACCAAAACAAACGATTTCGGTCAAAAAGGAGGGGCCGTTGGCTCCTTTAAAATTTCATATTCAAAGGAGGTTGAGGTGATTAAAGTCAACAATCGCGTTATTTCAACGGTTGTGGTGTCAACGATTCTCGGGCACTACGGCAGGGGAATGTTTCCTTACGACATTATTTCGTCTTCATACAGAAAGGCGAAATCGGTGATTAAGGAAACAAAAACAACGGTATTCACCAAGTCTTCAACCCTATGGGCCCGGCAAGGAAACTACAACCAATGGAAACCATGGACATGGGGATGCGTCCGCGATCTCCCGAACATGGGAATGCTTAACGCCTACGGACTGACAAACCCGGGAGTTGAGATTTGCGCCAAACAAATCAACAAATCCGTTAGAAGGGGATTTAACGTTATTCCCAATTTTTTTCCGGAGTTTGGCAACGACGATGAGTTGACTTTTCGGCAAGGGCGCGAGGCGATTTTAACTTTTGTCGGAAAATTAGAAGGAAATTTTTGGGCGATAGAGCTCAACCTTTCCTGCCCAAACGACAAAGTGGCGATAGAAAAAAATATCGCAAAAGCCGCGAACCTTGTAAAGTGCCTCAAAATAATGTTTCCTTGGCTTACTATCATAGCCAAGACCAGCATTGTGCATCCTTATGAATTCCTACAGGAGCTGGAATTCGCCGGAGTTGATGTTTTTCACCTAATCAACTCCATTCCTTATGGCATGCTTTTTGAAGGCCGCTCGCCCTTGAGCCATTTGGGCGGCGGCGCGGTATCGGGCGGACCGGCTTTTGCCGACGCGCTGAAATATGTTCGCGGCGCGCGAAAAGCGATTAAAAAGGACATAATCGCCGGTTGCGGCGCGACAACAATGATCCATTTTCGCAGGTATTGCGAAATCGGAGCGAACTCGGTCAGTGTTTGCACGGGTATCGTAAAAAATACTCGCCAAATGACTGACTTGATAAGGATACACAACTCAAAAATTTAAAGGAGGAGGAGAAATGAACATCACGAGCGTAAGTATTTTAACGCCGCCGGAGCGGCACGGGCATCTGAGGACGGGCAATCTGGCAGAAAAGGTTGTCCCGTTTAACAACCTCTATTCAGAGGTTATCGCGTTCGGCAATTTCCCCGACAACCCCGTGGACGACGCCAAAAGGCTGATTGAATATCGGAACGAAATTCTGGCGCTCAAACCAAAATTCAAACCACACTTCGGTCTTATGGTTACCCAAAAAACAACGCCGGAGATCGTGGAGGAAGCGTTCGCGGCCGGCGCGCGGTTTTTAAAAACAATTTTCGCCGCCACCAGCCACGGCTCGGCCGCCGGCATACCCATTGACCGCGTTGAGGAAAAATACGCGGCTTACGAAAAGGCCGGCGAATTGGGGATGCCCACTCTCTGGCATATGGAGAGGGCGAAAACAAAGGACGGGAAGCCGATTCCGTTCCTTTACAGGGAGGAAGAAGCAATTCCCGACGCGCGCAAAATCATCAATGACTTGCCGGGGGTTAAGATCTCCATTGAGCACATCTCCACAGCGGCAATGGTGGAACTGGTTGAGGAGTCCGGTCCCAATGTTATCGCCACCATCGCGCCCCAACACGCTTTCGGCGTTTACGAAACCGTATGCGGGCCAATGGAGGAGATTATCAACCCTCACAATCTCTGCATGCCGATTTTGAAGCGCAAAAAGGACAGAAACGCGGTGAGAAAAGCGATGGTGGGCGAAAATTACAAAAAATTCCGAGCCGGATCCGACAACGCGCCCCATCCGCTTGAAGCGAAACTGAAAGGCGCGCCCGGGCTGTTCATTCCCGACTTCATCGCTCTGGCTCTTTATTGCCAAATATTTGACGAGGAGGGGAAAATAGAGCGATTCGGCCGTTTCATTTCCTGCAACCAGACCGATATCGGCTTTTACGGCATATCGCCCGCGGCCGACAACATCACGCTGGTGAAGGAAAGCTGGATAGTGCCAAAGAGAATAAACGGCCTTGTCCCGTATATGGCGGGACAACAGCTGAAATGGAAAGTAAAAAAATAAAAAAACAAACCAGTTTAAAATGTAAAGCCCGTTAGAAACCAATCTAACGGGCCTTTTTTATTTTAAATTCTAAATTCTAAATTCTTAATTCTTAATTCTCTTCTTGCGCAGTTCCAAGACATTCTTGAAGGCCATGGCTATCGTCAACGGCCCCACTCCTCCCGGCACCGGCGTGATAAAGCCGGCCTTCTCTTTCACATCCTCAAAATCAACATCACCGTAAACCTTTTTTCCTTTCTTGATAATGCCGATGTCAATGACAATCGCTCCCTTTTTTACCATATCTTTTTTAACAAACTTCGGTTTGCCGACGGCGGTGATTAAAATATCGGCTTTGCTTGTTTTGTTTTTCAGGTATTTGTCGTCTTCATAAACCGCGGCCGCCTTGGCGCCGCGGCATTCCAACACTTTCGCCAAGCTCTTTCCGAAAATTTCCGAATTGGAAATAACGCACACTCGCTTATCCGCGATTTCATAATTTACGCTTTTTAACATCTCCAAAACAACCGCGAAAACCGGCGGCATTATATAGGTGTCGCCGCAAGTCCCCAAGAGTTCTTTTAGGTTATCGGGGTGGAAACCGTCAACATCCTTGGACGGGTTAATCGCCCTGATAATTTTGTCCGCGTCCAAGCCCTCGGGCAGGGGAAGCTGGACCAATATCGCGTCTATCAACGCGTCGTTGTTTAAATGGTCTATAATTTCCAAGATTTCTTTTTCGGAAATATTTTCCGGGCATTTGTATAAATGCGTGTCAACTCCCACTTTCTTGGCCTCTTTTTCCTTGAGCCCGACGTAAAGCGAAGAATCATCGCGCTCTCCGACCAAAATAATGGCCAAATTGGGCCTGTCGTCCCGTAGAGACGAGGCATGCCTCGTCTCTACGATTTCTTTTACGATTTTATCTTTAATTTTTTCGGCCAGTTTTTTGCCGTCAATAATCTCGCTCATAATAACTCGTAACGCGCGAATCACGCGCTACGTTAAATTAGGCCCAACGGCACGTTTGATAATTCTCCTCTTTAGTAAAGAGGGGCTGGGGTGATTTATATTCAAATTCCTTGACGGTAAATTAAATTCCCGGTATCGGGAACATTAAACAAAACTCCTTTACTTCTTCTTTGATTTTGTTTAATTCGCTTTCATTGTCTCTGTTTTTTATCGCGGCGTCAATCCAGTCGGCGACTTTTTTCATATCGCCCTCGCCCATTCCGCGCGTGGTTATCGCCGGCGTTCCGATTCGGACGCCGGAAGGCCTCATCGGAGGATTGGGGTCGTTCGGGATCGTTGAACGGCTTACCGAGATTCCAACCTTGTCCAACGCTTCTTCCGCTTCGCGCCCGTCAACGCCTCGGCTCGCCATATCAACCACCATTAAATGATTATCAGTTCCGCCCGAAACAATCTTATGCCCCAAATCCATTAACTCGCCCGCCAATGCCTTGGCGTTTTTAACGACCCGTTCCGCGTAATCCGCGAACTCCGGCTTTAACGCCTCCTTAAAGGCAACGGCCTTTGAAGCGATAATATGTTCATGCGGCCCTCCCTGCATTCCCGGAAATACGGCTCTGTCAATTTGCTTGGCAAACTCCGCCTTGCACATTATCATCGCCCCTCTCGGGCCCCGCAAAGTTTTGTGCGTGGTGGTTGACACGACATCAAAAATCGGAACGGGATTGTCCATTTGTCCTCCGGCAATCAGTCCGGCCGTATGCGCGATATCGGCGAAAGTGAACGCGCCGACACTGTCCGCTATTTCTTTAAATTTTTTCCATTCAATCTCGCGCGAATAAGCGCTGTATCCGGCAACAATCATTTTCGGCTTTTCTTTCTTGGCGATTTCCGCCACCTTGTCCATATCAATCCTGCCTGTCTCCGAATTTACTTCATATTGGACAAAATCATAAAGCATTCCGGAAAAATTAACCGGATGTCCGTGCGACAAATGCCCGCCGTGATCAAGCTTTAATCCCAAAACCTTGTCGCCCGGCCTTAAAAACGATATATAAACGGCGGCATTGGCCGGCGAACCGGAGAGCGGCTGGACATTGGCGTGTTCGGCGTTAAAAAGTTTCTTGGCGCGCTCAACCGCGATATTCTCAACAACGTCCACGAAGTCCTGCCCGCCGTAATACCTTCTTCCCGGATAGCCCTCTGAATATTTATTAGTCAAAACATTCGCCATTGCCTCAAGGACAGCCGCGGACACGTAATTCTCCGAAGCGATCAGCTCCATTCCCTCCGCTTGCCGCTTTTCCTCGTTTTTTATAGCGTCAAATATTTCCTTATCTTGATTTTGCAAAAATTTATAGTTCATATATAAATCCCCCTAAGATCTCCTCCTTAACAAAAGGGGCTGGGGGATTGAATGGGGTTGGGTGGTTTTAAAATTCCCGACCCCTCTATTAAATAAAGAGATAATTATTTTTATGCTTCCGGCATATCACGAAAACTATTTTTGTCAAAAAAAATTAAAATAAAGTTCCGCCCCTCGCGAGAGGCGCCCGCGGCAGAAATTTATTTTTCCAAAAACCCAAAATGCTTTAACGCCGGAATGATATTCGGCCCCAAATCATCGGGCAAATTTTCCAATTTATGCCAAGCCCATTCCCTGATGTCCGCGCCCGGCTTTATCTCGCCGACTCTTTCCGCCAAGAAATGAGCCAAAATAATGTCAACCATTCCTTCCTGTGTCTCTTTGCGCGTGAAAGTAATAAACGGCTCATTATTTAAAATATTTATTTCAATACCCATTTCTTCCTTAGCTTCCCGTTTGGCATTTTCAATCAAATCAAAATTATAATCCTCAACTTTGCCGCCGCAAAATTTCCAAAAAGCCGTATCTCCGTGTTTATTCAGGAGAACCGCTCCTTCCTCAACTATGACCGGCCCTGACGCGATAATAATTTTTTTAGACATATTTTTTGCCTAATTTTATTATTAAAATTATATAATTATTTTACCACCTCCGCTAAATTTGTCAAAATCAAAAATTTCTACCGCCCCGCCTCTCGCGAGGGGCGGGGCGGGATTCGGGCGGCTTTAGCCGCCATACGGCAGGTTGAAACCCGCCAAACCCGAGTTAAAACTCGGTAGAATCTATTTGACCATATAACTGTTTTTTAATCTATACCCCAGCTTCCGATAATAATCCCGCGCGCCCACGCCGGAAATCACCGCTATTTTTTCATAGCCGTTTATTTTCGCTATTTTTTCAGCTTCTCGCATTAATTTTTTTCCCAGTCCGGAATGTTGGACAACCTTTTCATCCCCGACGGAAACCAACTCGCCGTAAACATGCAATTCACGGATTATTGCCGACGAAGGGGCTAAGCCGCTACGATTTGCGGCCGCAAATCGTAGCGGCTTAGCCCCTTTTTGCGCGGAATTTGGCAAACGCAATCTGCAAAACCCGTAAAGCGTTTTTCCGTCCTTGCTTTGGGCCTGAATAAAATATTCTTCTCCGCCCGACGCCTGATATTTTATAATTCGTAATTTTAAATTCGCGCCGTAGAGACGAGGCAGTGCCTCGTCTCTACATTCGCGGCATCTAATGCACCCGCACTCCACACCCTTCTGCCGCATAACTTGCCTTAAATTGGTAATCCTGTTTCCGGCGACAATGGATTCTCCCGGTATGTCGCGGATAAGCCGGATAACACGGACATATTCGGGAACCGCTTTCTTGCATTCAACGATTAATTTTCGCAAAACTTTATCGGAGTACGGCTTATACTTTCCCGCCCGCCACCATCTATACAATAAACTGCCGCGCGTTACCACGGTCGGGTAAAATTTAATCTGATCCGGCTGAAACCGTTCGTCAGAAAACCCCGTTGGATAATCGGCTTTAACAAATTTTTTTAATTTTTTATCTTTATTTTTGTCATTTTCTCTTAAAGTTATAGATTTTAATTTATCTAACGGGACAAATAATTGTTTAAACATTTTTAAATCCTTGGCGGGCGTCGCCCCGGGCAAGCCCGGCATAATATGATAAGTAATCTTAAAGCCGAAATCGCGCAACAGCTTGGTCGCGTCCGCGATCTCCCGAACTCCATGCCCCCGCCTATTCTTCTTCAAAATCCCGTCATCCACCGCCTGTACGCCAAGCTCCACGCGGGTGCACCCCAACTCCCGCATCTCCAGCAATTCTTTCTCGTTGATGTAGTCCGGCCGAGTTTCCAACGTAAGCCCGATAATTTTATATTTAGCTTTCTCATTCCTTTTTTGTTCAAATAATAGTTTATTTTTAATTTTATCAATTTTAAATTTTACATTGTCATTTTGATTTTTGCTTTTTGATTTTTGATTTTTTCCGCCATAATCATTCGCCCCCCGAAAACACTCTTTAATGTACCAATACTTATATTCCTCGGGCAAAGCCGACCAAGTCCCCCCGATTACGATAATCTCAATTTTCGTCGGCTTATGCCCGTTCGCTTCCAGCGCCCGCAGTCGCGACTGTGTTTGCTTATACGGATCATACCCGCAGCGAATCGCCCGCATCACCGCCGGTTCGTTGGATAAATAACTTTGCGGCACATCCTTTTCCGTCGGGCAATAAGCGCATTTTCCCGGGCAAGGGTGCGGCTTTGTCAAAACCGCCACCGGCGCGACTCCGGACATTGTGCGAACGGCGCGCTTGCGCAAAATTTTCCGTAAGGACGCAAGCGGTCCGACCGCCCCTATGGCGGTCGGACCGCTGTTTATATACCTCAAAATCTCGGAATTTTCAATAATCCCGATTCCGTATTTCTTGGCGATTTTCCTCTTCGCCATCATTAAATCATTGCTCGTTTTTATATTCAATTTTAATAGCTCTTTAATCGCTTTTCGCATAATAAGTATTGACGTAATTTATTTAAACCGGCGCGTTTTCCAACTTACGGAATTTACCGCAGGGGCGAACGGCCGTTCTCCCCTGCGAAAAATAGCGTTGAATTTTAATTTTTTCCGTAAATTTCGTAATTCGCGGGCATTTATGGTATTATAATACTATAATATACCGATAAAATTGTAAACTATGAAAATCAATCCTGAAATCTTTAAGGCGTATGATATTCGCGGAATCTATAACAAAGACTTTGACGATGAATTCGCCTATGAACTTGGGCTGGCGTATAGCCAACTAAGAAAAAAAGAACTGGGCGGAAAAAAGGAAATAAATATCGTTGTCGGCATGGATATGCGGCTTTCCTCGCCGGCGTTAAAGAATAAATTAACGGACGGATTGACCGACGGGGGCGTCAATGTCGCGGATGTCGGACTGTGCTCAACGCCGACCTTTTATTTCGCGGTGGCGCGTTTTAATTATGACGGAGGAATAATGATTTCCGCTTCGCATAATCCGGCCGAGTACAACGGCTTTAAATTGACGCGCGCGAAAGCCCTGCCGATGAGCAAGGAGACGGGAATTCTTGACTTGAAAAAAGCGATACTGGAAGGCGAACTGAAAAAAGCAAGCGCCAAAGGCGCGATCGCGAAAAAAGAAAACGTTTTGGAAAAACAGGTTCAGCGCGCTTTGGCTTATGTTGATTCGCGTAAAATAAAAAAATTCAAAATAGTCATTGATCCGGCAAATTCAATGGGGGCGCAATATTTTGACGAATTGTTCAAGCATCTTCCGTGCGAAATAATAAGAATGAATTGGAAATTGGACGGAACTTTTCCCGCGCACGAAGCCGATCCGTTAAAACCGGAAAATACGCGGGACTTGCGAAAAAAAGTATTGGAAGAAAAGGCCGATTTGGGAATTTCAACCGATGGCGACGGAGACAGGATATTTTTCGTTGACGACGAGGGCGAAACGATAGAACCGGGAATTCTGCGGGCCGTTTTGTCCAAAATATTTTTGCGTGAATTTCCCAACGCTAAAATCGCCTACGACATAAGGCCGGGAAAAATTACCCTTGACACGATTATAGAGAACGGCGGCGAACCGATTGTCACCCGCGTCGGGCATTCACTGATAAAAGAACAGGCGATAAAAGAGGGCGCGGTTTTCGCCGGCGAATCTTCCGGACACTTCTTCTTGAATATGGACGAAGGGTGTTATGAAGTGCCGCTAATCGTCGCTTTGAAAATTTTGGAAGAGCTGTCAAAAAGCGGCAAAACTTTTTCGGAATACGTAAAACCGTACAAAAAATATTTCCATTCCGGCGAAATAAATTCCAAGGTCAAGGACATTGATTCCAAGCTGCGAGAAATAAAAGAAAAATACAAGGACGGGAAACAAAACGAATTGGACGGTATCACGGTTGAGTATCCTGATTTTTGGTTCAACGTCCGCCCGTCAAACACGGAACCGCTCCTGCGGCTAAACCTGGAAGCGAAAACAAAAAAAATAATGGAAGAAAAAAGGGATGAGATTTTAAAGCTGATTAGAAAATAAAATAATTTATAACCACTCCGTTAAAAAACAAAAAAAACGAATGATTTTAATTCGTCTTTTTTTGTTTGCGCTTGCGGATTTGTAAACCCGTAATCACTTTCTGAACATATTCAAAATCTCCCTAAAATCTTTCATATCTTCATAAGTTAAATCCAGCTCTTTTCGCTTTCCGTGAAGCTTGAACATGTCTCTTCGGATTGTTTCGCCGGTAACGCTATGTCCCCGCCTTATTTTGGAAATATATTCTTTAATATATTTAAGTAAAATTTTTTTGTTTTTCGCGCTTAAATTTCGGTAGCGGTAATTATCCCGCACCAGCTTATTGAGCCGCCGTTCAATTTGATAACTCGGCAAATTGTCCGCGTTTTTCAGTAAATCCTTAACATTCATAAAGTAATTTACGCATAATAAATGAATATAAAAAAATCTTTGTCATTACGCGCGTAGCGTAGCGGAGACACGGAATCCGGGGTTGGTTCGCGCAACCTTTTTTATACTACGGATATTTTTAATATTAAACATACCGCGGTTTAATCCTGGATTCCGGATATTTTTATTTTCGCTTTGCTCAAATAAAAATTCCGGAATGACAAGAAAGGATTAATTTGCAATTGGCGACATCTAAATTCCGCGAATTTTCAAAGCTTTGCCCAACTTCTCAATCGCGATCATATAGGCGGAAGTTCGCATATTAACATTATGGTATTTGGCGTTTTCCCACACCTCGCCAAAAGCTTTGGTGATTTGCGTTTTTAGGCGGTCGTTAACCTTTTTTTTGTCCCAATAAAAGTGACGGACGTTCTGCACCCATTCAAAATAAGAAACTATCACGCCGCCGGCGTTGGCGAGAACATCGGGCGCGACAATTACGCCCTTTTCGTACAGCTTTTCTCCGGCTTCAATCGTGGTCGGGCCGTTGGCCAGCTCTAAAATTATGCTTGCCTTGACGCGTCCGGCATTATTTTTCGTTATCGCGTTTTCCAAAGCGGCCGGAGCCAAGACGGTAACCGGCAATTCAAGCAATTCCTCGTTGGTTATGTTTTCGGCCTCGGCGAAATCAACGACCGATCCGGTTGTTTTTTTATGTTTGACGACCTTTTTAATGTCCAGCCCGAACGGATTATACACCCCTCCCCTTGAATCCGAAACCGCGACGATTTTACATTTCGCCCTATGGGCGATTTCGGCGAAATTCATTCCCGCGTTGCCGAATCCCTGCACGGCGACAGTGATGTTTTTCTTGCTTAACTTAAGCTCTTTAAGCAACGCCTCCAAAACATAAAATCCGCCCTGGGCCGTGGCGCTTAAACGCCCTTGCGATCCCCAAACCTCAAGCGGTTTTCCCGTAACGGCGCTGGGCGTGTTTCTTCCCTCTATCCTGCTGTATTCATCCATAATCCAGGCCATCACCTGCGGATTGGTGTAAACATCGGGGGCGGGAATATCCTTGTCCGGCCCGATAAAATCGGAAACCGCCCGCACGTATCCGCGGGTCAATCTTTCAAGCTCGCCTTGGCTTAATTTCTTCGGATCAACCGTGATGCCGCCCTTAGCGCCGCCGTATGGAATGTCAACCACCGCGCATTTTACGGTCATAGTGAACGCCATGGCGTTTATTTCGTCAAAATTGACTTTCGGATGGTAACGAATACCTCCCTTGAACGGGCCCCTTACGTCATTATGCTGAACCCTGTATCCGGTAAAAACTTTTAACTCTCCATTGTCCATTTTAACCGGAATGGCGACCTCAATAACCCTCTTGGGCGAATTTAAAATTTCCACCTCGTTATAGCTTAAGCAAAACGGTTTGTCGTCGCCGTCGGCGTTGCCCATTATTGAGCAGGCCTTGCTTAATTGGCCGGTGCATTGTTTGAAATACTTTGCCATATTTAGTTAACTATATCGTAAAACCTAAATTACAAATCCAAAATTACAAATCTCAACTAAATTCAAAATTCCAATTTTCAAAATTTGTCCTTAACTTAATTGGAAGCTCAATACTGTTTTCAATTTTAGATTTTGGTCATTGTAATTTATTTGGAATTTGTGATTTTGTATTTTGAATTTATCCGCTATCAACTGTTTTTTATTCCCAATCTTTCCTTAACTCTCCCCAGCGTTTCCTCCGCCACCGGCCTCGCCTTCTCCGCCCCCTCTTTTAATATCTCCCGCACCTCATCGTCTTCAAAGCTGTTATATTTTTTCTGAAAAGTCGTTAAAAACTCTCCGACTGTTCGCGACAAGTCCTTTTTAAAATCGCCGTACCCCTTGCCTTGGTATTTTTTCTCAAGCTCTTTTATTTCTTCGCCGGACAAAAGGGAATAAATCGTTAAAAGGTTTGAAATGGCCGGTTTGTTTTCTTTGTCGTATTTAATTTCTTTGCCCGAGTCGGTTACGGCCCGCGTTATTTTTTTCGCCGCCGCTTCCGGCGTATCGGTTAAGGCGATATAATTCGCCGGACTCGCGCTCTTGCTCATTTTTTTGTTCGCCTCGTCCAGTCCCATAATCCGCGCGCCTTCTTTTCTGATTTCAACTTCCGGAATTTTAAAAACTTCCCCGTATCGCGAATTGAATCTCCGCGCCAAAGTCCGCGCCAGCTCAACATGCTGCTTCTGGTCCTCGCCCACCGGCACCAAATCGGTATTATACAATAAAATGTCGGCCGCCATTAAAACCGGATAATCGTACAAGCCGACGCTCACGTTTTCCTTTTCTTGTCCCGCCTTATCCTTGAATTGCGTCATTTTGTTCAAATCGCTTACGCGGGCGGCGGCGCAATTCAATATCCACGCCAATTCCGTATGCGCCGAGATGTCCGACTGCCGGAAAATCACCGACTTCTCCGGATTTATGCCCGAAGCCATATAAATTTTAACCACATCCAAAATATTCCTGCCTAGCTCTTCCGGCTCCTGCTTAACCGTAATGGCGTGATAATCAACCACGCAAAAAATTGAATCGTATTTATCCTGCAGTCCCACCCAATTCTTAATCGCGCCCAAATAATTCCCTATATGAATAGTTCCGGACGGCTGAACGCCGGAAAATATTGTCTTTTTGTCGCTTTTAGCCATATCTTTATTATACTTTTTATTTTTTGGTATGTAAATAACGGTTAATTGATTTTATTTTTCTACAGGGCTTTAGCTCGGGGTTCACGCGGCTTTAGCCGCGTACCGCTACGAAGCTAAAGCTTCCCGAACCCTGCCCCGCTTTTCGCGAGAGGCGGGGCGGTAGAAAATTAGAGAATATTTTAATTTATAACTC
>Ga0256830_1001763_pt1 | contig 14971 bp, 9 predicted proteins | sample 128326metaG_FD_190537 | JGI IMG/M metagenome (GOLD analysis project Ga0256830, IMG submission 190537) | Hydrothermal vent microbial communities from Lau Basin, Pacific Ocean - 128-326 | ecosystem: Environmental > Aquatic > Marine > Hydrothermal vents | place: Pacific Ocean: Lau Basin | collected... | reverse complement strand
TGGATCTGCACCAGGCCACGGCGGCCGAACTTCGACCGGTCGGCGATCACGATCGCGCGCTCGGCCCGCTCGATCAGGACGCGGCTGAACTCCGCCTCCGCCAGCTCGTAGTCCATCACGCCGTCGGCGGCGTCGACGGCGCCCGCCGAAAGCACGGTCGTGCGGACGCGAAACTGCTCGACGAACTGGATCGCCGACGATCCCAGCGCGGCGTCGAGATCGGCCCGCAGCTCGCCGCCCGCGAGATAGACCCGGTTGCCCTTGCGCATCCCGACGGTGTGGGCGATCTCGAGCGAATTGGTCACCACCAGCAGATCGCGGTGGCGGTCGAGGGCGCGGGCGAAGTAGATCGTGGTGCTGCCGCTGTCGATCATCAGGGTTTCGCCGTCCCTCACCTGCCGGGCGGCGAGGCGGGCGATTCTCTGCTTCGCCTCGGCGTTGTCGCGCATGCGCTGCTGGTAGCTCGCCTCGTGCAGCGGCCCGACGACGGTGGCCCCGCCGTGGACCTTGCGCACCAGACCGGCCGCCGCCAGCCGCTTGAGATCGCGACGGATCGTCTCCCCCGAAACCGAATGCCGGTCCGCCAGCTCGGCGACGCTGCACGAGCCCTTGCTGACGACGGCCTCGAGAATGGCGGACTGCCGGGCCGAGCTTCGCATTCCCTGTCCCACGCCTTGGCCTTGCCGAGATCCACTCCGCGCCAGCCGGTCGGGCGCGGGTTTGTGGACATCCGCAAACAGAATATGGCATTTTGTGGTTATGTGACCAATTGTTCTTGAATTGGCGCCAACGACGGGGTTTTCATAGGCGCCCGGGCGCGGCGAGCGGAGAGCAAGGAGCACGCGAGCCGAGACAACAACGAGCGCGAGAAACAGGGAGGAAGCAAGGATGCATTACGGATTGAAGCTGATGGCCGCGACGGCGGCTCTTTTCGCGGCGACCGCGGCCGCGAGTCCGGCGACGGCCGGGGTGCCGGAATCCAAGGACCCCATCATCCTCACGATCCACGACTGGACCGGCCAGTACATCACGACCCACATCATGGGCCGGGTGCTCGAGAAGATGGGCTACAACGTCAAGTACCAGCAGGCCGACTACATCGCCCAGTTCGCGGGCCTCGAGTCGGGCGACCTCCACGTCGCCATGGAGATGTGGGAAACCACCGGCAAGCAGGCGATGGAGGAAAGCCTCAAGACAGGCAAGACGGTGGACCTCGGCGAAACCGGGATGAAGGCCATCGAGGAGTGGTGGTACCCGCTCTACATGAAGGAGAGGTGCCCGGGCCTGCCGGACTGGAAGGCGCTCAACAAGTGCGCCAAGGAGTTCGCCACCCCCGAGACCGCTCCCAAGGGGCGCTATCTCGGCGGTCCCGTCACCTGGGCCGGCTTCGACGACGAGCGGGCCGAGGCCCTCGGCCTCGACTTCGAGGTCGTTCACGCCGGCACGGACGCCGCCCTCTTCGCCGAGATCCAGTCGGCCTATCAGCGCAAGGCGCCGATCCTGGCCTGGGTCTACACGCCCCACTGGGCGCCCATCAAGTTCAAGGGCGAGTGGGTCGAGTTCCCCCGATACACCGACGACTGCTACAACGACCCGAAATGGGGCATCAACCCGTCGATGGCGTATGATTGCGGCAAGCCCCGGGGCTGGATCAAGAAAGTCGGCTGGGCCGGCGGCGACAAGAAGTGGCCCAAGGCCTTCCAGGCCATCCGCAAGTTCCGCATCGACAACCAGACCATGGGCGAGATGATCGGCAAGGTCGACCTGGAGGGGAGGAAGGTCGACGAGGTGGTCGAGGAGTGGATCGTCAAGAACGAGAGCGTCTGGCGAGCCTGGACGCAGTAGCCGCGAAGGACACCGGCAACGCGGGCCGCCGCCGGGCCGTCGGAGGGCCGGGCGGCGGCTTCCGCTTTGGGCGCGAGGGGGAACGATGACTGCCGGGTCGGCCAGCGCCGAGACGGGCCCCGCCAAGATCGCCTGCGAGGACGTCTGGAAGGTCTTCGGCCCCGGCGCCGAGGCCCTGTTCGCCGCTCCCGGCGCCGCGCCCTCGCAGGAGCGGCTCGCCGACGCCGGCCTCATCGGGGCGGTGCGCGCCGCCACCTTCGCGGTCCGCGAGGGCGAGATCTTCGTCATCATGGGGTTGTCGGGCTCGGGCAAGTCGACCCTCGTGCGCTGCATGTCGCGGCTCATCGAGCCCACCGCCGGCCGGGTGCTCTTCGAGGGACGCGACCTGCTCGCCGCCTCCGAGAAGGAGCTGATCGAGCTTCGCCGGCACAAGATGGGCATGGTGTTCCAGCACTTCGCCCTCCTGCCGCACCTCACCGTCCTCGGCAACGTCGCCTTCCCGCTCGAGGTCCAGGGGGTCGGCCGGGCCGCCCGCACCCGCCGCGCCCGCGAGGTCATCGAGCTCGTCGGCCTCAAGGGACGCGAGGACTACTACCCCCGCGAGCTCTCGGGCGGCCAGCAGCAGCGCGTCGGCATCGCCCGCAGCCTCGCGGTCGAGCCCGAGATATGGCTCCTCGACGAACCGTTCTCGGCCCTCGATCCGCTTATCCGGCGCGAGATGCAGGACGAGTTCATGCGCCTGCAGAACATGCTGCGCAAGACCATCGTCTTCATCACCCACGACTTCGACGAGGCGATCCGCCTCGCCGACCGCATCGCCATCATGAAGGACGGCGAGATCATCCAGATCGGCACGCCGGAGGAGCTCGTGGTCCGGCCGGCGACCGACTATGTCGCCGAGTTCACGCGCGAGATCCCGCGCGCCAAGGTCCTGTCGGCGCGCACCGTGATGGCGCCGTGCGACGGCGTCACGGACTTCGCCGGCGAGATCGCGGCCGAGACCAAGGTCGAGGACCTCGCCGAACGGGTGGTCGGCGGCGCGGGCCCGTTCGCGGTGACCGATTCCGACGGCGCCGTGATCGGCAAGATCACCCGCGAGGCGGTGCTCGGGGTGCTCGTCGGCCGGGCGGGCGGGCGGTGACCGGCCACGCCCTGGCCGCGGCGCGGCCCGCCGGCCTGCGGCCGGGGCTCGTCCTCTGGGGCGTCGCGCTGGTCCTGACCGTGGCCCTGTTCGTCTTCGGCGACGCGGCCCCCTGGGCCGTCAAGTACCCGCGCGCATGGGGGGTGCCGCTGCGGTTCTGGATCAGCGACTTCATGAAGTGGCTGATCAACGACGCCGATCTCGGGCTCTTCACCTTCAAGGAGTTCACGCGCTCGATCGCCTGGCTCCTCAACTGGCCGCTGCTCGCGGCCGAAGGGCTGTTGTCGTCCGGTTTCAAGGTCGTCGTCGGCGACGAAACCGCCACCCAGATCCCGCGCCTCTCCTGGCTCGCCGTGGTGGCGGTGGTCGCGGTGCTCGGTCACTACGCCCGCGACTGGCGGCTGTCGCTGCTGGTCGGCGCCTGCTTTCTCTACCTCGTCGTCTTCGGGCAATGGGACAGCGCCATGGTGACGCTGTCGTCGATCGTGATCGCGGTGCCGATCGGGGCGGCGGGCGGGCTCCTGGTCGGCGTTCTCGGCTCGCGCAGCCGCCGCGCCGAGACGGCGATCACCCCGATCCTCGATCTCATGCAGACGGTCCCGGTGTTCGCCTACCTCGTCCCCGTCCTGTTCCTGTTCGGCTTCGGGCCGGTCGCGGCGATGATCGCGACGATCGTCTACGCCATGCCGCCGATGGTCCGCTGCACCATGCTGGCGTTGAGGCTGGTGCCGACCGAGATCGTCGAGTTCGGCCGCATGGCCGGCTGCTCGCGGCGCCAGCTCCTGTGGAAGATCATGATCCCGGCGGCCCGCCCGACCCTCATGGTCGGCGTCAACCAGGTCATCATGCTGTCCCTCAACATGGTCATCATCGCCTCGATGATCGGCGCCGGGGGGCTCGGCTTCGACGTGCTGACCTCGCTCAAGCGCCTGCGCATCGGCGACGGGATCGAGGCGGGGGTCGCGATCACGCTCCTCGCCATCGCCCTCGACCGCCTGAGCCAGGGCTTCGCCAACCGACCGCCGCCACAGCACGACGAAGGCCCGCGAGGCTTCGTGAGCCGCCACCCCCACCTGGCGGTCGCGCTCGCCATTATCGTCGCGACCTCGGCCGCGGGGGCGATCTCGGAGGCCCTGCGCGCCTACCCCGAGAGCCTCACCCTCACCACCGGCCGGTTCTGGACCGACCTCGTGTCGTGGATCAACATCAACTATTTCGACCAGCTCGACGCCGTGAAGTCGTGGCTCCTGCTGAACGTCCTCATTCCGGTGAAGCGCTTCCTGCTGTCGGTTCCCTGGATCGCGGTGGTGGGCCTCCTCGCTCTCGCCGGCTATCAGCTCGGCGGTTTGCGCCTCTCGCTCCTGGTCGGCGGCCTCGCCGCCTTCATCGCCGTGACCGGGAACTGGGAGAAGGCGATGATCTCGGTCTATCTCTGCGGCCTCTCGGTGATCGCCGCCTCGGCCATCGGCATACCGGTCGGGATCGCGACGGCCAACAGCGACCGGGCGCACCGGGTGGTGCAGGTCGTCGTCGACACGCTGCAGACCCTGCCGTCCTTCGTCTATCTGATCCCGGTCGTCATGCTGTTCCGGGTCGGCGACTTCTCGGCCATGCTCGCGGTCATCGCCTACGCCCTGGCGCCGGCCATCCGCTACACCAATCACGGCATCCGGCAGGTGCCGCCGGCTCTGGTCGAGGCCGCCACCGCCGCCGGCTGCTCGCGCCGACAGATCCTGTGGAAGGTCCAGCTTCCCATCGCGTTGCCCGAGATCATGCTGGGGGTCAACCAGACCATCATGATGGCCCTCAGCATGCTGGTCATCACCGCCCTCGTCGGGACCCGCGACCTGGGCCAGGAGGTCTACATCGCGCTGACCAAGGCGGATACCGGACGCGGCATCGTCGCCGGCCTGTCGGTCGCCTTCATCGCCATGATCTCGGACCGCCTGATCTCGGCGTGGGCCGCGCGGCGCAAGCGGCAGCTCGGATTGGCCTGAGGGCGGCGACGAAAGGACCCGGAGCGATGGAGACGCCATGAGCAAGGACGCCTGCGAACGGGCCGCGCGCCTTACCTGCTGGTCGGGACCGGTCGAGCCCGAGCCGCTGGCGGGCGGCATAACCAACACGAACTTCGTCGTCCGCGACCGGGGCGAGACCTTCGTCGTCCGCATCGGCGACGACATCCCGGTCCACGGCGTCATGCGGTTCAACGAGGTCGCGGCCGCCCGCGCCGCCCACGCCGCCGGCCTCTCGCCCGAGATCGTCCATCACGAGCCCGGGGCCATCGTCATGCGCTTCGTCGAGGGACGGACGCTGAGCGAGGACGACGTCCGCGCGCCGGCCATGCTCGAGCGCATCCTGCCGCTCGTCCGCGCCTGCCACTACGAGATCCCCAAGCGCCTGCGCGGCCCGGCGCTCATGTTCTGGGTCTTTCACGTCAACCGCGACTATGTCGCCACCGCCCGCGAGGGCGGCAGCCGGATGGCCGGGGCGCTGCCCCGTTATCTCGCCATCAACGAGGAGCTCGAGCGGGCGCTCGGCGAGATCACGGTCGTGTTCGGCCACAACGACCTGCTGGCGGCGAACTTCATCGACGACGGCGACCGGCTGTGGCTCCTCGACTGGGACTATGCCGGCTACAACACCGGGCTCTTCGACCTCGCCAACCTCGCTTCCAACAACCGGCTCTCGGCGGAGCAGGAGGACTGGTTGCTCGAGGCCTACTTCCGGCGCCCGGTGACCGACGGGCTTCGCCGCCGCCTGTCGGCGATGAAATGCGCCTCGCTCCTGCGCGAGACCCTGTGGAGCATCGTCTCGGAGATCCACTCGTCCCTCGATTTCGATTACGCGAGCTACACCGAGGAGAACCGCTCCCGCTTCGAGGCCGCCTACGAGGCCTTCCAGAACAGTCCCGAGAAATCATGACCGCACCCTTTCCCACCCACGCCCGGGTCGTCGTCGTCGGCGGCGGCATCATGGGATGCTCGACCGCCTATCATCTGGCCAAGCTCGGTTGGAAGGAGGTGGTGCTGCTCGAGCGCGCCAGGCTGACGAGCGGCAGCACCTTCCACGCCGCCGGGCTCGTCGGGCAGCTTCGCAACTCGGCCAACATCACCCAGCTTCTCGGCCAATCCGTCGACCTCTACCGCAGGCTCGAAGCGGAGACCGGCCAGGCGACCGGCTGGAGGATGAACGGCGGCCTGCGCCTCGCCTGCAGCGAGGACCGCATGATCGAGCTCAGGCGCCAAGCGACGACGGCCCACAGCTTCGGTCTCGAAATGCACCTCCTGACGCCGCGGGAGGCGCAGGACCTGTGGCCGTTGATGGACGTCTCGGACCTGGTCGGGGCGGCCTTCCTTCCCACCGACGGCCAGGCCAACCCGTCCGACATCACCCAGGCGCTGGCCAAGGGCGCCCGCATGCACGGGGTGGCGATCTTCGAGGACACGCCGGTGACCGGGATCGAGATCGACAACGGCCGGGTCGCCGCCGTCGTCGCCGAGCGCGGGCGCATCGCCTGCGAGATCGTCGTCAACTGCTGCGGCCAGTGGGCGCGGGAGTTCGGGCGGCTCGCCGGCGTGAACGTGCCGCTGGTTTCGGTCCGGCACCAGTACATGGTGACCGAGCCGATCGCGGGCACGAGCCGCGACCTTCCCACGCTCCGCGACCCGGACCGGCTGACCTACTACAAGGAGGAGGTCGGCGGCCTGATCATGGGGGGGTACGAGCGGGACCCCATTCCCTGGGCCGAGGGCGGCATTCCGGCGGGGTTCCACTTCTCGCTGCTCGATTCCGACTGGGACCATTTCGAGCCGCTCATGGAGCTCGCCCTCCCCCGGGTCCCGGCGCTCGCCGACGCCGGCGTCAAGGAGCTCGTCAACGGCCCCGAAAGCTTCACGCCGGACGGGAACTTCATCCTCGGCGAGGCCCCCGAGGTCGGGAACTATTTCGTCGGCGCCGGGTTCAACGCCTTCGGCATCGCCGCGGCCGGCGGCGCCGGCCGGGCGCTGGCCGAGTGGATCGTCGACGGCCAGCCGCCCTACGACCTCTGGCCGGTCGACATTCGCCGCTTCGGCGCCCCCCACGGCGACGTCGCCTGGGTGCGGACGCGCACCCTCGAGATGTACGGCAAGCACTACACCATCGCCTGGCCGTTCGAGGAGCACGAGAGCGGCCGGCCGCTGCGCCGCTCGCCCCTCTACGATCGCCTCAAGGCGGCCGGCGCCTGCTTCGGCGAGAAGCTGGGATGGGAGCGGCCCAACTGGTTCGCGCCGGACGGGTCGGAGGCCCGGGACGCCTACTCCTTCGGGCGGCAGAACTGGTTCCCCCATGTCGGCGAGGAGCACAGGGCGGTGCGCGAGCGGGTGGGGGTGTTCGACCAGACCTCGTTCGCCAAGTTCCTGGTCGTCGGCCGGGACGCCGAGGAGGCGCTGTCCTGGATCTGCGCCGGCGACGTCGCCAAGCCGCCGGGCGCGCTCACCTACACCCAGATGCTCAACGCCCGCGGCGGCATCGAGTGCGACCTCACCGTCGCCCGCCTCGCCGAGGACCGGTTCTACATCGTCACCGGCACCGGCTTCGCCACCCACGACCTCGACTGGATCGAGGGCAACGTCCCGCCCGGGCTCGACGCCCGGGTGATCGACGTGACGTCCGCCAACGCCGTGCTCTCGGTGATGGGGCCGCGGGCGCGGGACGTTCTGACCCGCGTCTGCGCCGACGATCTTTCGAACGAGGGCTTCCCCTTCGCCACGGTCAGGCGGATAAGCGTCGCCGGGGCGCCGGTCACGGCCCTGCGGGTCACCTATGTCGGCGAGCTTGGCTGGGAGCTTCACCTCCCCACCGAGTTCGCGGTCACGGTCTACGACGCGATCATGGCCGCCGGCGAGGAGCACGGGGTGGCCAACGCCGGCTACCGGGCGATCGAGAGCCTGCGTCTCGAAAAGGGGTACCGGGCCTGGGGCGCCGACATCACGCCCGACTACACGCCCCTCGAGGCGGGCCTCGGGTGGGCCGTGAAGCTCAAGCGGAACACGCCGTTTCTCGGCCGCGAGGCGCTCGAGAGGCAGCGCGGGCGGGCCCTCGACAAGCGCTTCGCCTGCTTCACCGTCGACGACCCCGAGGTCGTGCTGCTCGGCCGCGAGACCATCTACCGCGACGGCGAGCGGGTCGGCTGGCTGACCAGCGGGGGCTGGGGCTACACGGTGGGGAAGAGCATCGGCTACGGCTATGTCCGGTCGGAGAACGGCGTCGACAGGGCCTATCTCGAGGCCGGCCGCTACGAGCTCGGGGTCGCGGCCGCGCGGGTGCCCTGTACCCTGCACTTCGGCCCGCTCTACGATCCGGGAATGGAGCGCGTCAAGCGTTAGGCCGGGGCGCGGGCCGGGCCGCCGAGACGAAACAACGGCCCGGAGGCCGCCGCCAGGTCATCGACAGGTCGTCGGAATACGGGAACGGGACCGGAATTTGGAGCGGGCGATGAGATTCGAACTCACGACCCCAACCTTGGCAAGGTTGTGCTCTACCCCTGAGCTACGCCCGCTCGGCAGGTCCCGCGCCGGCCCGGCGCCGACGCGGAGCGGCGCGATAATCGAGCATCGCGCCGCGGTTTTCAACCCTCAACTTGCGCAAAAAAGGTGTCTGACACCTTTTTTGGTGGTGCCGGCGCGGGGCGTGGAGGGGTGACGCGGTGAAGGTCCTCTATGTGGTCAACGAGGCCCACTTCTTCCTGTCCCACCGCCTGCCGATCGCCCGGGCGGCGCGGGCCGCGGGCTGGGACGTCCATCTCGCCGCCCCCGCCGACCACGTCTGGGCGCCGGACGGGTTCGGCGTCGACGAGGTCCGGGCGGCCGGCCTCGTCTTCCACGAGATCCCCGTCTCGCGGCGCGGCACCAATCCCCTCCGCGACGCCCGGACCTTGTGGGCGCTCTACCGGCTCTATCGCCGGCTGAGGCCCGACCTCGTCCACCACATCACGATCAAGCCGGTGCTCTACGGCGGGATCGCGGCCCGCCTCGCCCGCCTCCCCGCCGTCGTCAACGCCGTCCCGGGGCTCGGCCGGGTGTTCGTCGCCCGCGGGCTCCGGGCCGCCCTCCTGCGCCGGGCCGTGACGTTCGCCTACCGGCTCGCCACCGGCCACGGCCGGAGCCGCGTCATCGTCCAGAACCCGGCCGACGCCGAGCGCCTGGTCGGCGCCGGCGCCGTCGCCGCCGGACGGATCGTCCTGATCCGCGGCTCGGGCGTCGACCTCGAGGAGTTCGCGGCCACGCCCGACCCGGGCGGGACGCCGGTCGTGATCCTCGCGGCGCGGCTTCTCTGGGAAAAGGGGGTGGGGGAGTTCGCCGCCGCCGCCCGGCGCTTGCGCGAGAGGGGGGTCGAGGCCCGCTTCGCGCTCCTCGGCGATTGCCGCGAGGCGATGCCGGACGCGGTTCCCCGGGCCTGGCTCGCGGCCCGGGCCGACGAGGGCGTGCTCGAATGGTGGGGGCGGCGGACCGACATGGCCCGGGTCATGGCCGGCTGCCACGTCGTCTGTCTGCCCTCGAGCTATGGCGAGGGGGTGCCCAAGGTCCTCATCGAGGCGGCCGCCGCCGGCCGGCCGATCGTCGCCAGCGACATCCCCGGCTGCCGCGAGATCGTGGAGGACGGCCGGAACGGCCTGCTCGTCCCGCCCAGGGACGCCGACGCCCTGGCCGACGCTCTCGAGCGGCTGATCGGGGACCGGGACTTGCGGGAGAGGATGGGCCGGGAAGGGCGGCGGATCGCCGAGGCCTCGTTCTCGGAGGGGGCGGTCGTCGCCCGGACCCTCGAGATCTATCGCGAGCTCGGGCCCCCGCCCGACGCCGACCCGGCGAGCTCGGCGTAGAGCGCCTCGTAGCGCCCGACCGCCGCCGCCAGGGTGAACTCCTCCTCGATCCGCCGGCGGGCCGCGCGCCCGAGCTCGGCCCGGCCGGCCGGCCCCATCTCCAGGAGCTCGCGCCAGGCGGCCGCCATCGCGCCCGGGTCGCCGGGCGGCACCACGCGGCCCGTCTCGCCGACCAGGGCGGCGCTGTCGCCGACGTCGGTGGCCACGCACGGCACGGCGCAGGCCATGGCCTCGCCGACGACGTTGGGAAAGCCCTCGCCGACGGACGAGCAGGCGGCGATGTCGAAGCCCGCGGTCAGGGCCGGCACGTCGCGCCGTTCGCCGAGGAGACGGACCCGGCCGCCGAGGCCGAGCTCGCCGACCAGGCCGGTGAGTGTGGGGTTTCCGTCGTCGGCGCCGGCGCCGACCAGCACGAACCGGACCTCAGGCTCGTCGCCCGCGAGAAGCGCGGCGGCGCGCAGGAAGGTGGCGTGGTCCTTGAGCGGGTCGTAGCGCGCCACCAGGCCGATCACGGGGCAGTCGGGGGCGAGGCCGAGAGCCTCGCGGAGCGCCGCCGGGGCCGCCGGGTCGGGCCGGAACAGCGCCGTGTCGAAGCCGTTGGCGGCGACGAGCCAGCGCCGCGGCCGGTAGCCGAGGGCGGCGTGGACGCGGCGGCCGGCCTCGGAGTTGACGACGACCACATCGGGCCGGGACGAGAGCCTCGCCAGCAGCCGGACGACGAGGCCGCCGAGGCCGCGCCGGTAGCGGGCGTCGGTCTCGGCGCAGCGAACGTTCCAGGCGATCGCCGGCACCCGCGCGAGCCGGCCGGCCACGAGGCCCGCGAGATCGGCGTGATAGAGCCAGGTCTGGAGGATGTCCGGGCGCTCCGCCCGGAGCCGCCGCAGGAGCCGCCAGGCCGCGGCCGGGCCCGGCGCCGCGCGCGACATGCGGACGGCGTGCACCGGCACCCCGAGCGCGCGGATGTCCGCGGCCATGGCGCCCGCCTCGGTGAGCGAGACGACGACGTTCTCGAAGCGATCCCGATCCATCCCGGCGAGGAGGCGGTAGAGCGCCGTCTCGGCCCCGCCCCGGACCAGGCCGGTGATGAGATGGACGACCTTGACCATTCGCCCGCCCGTTCCCCGCGCCCGCTCAGGACGAGGCCGGCCCCTCGGGCCGACCCGCCGGCCCGAGATGCCGCTCGCGCCAGGCCTGAAACATGAGGACGCCCCAGAGCGGCTCCTGCACCGCCCGCCTCCCGGCCAGGAAGTCATGCCACGCGGCCCGGATCGGGGCCGGGTCGAGCAGACCGCCGTCGGCCAGGCGCCCTGGATCGAGCAGCGCCTCGGCCCAGTCCCGGAGCGGCTCGCGGAGCCAGCGCGCGATCGGAACCCCGAATCCCATCTTGGGTCGCTCGATCAGCTCCTGCGGCACGAACCGGTAGAGCACCTGCCTGAGCAGCCACTTGGTCTCGCCGTCGCGCCGCTTCATATGGGGCGGCAGCCGCCACACGAACTCGACGACGCGGTGGTCGAGGAGCGGCACCCGCGCCTCGAGGCTGACCGCCATGCTGGCCCGATCGACCTTGGTCAGGATGTCGTCGGGCAGGTAGGTCAGGCTGTCCATGAGCTGCATCCGGTCGACGAAGTCGGGCAGCTCGTCGGCAAGCGTCTCGTCCCAGGCGACGCCGCGCGGCTCGCGACCGCCCGGCACCAGCGCCGCCGGCGCCTCCCAGTGGGTGTGCTGGCGGCGGTAGATGGCGTCGGCGTCGGGCTGGCGCAGGAAGGCCGCGAGCTTCAACGCCCGCTCCCCGACCCGGTGGGGCCGGCGGCCGGCCGGCAGGAGGCGCGCCGCCGACTCCCACAGCGACGACGGCACCGCCCCGATGGTGGCGCCGAGCCCCCGGCGCAGCGGCCCCGGCACCCAGCCGAACCGGCGCCACACCATGTCGGCCCAGTGGTATCGCGTATAGCCGGCGAACAGCTCGTCGCCGCCGTCGCCCGAGAGCGCCACCGTGACATGGCGCCGGGTCATCTCCGAGACCAGATAGGTCGGGAGCTGCGAGGAATCGGCGAACGGCTCGTCGTAGAACTCGGCGAGCCTCGGGACGACCTCCAGCCCCTGCGCCGGGTCGACGTAGAGCTCCGTGTGGTCGGTGCGGAGATGCCGGGCCACGGCCTTGGCGTGCTCGGCCTCGTTGTAGTCCTTCTCGTGAAAGCCGATGGTGAAGGTCTTGATCGGCCGGTCGCTGCACGCCTGCATGAGGGCCGCGACCAACGACGAGTCGGTCCCGCCGGAGAGAAAGGCGCCGAGCGGCACGTCGGCGACCATCCGCTTCTCGACCGCGTCGAGCAGGAGCCTTTCGAGCTGCAACGCGCTCGCATAGTCGCCGAGACGCGGCCTCCGAACGAAGCGCGGCCGGTTGGCCCTCTCGTCGATGCCCGCCCGGGCGACGGCGCGGAGATCCCAGTAGCGGCGAATCGTCGGCTCGCCGCCGGGCCGGAAGGCGAGGATCGTCCCCGGCGCGAGCTTGCCGACCCCGGCGTAGATGCAGTGCGGCGTCGGCACGTAGTTCCACCGCATATAGGCGGTCAGGGCGTCGCGGTCGATCTCGGGCCGCCACCCGGGACAGGCCCGCAGGCCCCTGAGCTCGGACGCGAACAGGAAGAGATCGCCGAACCGCCCCCAATAGAGCGGCTTGATGCCGAGCCGGTCGCGAACCAGGCTCAGCGTCCGCTCCTCGCGGTCCCACAGCGCGAAGGCGAACATGCCGATGAAGCGACCGACCGCGTCGTCGAGGCCCCATTCCTCGATCGCCGCCACGATCACCTCGGTGTCGCTTTGACCGCGGAAGCGGTGCCCGCGCTCGACCAGCTCGTCGCGCAGGGCCGCGAAGTTGTAGACCTCGCCGTTGTAGGCGATCACATAGCGGCCGCTCGCCGAGGTCATCGGCTGGTGGCCGGACTCGGACAGGTCGATGATCGAGAGCCGGCGGTGCCCGAAGGCCACGCCCGCCTCGGCGTCGACCCACAGGCCGGAATCGTCGGGACCGCGATGGGCGAGCGCGTCGGCCATGGCGGCGGCGCGGACGCCATAGTCGGCCTCGCCGAGGCCGGGACGGAGGAACCCGGCTATTCCGCACATGGCGCGGTCTCCGGACCGCCGGTCCCGTCTCTCGCTCCGGCATAGATCGCCGCCATCCGCTCGATCATCCGGGCCTCGGAGTAGGTGTCGGCGATCCGCCGGCGGCAGCGCTCGCCCAGCCGGCGTCGCTCCGCCCGCCCGAGGTCGAGAAGCCGCCGCCAGCCGTCGGCGAGCGCGGCCGGGTCGCCGGGCGGCACGACGGGGCCGGTGTCGCCGACGATGCGGGCCGAATCCCCGACGTCGGTGACCGCGCAGGGGACGCCGGCCGCCATCGCCTCGGCCACCGCGTTCGAGAACCCCTCGCCATAGGCCGAGGACGAGGTGTGGACGTCGAGGGCCGAGTAGACGGCGGCCATGTCGTCGCGAGGGCCGGCCCAAACGACCCTGTCGGCGATGCCGAGCTCGGCGGCGAGGCGGGCGAGCCGGTCCCGGTCCCGCCCGCCGCCGGCGCCGACGCAGACGAACCGGAGGCCCGGCCGCCCGGCGGCAGCGAGGGCGGCGGCGCGCAGGAAGGTCTCGTGGTCCTTCATCGGGTCGAGGCGGGCGACGAGCCCGATCAACGCCTCGTCGGGGGCCACGCCCCAGGCCGCGCGCACGGCCCGCCCTCCCCGCTCGTCCGGCCGCCAGCGCCCGACGTCGATCCCGTTCGGCACGACGACCACGCGGTCGGGGGGATAGCCCATGCCCACGACGTGGTCGCGGCCCGCGAACGAGTTGGCCGCGATCACGTCGGCCCGGCGCGAGAGGAACCGTTCGAGCGCCGAGGTGAGGCGCCAGGAGTAGTCGTAACGCCCAAGCTCCATGTTCGAGGCCCTGACGCCCCAGACGAGCCGGACGCCGGGAAGCCGCGGCTTGACGAAAGCGGCGGCAACGTTGGGGGGACCGAGAAAGCTGTGGACGACGTGCGGGCGCAAGGCGCGCATCTCGGCGGCGAGCCGGCGGAAGAAGCGCGGCCCGTCCCAGCGCCCGCGCTTCTCGAGCGGCACGATCCCGACGCCGGCCGAGCGCAGCTCCTCGGCGAACCGTCCGGCGTCGTAGAAGCAACAGACGGTGACCGCGAACCGGGCCCGATCGAGCCCGCGGGCGAGCCCCGCGAGCTGACGCTCGGCGCCCCCCACCTCGAGCGAGCGAACGAGAAAGACGACCCTCAGCCGGCCGGCCGCCGACGCCTTCGCGTTCTCGGCCACGGACCCGGGCGGGAACCTCGATCGCGGATCAGGCACCGGCCGCGCCGAGCTGGAAATGCAGGAAGTACCGGTCGCAGAGCGTGACCCGGCCGAGCCCCCCCCGCCACATCGCGGCCGTGCCTCGCAGCGCGAAGGGCACGTAGTTCACGAGATCGACCCGCCGCCACCCCGCCGCCTCGGCGGCCCGGCACCATTCCCGCCAGGGCTGCTTGGTGCGGTAGTCGACTGCGCCCCCGGCAAGCCCGAGGCGGTGCACGAGCGGCCGCAGGCCGTGGCGCTGGACCTCGGAAAGGGCGAGCCGGGCGCCCGGCCGGGCGGCGGCGGCGAACCGCCGGAAGAGCTCGGTCGCGGCCCCGAAGAGCGGCGACGCCGAGAGCGGCGCGGCGGTCGTGAAAACGTGGTGCAGGACGTCGTTGCAGACGATGAGGTCGAAACGCCCGGACGCGGACGCAGACGCGGACGCGAGATAGTCCTCGATCGTGGCCCGCTCGACGACGAAGCGCGAGCCGAGGTCGAGGGCACGGCAAAGGTCGACGAGCGCCCGATGGTCGGCGTCGTCGTTGCCGTCGCGGCCGACATAGGGATCGACGCCGACGACCGCCCCGGTCAGGCCGTCGAGCAGCGCGAGCAGAGCGTCGTGGCCATGCCCGACGCCGACATAGAGGCTCCGCTCCGGTCTCGGACCGGCGGCGGCGCCATAGACGTGGGCGTTGGCGTAACGCAGGCGGTCGAGATCGACCCGCAGGCCGCGGCGACGCGCGCGGGCCGCGACCGCGGCGGCGAGCCGCCGGGCGCCGTCGTCCGGCGCGGCGG
>Ga0256830_1001762_pt1 | contig 14971 bp, 11 predicted proteins | sample 128326metaG_FD_190537 | JGI IMG/M metagenome (GOLD analysis project Ga0256830, IMG submission 190537) | Hydrothermal vent microbial communities from Lau Basin, Pacific Ocean - 128-326 | ecosystem: Environmental > Aquatic > Marine > Hydrothermal vents | place: Pacific Ocean: Lau Basin | collected... | reverse complement strand
CACGCGCCGCCTGAACCAACGTGATCGCCGCCGTCAATGTCGTCTTTCCATGATCCACATGACCTATCGTTCCCACATTAATATGTGGCTTCGTTCGCTCAAACTTCTCCTTTGCCATGTATCCTCCTAATTAAGCTCTAATTAAGATGCTTTTCCGTGAACACGTTCAATAATTTCTGTTTCAATACTCGCCGGAACCTTCTGGTAATGTGAAAATTCCATATGAAACACTGCCCGCCCCTGGGTTATGGAACGCAAATCGGTCGCATAACCAAACATTTGACTCAAGGGCACAATAGCATTGATAACCTGGGCATCTTTGCGCTGACTCATGCCCTCAATTTTTCCGCGACGGGAATTGATATCCCCCATCACATCGCCTAAATATTCTTCCGGCGTTACAACTTCCAAGGTCATTACCGGCTCCATCAGGACCGGTTTTGCCCGGCGACACGCCTCCTGGATCGCAATGGATCCGGCGATTTTAAACGCTATCTCCGAAGAATCCACTTCATGGTACGAACCAAAAACCAGCTCTACCCGTATATCCTCAACCGGGTACCCCGCCAAAACACCGGCTCTTAACGCTTCCTGGATCCCTGCGTTAACGGGATTAATGTATTCCCTGGGAATCACGCCCCCGACAATTTTATTTTCGAAATGATACCCTTTCCCAGGTTCATTGGGCTCGACATTTATCACTACATGTCCATATTGACCGCGCCCACCGGATTGACGGACAAATTTTCCTTCAACTTCATGCACGGCCCTTGTGATCGCTTCGGTATAAGCCACCTGCGGCTTCCCGACGTTGGCGCGCACACGGAATTCCCGTAAAAGTCTGTCGATTAGTATTTCCAGGTGCAATTCACCCATCCCGGCAATAATTGTTTGTCCGGTATCTTCGTTGGTTGAAATCTTAAACGTGGGATCTTCTTCGCTAAGCTTTACCAATGCTTTGGATAGCGCGTCCTGGTCTGCCTTGCTGACCGGCTCCACCGACACTTCCACTACCGGCTCGGGAAAATCCATCGATTCCAATAATATCGGATGCTTTTCATCACACAGCGTATGCCCCGTATTTGTATTTTTCAACCCCACCGCAGCAACAATTTCTCCGGCCGAAACTTCGTTCAGTTCTTCGCGCTTATTGGCATGCATCAACAATAACCGACTGATCCGTTCACGCTTTTTCAGATTGGGGTTAAAAACATAAGAACCTTTTTGCAAGGTTCCGGAATACACGCGCAAATAGGTCAACCGCCCTACATAGGGGTCGGTCATAATCTTGAAGGCCAGGGCGCTGAACGGTTCGTTTCTGTCGGCTTTCCGCGAAAGAACGACATCCGAATCATCCGGTTTATGCCCTTGAACAGCGCCAATATCCAACGGTGATGGTAAAAAGTCCACGACCGCATCCAAAAGACGTTGTACACCCTTGTTTTTAAAGGCGGATCCGCATAAAGCCGGAATAAACGTGTTGTCAAGACACCCTTTACGAATGGCGGCTTTTATTTCGTCAACCGTTATTTCTTCTTCCGATAAATATTTCTCCATGAGGAGTTCATCATAAGTAGCCGTTTCTTCGATCAGATGATGGCGCCATTTTTCGGCTTCCTCAATCAAATCCTGAGGGATATCGGCATAATCAAATCGCGAGCCCAACGTCGACTCATTATACAAGATTGCCCGCATTGACAATAAATCGATAATGCCGGTGAACAAATCACCCGCGCCAATGGGAATAACGATCGGCAACGGATTGGCGCTTAGACGCTTTTTCATCATTTCCAGCACATTGTAAAAATCCGCTCCGGTGCGATCCATTTTATTTACAAACGCAATTCGCGGAACATCATACTTGTCAGCCTGGCGCCATACGGTTTCGCTTTGGGGTTCCACCCCACCGACAGCACAGAAAACGGCAATGGATCCGTCTAGTACACGCAGCGATCTTTCGACTTCCACCGTAAAGTCCACATGGCCGGGCGTGTCAATAATATTAATGCGATGGTTATTCCATAAACAGGTAGTCGCCGCGGACGTAATCGTAATCCCGCGTTCTTTCTCCTGTTCCATCCAATCCATGGTCGCCCCGCCTTCGTGAACCTCACCCAACTTGTGAGTTCGTCCCGTATAATACAAAATGCGTTCTGTCAGGGTGGTTTTACCGGCATCGATATGTGCCATGATGCCAATATTTCGTACGCGATTTAAAGGTAATTGCTTCATGAGGTCTTCGGTTTATCTGAAGTGGGCGAAAGCCTTATTTGCTTCGGCCATACGATGCGTATCTTCTTTTTTCTTTATCGCCCCACCCTCATTATTGGCCGCGGCAATCAGTTCCAAAGCCAAACGTTCCGCCATCGGCTTGCCTTTTCTTCCCCGCGCGGCATTAATCACCCAGTGTGAAGCCAGGAAAAATTGGCGGTGTCGCGGAACTTCGATCGGGACTTGATAAGTCGCGCCCCCGATACGCCGTGATTTAACCTCCAAAAGTGGAGAAGCATTTTTAATCGCTTTTTGGAAAATTTTCAAGCCGTCGGATTTCGTTCGCTGTTTGATCGAATCAACAGCGCTATAAAAAATGTTTTCGGCTACACCTTTTTTCCCGCGGCTCATTAAATAATTGATAAACTTCGCCACTTCCAGGTTGTTATAAACCGGATCGGGCAAAATTTTCCGTCGTTCTGGTCTTCTTCTTCGCATAGTCTCTAAGCTTTTGGTCGTTTGGCGCCGTAACGGGAACGACTGGTTTTCCGGTCGGATACACCCGCAGTGTCCAGGGTACCCCTGATAATATGGTAGCGAACACCCGGGAGATCTTTTACACGCCCACCTTCAATCAACACGATTGAGTGTTCCTGAAGATTGTGCCCTTCACCCGGGATATAAGCGGTAACCTCGGTCCCATTGGTCAGGCGTACACGAGCGACCTTCCGAAGAGCGGAGTTAGGTTTCTTAGGTGTTGTTGTATACACACGGGTACATACTCCCCGTTTTTGAGGATTACCCCTCAAAGCCGGGGTCGCGTTTTTACTGGAAACCCGCTTTCTACCTTTTCTAATAAGTTGATTTATCGTCGGCATAGCTATTCAAATAAAGCCCATTAATTTATCGCGTATTACGAAACACAGTCAATTTGTTTTTAGAGGAAAATCAGAGTCTTTTAAACGCTCTCCGGAACCGTACGCAATTCCGATTCCTTCTCTCTGGGTGTACTCTCTCCAACCAGGATATTTTGCAGGGCAGGGAAGCCCGTGCCGGATGGAATCAGGCGTCCAATGGCCACATTCTCTTTTAATCCCCGTAAATAATCCGTCTTCCCGGCCGTGGCCGCATCGGTCAATACTCTGGTCGTCTCCTGGAAAGAAGCTGCCGAAAGGAAACTCTCCGTATTCAATGAGGCCTGGGTAATTCCCATTAACAACGGTTCAAAGGTTGCCGGTTTCGCTTTTCTTGATTTGGCAATCTCTTTACCCTTTTCCTTTAAAGCCTTATTGATTTCCTGCAGTTCTTTCTTTTCAACCAACATTCCTTCTTCCAAATCGGAATCACCGGGATTGGTAATAACGACCATTTTGGACAACCGATTGTTTTCCTCGAAAAATTCAACACGATCGATACGTTCCGTCTCCAGGAACTTGGAATCGCCGGGATCCGCAACAACAACCTTTTTCATCATCTGTTTCACGATGACTTCAATATGTTTGTCATTGATGCTCACCCCCTGGAGTCGATAGACTTCCTGGATCTCGTTCACCAGATATTCGCGCACTGCGCCGGGACCAAGAATCTTAAGAATATCAACCGGAGAAATGGCCCCTTCGCATAACGGGGTTCCCGCGGTGATATAATCACCTTCATGCACGATTACGTGTTTACCATACGGGATCGAATACGTCCGCTCCTCACCCTCTAACGATGCCACGATGATCTTTCTGACTCCCCGTTTGGTAGCGCCAAACCTGACCGTTCCGTTTATTTCACTGACAACGGCCGGATTACTGGGGGTCCGGGCTTCGAACAATTCGGCAACACGGGGCAAACCACCGGTAATGTCACGCGTCTTACCAATATCTTTCTGAATTTTTACCAGTGTCTGACCACGTTTTACCTCCTGTTGGTCATTCACTACCAACGTGGCCGAAACCGGAAGAATGGTGCTGCCGGCCAATACATTTCCACTCTCATCGGTAATCTCAATATGCGGGCTCAAACGACGGTCTTTGGATTCAATAATGACCATTTGTTTTTTCCCGCCTTCAACGGCTTCAACCTGGAAGGTTTCACCTTCGATGAAGTCCTTCAGGTGAATGATACCTGTTTGACGAGCCAAAATGATGTCCGTATAGGGATCCCATTGGAATAAAGTAGTTCCGGACTTGACCACATCCCCATCGGCAACGAACATATTTGCGCCGTAGGGAATATTATATTCCGCCCGGACTTGTTCCCGTTTCGGGTCGACAACAAACACCTTCGCATGGCGTACCATGCAACGGCGTACTTCCTGTCCCGCCTCGTCCACCGTATCGGCATAATCATAATTATCGGAGAACTTAACTTTCCCGCCAAATTTGGTTTTCATATCGGATTGCTCGATAATACGGGTTGCCGTACCACCGATATGGAAGGTCCGCAAGGTTAGCTGTGTACCCGGCTCACCGATACTCTGGGCAGCCTGGATTCCTACCGCGGTCCCGATATTCACTATCCGGTGAGTCGACAGGTTCCAACCATAGCATTTTGCGCATACGCCGCGCTTGGATTCACAGGTCAATACCGATCGAATGCGAACAATCTGGACATCGCTCTCCGAAATAATTCTGGCCTCTTTTTCGTTGATGACGGTCCCGGCTTTTATTTTTACCCGACCATCCACAATGATATCGTCCTGAATTGTTCTGCCAAGTATGCGGTCGGCCAGCGGCTCAATGATTTCCTCACCCTCTTTAAGATCGGAAATCGTGATCCCGTTAATAGTTTCGCAATCATGTTCGGTAATAACCATGTCCTGAGCCACATCCACCAGTCTCCGGGTCAGATAACCGGCATCCGCTGTTTTCAACGCGGTATCGGCCAATCCTTTTCGGGCACCGTGAGTGGAAATAAAGTACTCCATTACCGACAAGCCTTCTTTAAAATTGGAAGTAATCGGCGACTCAATAATTTCACCCTTTCCACCGGTCATGGATTTCTGCGGTTTGGCCATTAATCCACGCATACCTGCCAACTGTTTAATCTGATCCTGACTTCCGCGCGCTCCCGAATCGGCCATCATAAAAACCGGGTTAAATCCCTCGTGGTCTTTTCTTAACCCGTCCATCATGGTCGCGGCCACCTTATTCGTGGCATGGGTCCAAACATCAATCACTTTGTTGTAGCGTTCACCGTCAGTTAGGATATGGCGTTCGAATTTATCCTGGATCACATCCACTTCCCGGTAAGCCGCTTCAATAATTTTATTTTTTTGTTCGGGAATCAGGATATCGCTGATGGAAATTGAGCTACCACTCTTTGTTGCCGTAATAAAACCCAATTCCTTTAATTTGTCCAGGAATTGAACGGTTTTGTAATTCCCGGCCAGGAGATAGGCTTGATTTACGACGACTCCCAATCTTTTCTTGGTAATCAAATCATCCACATAATCCATTTCCTCCGGCAGGATCGAATTAAAAACGACGCGTCCGGCCGTAGTATTTTTCACCCACTTGCCTTTATAACGCACATTAATAATCGCGTGCAGGTCAACCACTTTATTCTCAATGGCCAAAAGTACTTCATCAATCGAAGCGAATGTTTTCCCTTCTCCCTTCGCGCCTTTTCTTGGGCGCGTCAGATAATAACAGCCGAGCACCATATCCTGGGAAGGAATGGCAATCGGTCTTCCATTCGCCGGGTGCAAAACGTTGTGACTGGAGAGCATTAAAATCCGGGCTTCCATTTGTGCCTGAAGCGAAAGCGGCACGTGGACAGCCATCTGGTCGCCGTCAAAGTCCGCATTAAAAGCGGCGCAGACCAAAGGATGAATACGAATTGCCTTGCCATCCACCAAAACCGGCTGGAAGGCCTGGATACCTAAGCGGTGAAGGGTCGGCGCCCGGTTTAACAATACCGGATGGTCTTTCACTACATATTCCAGGACTTTGTACACCACGGGATCGTGGTTTTCAACCATTAATTTTCCGCTTCGCGGCGTTTGAGCGTATCCCCGTTCAATTAACTCGTGAATCATATGTGGCTTAAACAACTCCAGGGCCATATTCTTGGGCAAACCACATTCATGCAACTTTAACTCGGGACCGACAACAATCACCGAACGACCGGAATAATCGACCCGTTTCCCCAATAAATTCTGTCGGAACCGCCCCTGTTTCCCGCGCAACATATCGGACAAGGACTTCAAAGGCCTTCGGGTGCCGCTGCGGATAGCGGTCTTACGACGACTGTTGTCAAATAAAGCGTCGACCGATTCCTGCAGCATGCGTTTTTCATTTCGAAGGATTACATCCGGGGCCTTTATTTCCATCAGTTGTTTCAGACGATTGTTCCGAATGATAATCCGGCGATACAAATCGTTCAAATCGCTGGCTGCAAAACGTCCGCCTTCAAGCGGTACCAAAGGACGGAGTTCGGGTGGGATTACCGGTAGAACCGATATGACCATCCATTCCGGCTTATTCACTCGCTTCTTAACACCGTCCGGAAGAAACTCCCTCACGACTTTCAATCGTTTCAGGGCGTCTTCTCTTTTCTGCTTCGAACGCGAGGTTTTGATAATATTCGATAATTCTTTTTGCAACTCCGTCAGGTTGATCCTGGCTAAAACCTCTTTGATCGCTTCCCCGCCCATGGCAGCGTAAAAATAATCTTCATTATCCCGTTCTTCATCGGAAACCGCGAAATACCCGTAATCCTGTTCCAATCCGAGATATTCTTCTTCATCAATCAATTCCAGGCGTTCTCGTCCGCTTTTGCCGGGTTCGATTATTACGAAAGTTTCATAATAGATAATTCGTTCCAAATCCTTGGTGCTTAATCCCACCAAATAACTCAGCTTGCTGGGAATGGATTTCAAATACCAGATATGGACGATTGGCACAGCCAGGGTTATGTGTCCCATTCGTTCCCGGCGAACTTTTTTCCTGGTTACCTCAACTCCGCAACGGTCGCATATTATACCGCGGTAGCGAATGCCTTTGTATTTACCGCAATGGCATTCATAATCCTTGACCGGTCCGAATATCTTTTCACAGAACAGCCCGTCCTTTTCGGGCTTGTAGGAACGATAATTGATTGTTTCCGGTTTAAGCACCTCGCCATAAGAGCGGGCTAAAATCATTTCCGGTGAGGCTAAACCGATTGTGACGGTCTTGTAATTTTTAGTTGTATCGATTTTAGTCGATTGGATGTATGTCAAAACTACTCTCCCTTAATCTAGTTCAATGTCTAAACCAAGGCCTTGTAACTCCTTGATCAAAACGTTGAAGGACTCTGGTGAACCAAATGACGGCATATCTTCGCCTCTCACGATCGCGTTATACGCTCTTGATCGACCTTCAACATCGTCGGATTTGATGGTCAGGATTTCCTGTAGCGTATGAGCCGCGCCATATGCCTCCAAAGCCCATACCTCCATCTCACCGAAACGTTGACCGCCGAATTGCGCTTTTCCGCCCAATGGCTGTTGGGTAATCAGGGAATAAGGTCCGGTGGACCGGGCATGCATCTTATCATCGACCATGTGACTCAGTTTCATCATATAAATATTGCCCACAGTAACCGTGTTGTCGAAATATTCACCTGTACGACCATCAATAAGACGCGTTTTCCCCGTCGCCGGCAATCCGGCTTTTTCCAGTTCACCAATGACTTCATCCGGCTTCGCCCCATTAAAAACGGGGGTGGTATATTTGACACCCAACACTTCACCGGCCCAACCCAACATGGTTTCGTATAATTGTCCCAGATTCATACGCGAAGGTACACCAAGGGGATTCAATACTATGTCGACCGGGCTGCCATCCTCTAAAAACGGCATATCTTCTTCGGGAACGATGGTTGCAACAACACCCTTGTTTCCGTGTCGACCGGCCATTTTATCACCGATCTGGATTTTGCGCTTGTTGGCTACATATACTTTGGCCAGCTTAAGAATACCCGGTTGCAATTCATCGCCAATCCGCAGTTTGAATATTTTTCGCTCCAAATCCTCTTCAATTTTTTTCCATTCATTACGGAAGGAACGCCAGACGGTTTTAATCTTCTTCCATACAACCTTGTCTTCGATCCATGGCCCATCCTGCGCAAACCGCTCCAGGTCAAACCCCTTCAAGCGCTTTTCGGTCAGCTTCGTTCCTTTTTTAATCAGGGTGCGACCGGAGGATTTATCGCGGATACCATTGGATATCTGATCTTTCAGCAACTCCATCAACTTTGCGTCGCGGGCCGTCTTCAACGTTTTTTTGTCTTCCCGGGATTTCTTTTGATATGCCTCGATGGTCTTTCGATCCTCGATTCGGGAACGTTTACCACGTTTTTCAAACAGCTTGGTATTGATCACAACGCCTTGGATACCGGGATCCGCACGTTTGGAAGCGTCCTTTACATCACCGGCTTTTTCCCCGAAAATGGCACGGAGCAATTTTTCCTCGGGGGTCGGATCGGTTTCACCCTTGGGTGTTACCTTCCCAATTAGGATATCGCCCTCTTTTACCTTGGCTCCGATCCGGATTATTCCATTTTCATCGAGATCTTTTGTCGCTTCCTCGCTGACATTCGGAATTTCAGGTGTTAATTCTTCCTCACCGCGTTTGGTATCCCTTACCTCCAGTTCAATTTCATTGATATGGAGGGAAGTAAAAACATCCTCTTTTACCAACCGTTCACTGATAACAATCGCATCTTCAAAATTGAACCCGCGCCAAGGCATAAAAGCCACGCGAACATTGCGGCCCAGGGCCAATTCTCCGTTTTGCGTGGAAGCGCCATCGGCCAATATTTGTCCCTTCTTTACGATTTGTCCTTCTCTCACCAACGGTTTTTGGTTATGGCAGGTATTCTGATTCGAACGGTTATATTTGTGCAATTTTACGGTGATAAGGTTTTGTCCCTTGATCAAACTCAATTCATCGGGGATTTCATGGGTTTTGAGGATAATTTTTTCCGCATCGACCAGGATCACCTCCCCATCGCAGGGCGATACCGCGCAGGCGCGCGAATCCTTTGCCACCTTGTGTTCCAGACCCGTTCCGACGATGGGGGCTTCCGGCTTCAATAAAGGTACCGATTGGCGTTGCATATTGGAACCCATGAGAGCCCGGTTGGCATCATCATGTTCCAGGAAAGGAATCAATGCGGCGGCCACACTTAATATCTGGTTCGGAGCCACATCCATATACTGAACCTCATCCGGAATAACCACCGGGAAATCACCGCGGATTCGAACCCGCAGACGTTCATCGACCAGACTTTTCTTTTTGTCCAGGGTGGCATTGGATTGGGCAATCAATACCCGGTCTTCATCATCGGCGGAGAGATATTCAATTCGATCGGTAGCGTATGCTTTACCATTTCGCTTTTCCACAGCGCGATAGGGCGCTTCGATAAAACCGTGACGATTTACTTTCGCCAACAGCGCCAGAGAAGATATTAATCCGATATTAGGGCCTTCAGGTGTTTCAATCGGACACAATCGGCCATAATGAGTGTAATGAACGTCACGAACCTCAAAACCCGCCCTTTCCCGGGTTAATCCGCCCGGACCAAGAGCTGAAATACGACGTTTGTGCGTGATCTCAGCCAGGGGATTGGTTTGATCGCCGAATTGCGATAATTGACTGGTTCCGAAAAAGGTATTAATGACCGTAGTAACTACCCGGGAATTAATTAAATCCTGGGGAGTAATCGTTTCCGCCTCACGGAGATTCATTCGCTCGTGAATAGTCCGAATCATACGGCTCAACGCCGTACTGAACTGATCTTTTAATTGTTCTCCGATGGTCCGTACCCGGCGGTTTCCCAAATGGTCAATATCATCCGTTCCCCGTTCGCCCCTCCGCATATCGATCAAAACTTTGATCACCTGAACCAGGTCGTCCATGGTCAGGACCGTATTTTCCACCGGGACTTCCAGGTTGAACTGTTGATTCAACCGGTAACGACCGACTTGTCCAAGATCATACTTTTTGGGACTGAAAAATATGCGTTCAATAAATTTTTGCGCTGTTTCCAGATTGGGAGGTTCGCCGGATCGCAACAATTGGTAAACAACACCCAACGCTTCCTCCGTATTGTGCGTCGGATCTTTTTCCATCGTGTTTAACAATAACATCGCGGTGAAATTCTTATTCCCGTTGGCGACAATAACCGATTTAACCCCGGCCTGCTTTAGGGTGTCAATTACTTCGGAAGTCACTTCCGTCCCACCTTCGTAATAGATTTCTCCGGTCTTCAGGTCAACTACGTCCTCAATAATTGTCGCTCCGATAACATCGGAAATATCCTTTGACTTAATTTTAATTTCCTGGATACAACCAAAAGCGCGGAAAATATCGGCATTGGTGGAATAACCAAGGGCCCGCAGCAACATCGTGGCGGGGAATTTCCGACGACGATCGATAATGACGAACAAACAGTCATTAATATCGGTCGTGAAATCCACCCAGGACCCACGAATGGGAATGATGCGCGCCTGGTATAACTTTGTTCCATTGGGATGTATAGTTTCGTCAAAAAATACACCGGGAGACCGCTGTAGCTGAGAAACGACAACACGTTCAGCGCCATTAATGATGAACGTACCCTTCTCGGTCATATAAGGAATATTGCCGAAATATACATCCTGTTCAATGGATTGAACATATTCGTTCCGGTTTTCTTCGTCGGTAATATGAAGGATTAATCGAACTTTTAACGGCGCGAAATAGGTTACCCCGCGATCAATACATTCTTCGGGCATGTATTTGGGAGTACCCAGATAATAACTTTTGTATTCCAAAACGTAGTTGCGATGTGCATCTTCAATAGGAAATACATTCCGGAATACTTCTTCCAATCCAATTGGTAACCGTTCTTCTTCCAGGGTATCTTCCTGTAAGAAGAGTTTAAATGATTCCGTTTGAACGGATAAGAGATCAGGTATCTCTATGATGGAAGGGATCTTTTGAAAAGACACCCTTTCCGTCGGAGTACTTATTTTGGCTCCCAAGAAAGCCTCCTTTTTTTGTTGTGGAAACGGAGATGGATATAATAATCGATGCTGGTATTATTTATTTTATTTCGACACTTGCGCCAGCTTCTTCAAGTTTTGCTTTAATCTCTTCTGCTTCCGCTTTCGATACGCCTTCCTTTACTGTTTTGGGCGCGTTATCTACCAATTCCTTGGCCTCTTTGAGACCCAAACTGGTAATGGATCGGACAGCTTTTATCACATTGATTTTTGCTTGACCAATTGCGGTTAATACGACATCAAATTCGGTTTGTTCTTCGGCTGCCGCTTCTTCCTGTGCAGCGGGAGCAGCGGCTACCGCCACGGGCGCGGCGGCGGTTACACCAAATTTATCTTCAATCTCTTTTATCAGTTCAGAGATTTCAACCATATTGGCTTCTTCAAGATAAGACAATACATCAGCTCTTGTAACGGACATCATCTCACTCCTTCTTTATATTCTCAGGATTAGGATTTTTTATCTTTCAGGCTTTTTAATGTTCCTACCAGGTTGGTCAAAGGTCCACTCAAAGTACTGACAAATTGCGTCATCGGACTCTTTAACAAAGCAACCAACTTGGATAGCAATTCTTCACGGGAAGGCAAATCGGCGATCGTTTCAAATTCATCGCCACCTAAGAGTTCCCCCTCAAATAAGATTCCCTTCACCACTGGTTTTTTGTAAATTTTTGTAAATTTTTTCAATACCCGGGCAGGAACCGTAGGTTCATCATAAGCGATGGCTATCGCCGTTGGCCCGGTTAAAAATTCTTCCAAACCATTAATATCGTTCTTCTCGGCAGCCAATTTAATCAAAGTGTTTTTGGCTACCCTGTATTCGACCGACGATTGAAAAAACTGGCTCCGCAGATCGGTAATACTGGCCACATCCAGGCCTATGTAATCGGTGAAATAGACAGCCTTGGCCTTTTGAAACTTGTCGCTAAGTTCTTTCACTGTCTGAATATTTTTCGTATTCGGCATGATTCTTACCTCAAACTAACCGGATCCACTACAATTCCGGGACCCATGGTTGAAGAAATAGTCATTTTCTTGAAATACTGACCTTTTACCGTGCTGGGTCTGGCTTTCATCACCGCCTGATAAATTTGCAGTATATTTTCTTTTAAGGCCGTTGACTCAAACGAGGTTTTACCACACGGGGCATGAATTATACCGTTCTTGTCCACCCGTAACTCAATTTTCCCGGCTTTTAATTCCCTGACCGCTTTACCGACATCCATCGTGACCGTACCGCTCTTGGGATTGGGCATTAATCCTTTGGGACCCAATATCCGGCCCAATTTCCCAAGTTGTGGCATCATATCCGGTGTGGCGACAATTTTATCCACATCGGCCCATCCGGATTTTATTTTTTCGATATATTCTTTATTGCCGACAAAATCCGCCCCCGCTTCAAGCGCTTCTTTTTCCTTCGGACCTGTAGTCAGCACCAATACACGGACGGTCTTCCCCGTCCCGTGCGGTAAAGGGGTTGTCAAACGAATATTCTGATCAGCGTGACGCGGATCAACACCCAGATTGATTGCCACATCCACCGATTCATCAAAACTGGCATATTTCAAATCCTTAGCCAGCTTTATAGCCTCGTCAATAGGGTATTTTTTATACTTATCAAACTTTTCTAAAATGGCTTTTTTATTTTTTGTTTGTTTCATGGTGTTACTCAATTACTTCAATCCCCATACTCCGAGCCGTACCTTCAATCATCCGCATGGCAGTCTCAACTGTATTGGCATTCAAATCTTTCATCTTTAGTTCGGCTATCTGCCTGACATCATCCTTAGTCACCTTACCGACTTTCATCCGGTTAGGTTCACCCGAACCCTTGGGAATATTCGCCGCTTTTTTTAACAGTACGGCAGCCGGCGGTGTTTTGGTTATAAACGTGTAACTACGGTCAGCATAAACGTTGATCTCAACCGGTATAATCATGCCGGACTGATCCTGAGTAGCAGCATTAAATGCTTTGCAAAATTCCATGATATTCACTCCATGCTGCCCTAAGGCCGGGCCCACCGGTGGTGCCGGATTTGCCTGCCCGGCAGGAATCTGGAGCTTGATAAAACCGATAACTTTCTTCGCCATTATTAATAAACCTACTTTTCTAGTTCAACCTGTAAATAGTCCAACTCAATCGGCGTTGGTCTGCCAAAAATACTTACCGATACTTTTAATTTTTGTTTTTCATCATTTACTTCCTGAACAAAACCGGAAAACTCCATGAAAGGTCCGTCAACAACTTTGACCGCGTCGCCGACTTTAAAGGGATGGGCCATGCTTTCATGCCCGGCACTCCCCTCAACCACACCCAGAATTCGGTTAACCTCTTCCGGTTTCAAAGGTTGGGGGCTTCCTTTCGGACCCACAAAACTCATTACGCCGGTAATATTTTCCATGAGGTAACGGGTCTCGTTATCCAATTCCATTTTGACCAATACGTAGCCCGGGAAAAACACTTTGTTTTTCACCCGTTTCTTCCCATCCCTCATTTCCACAATATTTTCCGTGGGAACCAACACTTCCTGGATAAGATCTTCCAATCCCCTCCGTTTCACCTCCAAAAGGATCGTATCGCGGATCTTCTTTTCCTTACCGGAAATAACTCTTAATGAATACCATTCCATGATTATAACAGAATATTTAATATGCGCGTTAAGACCATATCAACAACAAACAGGAATACTGCTATCAATAGGGAAAGAGATAATACTACATATGTCGACCCCTTGAGTTCCTCCCAAGTCGGCCAGGACACCTTTTTCATTTCAAACTGAACGCTGTCTAAAAATTGTTTTATTTTCCTGAACATCGTTTTCTTATTCGTTTAAACTTCATTTTCGCACTTTATTAATTGGGAATTAATATTCGTATTCATTTTTTATGACCAAGGATCCGCCACTTTCAGATAAGTACGAAAATCTGTTTTTCCGTTATTTATGTCCTCTATCAGACACGGCAGACTCTATGCGCCCGCCATTGAAAAATGGTTTGTTTTTTTGCAGGAGAGGCAGGAATCGAACCCGCAACCCCCGGTTTTGGAGACCGGTGCTCTGCCAATTGAGCTACTCTCCTAACGCTTCCCAATGGCGGGCATTCTGACCGGAGTTTCGTGTGATATTTTTCAAATCGTTTCAACTTAAATACAAGCAGCCGCTTTAAATATCTTTAAAAAACGAAACTTATTTTGTCTCTTTAAAGATAACGTGCTTGCGTACGATCGGGTCATATTTCTTGTATTCAACCCGGCTGGGATGTTTACGTTTATTTTTAGTAACCGTATATCGGTAACCCGTTCCGGCGGTACTCTCGATTTGAATGATCGTTCGTTTACTATTTCCAGCCATAATGATTAAACCTACTCAATAATTTCGGTAACGACACCGGCGCCAACCGTATGACCACCTTCACGAATCGCAAAACGTAATTCCTTGTCCATTGCGATCGGAGTGATCAACTCCACCGATAATTCAACATTGTCCCCAGGCATTACCATCTCCATTCCCGAAGGCAAATCCACTACTCCCGTCACATCCGTCGTCCGAAAATAAAACTGCGGACGATATCCGTTGAAAAACGGCGTATGACGGCCACCCTCTTCCTTCTTCAGTACATACACGTTCGCCTTGAACTTCGTATGCGGAGTGATACTACCCGGCTTCGCCAATACCTGGCCACGCTTCAATTCCTCCTTGTCTACTCCACGCAACAACAAGCCCGCGTTATCTCCAGCACGAC
>Ga0256830_1001761_pt1 | contig 14972 bp, 11 predicted proteins | sample 128326metaG_FD_190537 | JGI IMG/M metagenome (GOLD analysis project Ga0256830, IMG submission 190537) | Hydrothermal vent microbial communities from Lau Basin, Pacific Ocean - 128-326 | ecosystem: Environmental > Aquatic > Marine > Hydrothermal vents | place: Pacific Ocean: Lau Basin | collected... | reverse complement strand
GAGCTGCTTCGGGCGACGGTCGAGGAGCTCCTCGAGCCCGAGGATGCGGACCGCTTCCGCGAGCAGACGTTCGATCTCCGGCCCGGGCACGCGGCGGACCCGCAGCCCGTAGGTGATGTTCTCGCGCACCGTCATGTGCGGATAGAGGGCGTAGGACTGGAACACCATCGCACAGTTGCGCTTGCCCGGCGGTACCCGGGTCACGTCCCGCGGACCGATGAGGACACGGCCTTCGCTCACCTCCTCGAGCCCGGCGATCATCCGCAGCGTCGTGGTCTTGCCGCACCCCGACGGCCCCACGAGGACCACGAATTCCCCGTCCTCGATGGCGAGATCGAGGCGCGGGATGACGAGGGTGTCGCCGAAGCGCTTGGTGACCTGTTCGAGAACGACGCGAGCCATGGCGAATCCGCGAAAGCCGGGGGAGCCGCAGCGGCTCCCCCTCGTCCGGAATGGCGGGCGCCCGCCTACTTGAGCGGCGGCAGCCCCATCGAAGCCCGATAGGCGGCGAGCTGCCTGTCGCGGCCGAGTTCGTCGGTGAGCCGGTTCCATTCGGCGGCGATGGTGTCGAGCGCCTCCTGCGGCGTCACCTGGCCGGCCAGCGCCTTGGAGAGCTCGATCTCCAGCACCTCCGTGTACTGGAAGTAGCCCGGCAGGCGCATGTCGAGGGCGACGTTGTTGCGCTGCGGATCGATGGAGGCGAGCTGCACCTCGAGGTAGCTCTCCGCCTCCTCGCGGGTGAAGGTGCCGGCGGCGAGCCAGGCGTCGATGTTCTGGAAGTGGGAGAGTCGGTAGGGGTTGATGCCGGTGCCGCCGGTGGTGACGTCCTTCATCGAGTTCTCGGGGCTCGCGTACCAGGCGATGTAGTCCCAGGCGCAGGCCTGCTCCTGGCTGGTGGCGGGCACCGAGGCCACCCAGCCGCCGTAGGCCATGAAGGGTGAATGGATCACCTGGTCGAACTTGTCCCACTGTCCGGTCTTGTAGTTCCAGATCTCGTCGGATCCGGGCAGCACGAAGAAGCCGACGTTGCCCGCCACCTTGCTCTGCTTGGGATCGACGGCGATGGTACCGGTGTCGCCCCAGTCGAAGTTCATCGCCACCTGGCCGCCCGCGAAGGCGGTGCGGATGTCACCCGAATTCCAGTTGAGGGCACCGGGCGGGGCGTACTTGGAACTGCGGATGTAGTCCTCGAGCGCCCGCAGCCAGCCGGGATTGTCGACCTGGGCGTTCATGGTCTCGGGATCGAAGAACATGGATCCCGGATTGTCCGGATGATTGGTGTAGGCCGCGGCGTGGCTGAAGAAGAACCAGAACTGCTGGCCGCCGCGCACGAAGGCCTCGGCCGTGCCCCACAGCCCCTCGTCGGGACGGGTGAAGAACTCCGCGATGTCGTAGTATTCCTTCCAGGTCCTGGGCGGCGCCAGATCGTAGCCGTACTTCTCCTTGAAGGCCGCCTGCTCCTTCGGATCCTCGAACAGGTCCCTGCGGTAGGTGCCGCTGTGCACGTCGCCGTCGATGGTCTGGGCCACCACCCGGCCGTCCCACACCATCAGCCGCTCGCGGTAGATGGGGGCGATGTCCTCCCAGGCCGCGCCTTCGCGGATCTCCGCCGGCATCTCCGAGAGATAGGGGGCGAAGTCGCCCTGCCAGGCCGGGGCGTACATGATCACGTCGTAGGCGTCCTGGCCGCTCACCAGCGCCGTCATGTACTTCGGATAGAGCTCGCCGAACGGGAAGGTGACCACGTTGGCCTTGCCGCCGGTCTTCTGCTCCCAGGTCTTGGCATGGGCGATGGCCGGACCGCCGATGAAGGGCGGGTTGAAGGTGCCGATGGTGATCTCCTTGCCCTGGCAGTCGGCGGCGGCATGGGCCGGCCCCGTGAGGGCGAGGACCGCCGTTCCGGCGAGCAGTCCGGTGAGCCGTCTCTTGATGGACATCGATCTTCCTCCCTGTTTCCGTCGAGGTTTCGGCCTATTTCCGACCGCCCAGCGCCAGGCCGGAGCGCATCAAGCGGGCGAGGAACACGGTCACCACCACCATCGGCAGAATGGCCACCAGGGCGGCACCCGAAATGGACCACCATTCGGTGCCCCGCACCGAGTTCTGGCCGGCGATCATGATGGGCATGGTCTGCCAGCGGCTGGAGGTGAGGATGAGGGCGAACAGGAACTCGTTCCACACGAAGCCGAGGGCGATCAGAAAGGTGGCGATCACCCCGGGGCGCGCCATCGGCAGGACGATGCCGAGGAAGATCCGCCAGCGCGGCACGTCGTCCACGAGCGCCGCCTCCTCCACCTCCACCGGCAGGCTCTGGAAGAAGTCCCGCAGCAGCCAGACGGTGATCGGCAGCACGAACGCCGTGTAGGCGAGCACCATGCCCCAGAAGGTGTCCAGCATGGCGATACCGTCGCGACCGAGGCGCGCGTAGAGGAGATAGAGGGCGAAGGCCGAGACGATGGGCGGGAACATGCGCTGGCTGATGAACCAGAAGGCGATGTCGTTGTTGCCGAGGACCTTGCCCGGAAGCGGCAGCCGGTTGACGAGGATGGAGGCCAGGAGAGCGGCCAGGAACGCGATCCCCATGCGGGCGGTATCGCCGAGGCCGAAGAGGCCGAGACCGACGAACACCGCGATCCCGGCGAGCGCGAAGGTGACACCGGCCAAGAGGTGGACGCGGAAGGTGAAGCGCACGAGCGCATAGGCCGCCATCGCCCCGAGCACCGTCGCCAAGCCGGTGGCCGTGAGGGCGATCAGGGTCGAGTTGACGAGCGGCCGCAGCACGTCGCCGCGCTCGCCACCCAGCACCTCCCGCAGTCCGTCGAGGGTGGGCGTGAAGTCGATCCAGGGCAGATAGGTGGGGCCGTTGAAGACGGCGGGTGGCGTCTTGAAGGCGGTGACCACCGTCCAGTAGATCGGGAACAGGGTCAGCACGAACCAGATCAGACAGGGGACGAAAGCGGCCCAGCGCAATCTCATCGCCGTCCGTCTCCCGCCCGCCGCCGGCCGACGGCCGCTCTCCGCCGCCGCGCAGTCTCTGTCCCCATCCGGCCTCGCCTCCCGCGGATCTTCTGCGCATCCGGCAGGACAGTAGCGGCGCCGGACGGGGTTCGCAATCGGGCATGGGAGGCGCCGGCGGGAAGCGGCGGCGGTGGCCGAGGGCCGCCTCCGGCCCTATATTGGGCGGCGAAGCGCGGCCGCGGCCGCGCCGTTTCGTGTCGGGCAACGGGCCTTCCCATGGACCTGCGCAACATCGCCATCATCGCCCACGTCGACCACGGCAAGACCACGCTGGTCGACTGCCTGCTGCGGCAGTCCGGGGTCTTCCGGGCCAACGAGCAGGTCCGCGAACGGGCGCTCGACAGCGGCGAGATCGAGCGGGAGCGGGGGATCACCATCCTCGCCAAATGCACGAGCGTGGTGTGGAACGACGTCCGCATCAACATCGTCGATACGCCGGGTCACGCCGATTTCGGCGGCGAGGTGGAACGCATCCTGTCGATGGTCGATTCCTGCCTGCTGCTGGTGGACGCCGCCGAGGGGCCGATGCCGCAGACCAAGTTCGTGCTCGGCAAGGCGCTGGCCCGCGGGCTGCGGCCGATCGTGGTGATCAACAAGGCGGATCGCCCCGATCAGCGGGCGGAGGCGGTACTCGACGAGGTGTTCGACCTCTTCGCCGCGCTCGATGCCGACGAGGAGCAGCTCGACTTCCCGCATCTCTTCGCTTCCGCCAAGGAAGGCTGGGCGGTGCGCGATCTCGCCGATCCGCGCGAGGACATGGCGCCGCTGTTCGACCTCGTGCTCGCGCACGTGCCGCCGCCGGCGGTGGATCCCGAAGGCCCCTTCCGCCTGCTCGCTTCGATTCTCGAATACGACCCCTATCTCGGTCGCCTGCTCACGGGACGCATCGCCTCCGGTCGGCTCCGCACCAACGCCGCCCTCAAGGCCCTCGCCCGCACGGGGGAGGAGCTCGAACGGGCGCGGGTGACCAGGATCCTCGCCTTCCGCGGTCTCTCGCGCCAGCCGATCGAGGAGGCGGAGGCGGGGGACATCGTGGCCGTCGCCGGCTTTTCCCGCCCCACCGTGGCCGACACCCTGTGCGATCCCGAGGTGGAAGCGCCGCTCCCGGCGGAGCCCGTCGACCCGCCCACCGTGGCCGTCACCTTTTCGGTCAACGACAGCCCCTTCGCCGGCCGGGAAGGGGACAAGGTGACCTCGCGCCAGATCCTGGCCCGGCTGGAGCGAGAGGCGGAGGGCAATGTCGCCATACGGGTGCGCAGGCTTCCCGACCAGGACGCCGTCGAGGTGGCCGGCCGCGGCGAGCTGCAGCTCGCGGTGCTGATCGAGACCATGCGCCGCGAGGGCTACGAGATGGCCATCTCCCGGCCCCGGGTGCTGGTGCGCACCGACCCGGAAAGGGGCGTGCGACTGGAGCCCGTCGAGGAGCTGGTGATCGATCTCGACGAGGCCTTCGCCGGCGTGGTGGTGGAGAAGCTCACCCGCCGCAAGGGCGAGCTCCTCGAGATGCGGCCCACCGGCCGCGGCCGGCTGCGGCTGGTGTTCAAGGCCCCCTCGCGGGCACTGATCGGCTATCACGGCGAGTTCCTGACCGACACCCGCGGCACCGGCGTGCTCAACCGGGTGTTCGCCGGCTTCGAGCCCTGGAAGGGGCCCATCCGCGGGCGGCACACCGGGGTCATCGTCTCCTCCGAGCAGGGCGAGGCGGTGGCCTATGCGCTGTGGAACCTGGAGGACCGCGGGCAGCTGTTCATCGGCCCCGGCGAGAAGGTCTATTCGGGCATGATCATCGGCGAGCACGCCAAGGCCGGCGACCTCGAGGTCAATCCGCTGAAGTCGAAGAAGCTCACCAACATCCGCGCCGCCGGCAAGGACGACGCCATCCTCCTCACCCCGCCCCTGCGCATGACCCTCGAGCGGGCGCTCGCCTACATCGAGGAGGACGAGCTCGTCGAGGTGACCCCCGGCAGCATCCGCCTGCGCAAGCGCCATCTCGATCCCCATCTGCGCCGCAAGGCGATGCGCCGGAGCGCCCGCGAGCCGGCCTGACGTCCCGCCGCCGCGCCTTCTGCCCGTGTCCACGCCGTCTCTTGCCGCACCGCCGGCGGGCCGCTAGATAACGGTCGCCCCGCACCGCGGAGGGATGCCGGAGTGGTTGAACGGGGCGGTCTCGAAAACCGTTGTACCCTTGCGGGTACCGAGGGTTCGAATCCCTCTCCCTCCGCCAGCGATCCGTGCACCGTCGCGCCCGTTCCTTCGGATCGTCCGCAGGCCGCGGTGCCGGTACGACGCCTGTTCTCTGCCGCGACGACGCGCCGGCATCGACCTCCGGCGCTCCCGTGCACGGGCTCGCCGTGGCTGCGGCCCACCCGGTGCGGTCGTTTCCGGGGAGCCGCGGACGCTTCCGGTTCAGCGGGCGTCGACCGGGGAGCCGCCGCGAGAGCGCGCCGGACCTCCTGCGGCCGCCCCCTTCCGTCTTCCTCCGTCAGGCGTTCCGGATGTCGCCGGCCCGGCCCAGGGCCCGCAGGGAGACGGCCGCGATCGCCAGCCAGACGAGGGAACGCAGGGTCATGGCCCCCACCGTACGCGTCTCGTAGGCGCCTCCCAGCCAGACATGGAAGCCGAAAGCGACGAAGACGAGGAGCGTGGCCGCGGCGATCAACGCCGACAGTCGGACGGCCCAGCGTTTCGCCCACAGCAGGCCGACGCCGGCGAGGATGTAGGCGAACCCGGCGAAGAAGTTGAACCAGAGCACGAAGGGGACCGCGTTGCCCACGGCGGCCCGCGCCTCGGGACCGCCGAACAGGGCCTTGCCGCCCGAAAACAGGGTGAGGGCGCCGAACAGAATCGCCACCAGTGCAGCGATCTTCACTGCCAGTTTCATGGTTTCCTCCGCGGATGCGTCATCACCTGTTCCTGCTCGAGAAGTCCGTCCCGAAGGTGGAAGATCCGGTCGAACCGGTCGTAGATCTTCTCGTCGTGGGTGACGGCCAGGATCGCCGTCTGCTGTTCCGCCGCCAGCCTGCGCAGGAGATCCATGACCACCGCCGCGCGGGCGGAATCGAGGGCGGCGGTGGGCTCGTCGGCGAGGATGATGCGCGGCCGGTTGGCGAGCGCCCGCGCGATCGCCACCCGCTGGGCCTCGCCTCCCGAGAGGCTGGCGGGAAAGGCGTACCTGCGGTGCCCCACCTCCAGATATTCGAGCAGTTCTACCGCCCGCCGTCTGGCCTCGCCCGCCCCGAACCCGGCGAGGTCGAGAACGACCGCCACATTGTCGGTGCTGTCGAGAAAGGGCAGGAGATTGTGGAACTGGAAGATGAAGCCGATCTTCTCGAGGCGCAGACGCCGCAGATCGGCGCGCAGCCAGCGCCCGTCGTAGACGGTCTCGCCGTCGAGGGTGATGCGGCCGCCGCTGGGTTCGAGGATGCAGCCGATGACGTTCAGGAGCGTGGTCTTGCCCGAGCCGCTGGGACCGAGCAGGCCGACCACTTCGCCGGGATGAACCGCGAGACCGACCCCCCGCAGGGCGTCGACCCGCGCCTCGCCCTCGCCGAAATGCTTGGAGACGTTCTCGAGCCGCACCAGCGGTCGCCGGGGAGCCGTCGCTTCCATGCTCAACCTCGCAACGCGGCTGCCGGGTCGACCCGCAGGGCCAGGCGTACGCCGAGGCCGCTCGCCAGCACGCACACGAGGATCACCGCCATTCCGAGGGCCAGCCCGTCCTCCGGCTGGAGCAGGACGCGGCGGGGAAAATGGTCCTTGACGGCGGTGATCAGCAGGGCGCCGAAGCCGAAGCCGATCACCCCCATGGCCAGCGCCTGCTGCAGAATCAGTCCGACGATGGTGCGGTCGGGGGCGCCGATGAGCTTGAGAGTGGCGATCTCCCGCAGCTTGTCCATGGTCATGGTGTAGATGATGAGGGCGATGATCACCGCCGAGACGGTGAGCAGCAGGGTGGTGAACAGACCGATCTGTCGCCGCGCTTTCTCGACGACCGAGCGGGTCAGGATTTCCTCCTGTTCGCTCTGGGTCATGGCCGCCAGCTGACGCCAGCGGCGCACCGCCGCGGCTACCCGTTCGGGCGGCATGTTCGGCACCACGCGGAGGATGACGGCGTTGACGGTGTCGGTGGACGCGGGGCCGGCGCCGCGGGCGACTTCGCGCCGTGCCGCCGCCGGTGCCAGCTCGAACTGGAGCTCCTGCGAATCCGGGAGCGTGATGTAGACCACCGGATCGCCACCCGAGGAGACCTGATTCTCGGTGAGGCCCACCACGGTGAAGAGGTTGCGCCCCAGCCGCAGCCGGTCGCCGGGGACGAGCCCGGCCCGGCGGTCGGCGATCAGTTCGTAGTGGCTGCGCACGATGGGCCGTCCGGCGACGATCCGGTCCGGACCGCCCGGCCGGCCCGGCTCGTAGCCCACCACCTGCAGGCGAAGCCTGGTGCCCCGATGGCGGGTCTCCACCGACTGGTAGGTGACCGCGCCGGCGGCCGCCACGCCGTGCAGACGGGCGATCGCCTCGCGGGTATCGCCGGGGATCCGCGAGGCCTCGGCGAACGGCCCGCGCGTCCCCGACTCCACCACCCAGACATCGACCGCGGGGCTGCGCACGAGGGTCAGCGCGTCGGCCACCAGCCCCCGGTAGATGCCGATCATCGAGAGCACCACGCCGAGCAGCAGGCTGAGCCCCAGACAGGTCAGGAGGAACCGGCCGAAATGATGGCGGATGTCACGGTAGGCCAGGTTCACGGCGAATCCTCCGCCAGCGGGATGGCGGCCCGGCCCTCGCGCAGGCCGGGACGCAGCCGGCCGACCACCAGCGCCCCCTCGGGCAGGCCTCCCACGACCTCCAGGCGGGCGTCGAGGGTGCGGTGGCCGAAGGTGACCCGGCGCCGGTGGAGCACGCCGTCCTCCACGGTCCAGACGATTCCCCGGGCACCGTCGAAGTGTTCGACCGCGATCTCCGGTACCAGCAGCGCTTCCGCCAGAATCGCGGTGGTGATGAAGACCTCGGCCTGCTCGCCGAGATGGAAGCTCTCGGGGCAGTCCACGCAGGCGAGGTACACGCGGCGTTCCTCGCTCACCCGATCGCTTTCGATGTCGATGCGGGCCACCTTTCCGTGAAAGGTCCGCCGCGGCAGGGAGCGCAGATGGATCCGCGCCGGCTGGCCGACACGGATGCCGCCGGCCCGAGCTTCGTCGACGTAGGCCCGCACCCAGACCGTTTCGGGAGCGACCAGCGTGAACAGCGGTTCGCCGGCGCGGAGGACGGCACCGAGTTCCTTGTGACGGACCACCACCACCGCGTCGTAGGGTGCCGAAAGCGTGTGGTGTTCGAGGATGATCTTCTCGTAGCGATATTGCGCCTCGGCATCCTGTAGACCGGCCCTCGCCACCTCGGCCTCGCTGATTGCCACCGCCAGTTCGGCGGCGGCCACATCCTCCTCCATCTGGGCCTGCTCGGCGCTCTCGACGGAGATCGCCTTTCTCGCGAGGAGTGCCTGCCGGCGCCGGTTGGTCTCGCGGCTGCGGGCGAGGATCGCCCGGGCCCGCCCGACCGCGGCCTCGGCCGTGGCCAGGGCCGCCTTCGCCCGCGCGACACCGGCTTCGGCCCTAGCCACGCGGGCCCGCTGCTCGGCGTCGTGGAGGCGGGCCAGCACCCGGCCGCGTCGCACCCGGTCACCGTGGTCGGCATGCAGCTCCCGGAGCGCACCGTCTACCTCGAAGCCGATTTCCGAAAGAACACGCGCTTCCACCGAGCCGAGCCCGAACACCTCCACCGGCTGGTCGCGGACCGGTCGCACGATCTCCACCGGCAGCGGCCGCATTTGCACGAAGAAGACGCCGCCGGCGGCCACGACACCGAGCGCCAGCAGCAGGATCAGGGAGCGGCGGAGGCGTGTCCTCACGATCGAGGCTCCGGTCTCGCCGTCCCGGCCGGCGGGCGGGCGAAACCGCGCAGCAGGAGCTCGAGCAGCCGTTCGCCTTCCGCCACCAGATCGAAGCCGCGGCCGGCGACCGACCAGCGCACGGCGAGCCCCTGCACGAGACCGAGGATCAGAAAGGCGGCGTCCCCGGGATCGAGATCGGCGTCCCACTCTCCGGCGTCGATGCCCTCCTCGACGAGCCCCGCGATGCGCCCGTGAAAGCGGCCCAGCAGTGCGAGGAAGGCCGTGCGCAGGCCGTCGTTGTCGGTGTGCAGCTCGCGCGAGAAGAGAATGGCGGGAATGGCCGGCGTCGCCCGGATCAGGCGAAGCTGGGCGACCACCAGGGCGCGAATCTTGTCACCCGGACGCGCCTTCCCGCGCAGCGCCTCCGCCCAGCCCTCCTCCATCATGGTTCCGATGCGGTCGGCCACCGCCTCCCACAGCACCTGCTTGCGCGGAAAGTGACGGAACAGACCGGCTTGGGTGATGCCCACCGCATTGGCGACCGCCTCCGTGCTCATCCGGTCTGGCCCGAGCCTGTCGGCGAGCCGCAGGGCCGCTTCGACGATTTCCGCCTTGCGGGTGGCGGCCGATTTCCTCGTACGCATGCCCGATCATTAGCTAGTGTTTACTCACTTGCATGAAAATGCGCATGCTCGCCGGAATGTCAAGTCCGGAAGGACCCCGCACCGGTGGCCCATCGGCCCGCCGGCCCCGCTGTCCGAAAGCGGAGCGTGTCCGACGGCCCGGAATCACGCCGTCCCACCCGGTCATCACCCACTTCCGGCACCGCCCCGCCGGGGAAGGGTCGGGGCGAAGGTGACCGGGGTCGCGCGTGACGGGACGGTGCACCGCGCGATCATCGGTGCGATCGCCGTGCTCCGGACGTCCGCTGCGGCGCCTCAGTCGGCGATCAGGATCTCCACCCCCCGCCTCGCCAGCGCCCGCGCGGTCTCCGGCCGTGGCGCGGCGTCGGTGATCAGCCGGATCGGCCGTTCGAACCCGCAGACGCGGGCGAAGGCGGAACGGTCGAACTTGCCGCGATCGGCCAGGATGGTGACCTGCGCACCCCGCTTCAGCATCGCCCGGGCCACCAGGGCCTCGTCGAGGCGGAAATCCATGAAGCCGCGCTCGGCGTGCACCGCACCGATCGTCAGTACCACGTGATCGACCGCGAAGCGTCCGATCTGTTCGATGGTGAAGGCGCCCAGCGCGGAGCCGGTATCGCAGTCGAAATCCCCGCCGAGGAGGACGACCTCGTGGCGCCCCGGCTCCCTCGCCAGGACGCGGGCGATGTCCACCGAATTGGTGACCACCGACAGCCCCTGCCGGGCCGAAAGCGCCTCGGCGAAGAGGAGCGTCGTCGAACCGGTGTCGATCATCAGGCTGTCCGACGGTCCGAACAGGCCGGCGGCGTACCGGCCGATCCGCTCCTTTTCCGCCCGCATGCTCGCGAGACGCTCGCGAAACGGGTTCTCGACGGTGGTCTGCACCGGTACCGCGCCGCCGTGCACGCGTCGCAGCAGCCCCTCCTCGTCGAGCCGCCGCAGGTCGCGGCGGACGGTCTCCTGCGACACCCCGAGCAGGGCGCCGAGTTCCGCCACGCCGAGCTGCCGCGACTTTCCGAGGAGCTCGAGGATGCGCCGTCTACGTTCTTCGGGAAGCGTCGATTCCGTCATATTCGGTCACTTTCAGGAACGTTTCCACTTTCTATCTTGACCGATCGGGCACGACCGGCCAAGCTTCCTGCCAACCGACAGAAAGCGAGCCGAACGAGAGGATGGATCGGGGAAGGCGGCAAGGCTTTGCGATCGCGGTGGTCGGCGGCGGCGTCGTCGGTTGCGCGCTGCTCCGCGAATTCGCCCTCGCCGGCTGCGAGCCCCTGCTGCTCGAAAGGGGCGGCGACATTCTTTCCGGAGCCAGCAAGGCGAACAGCGCCATCCTGCATACGGGATACGACGCCGAACCCGGCACGCTCGAAGCCGAGCTCGTACGACGCGGCCGGCACCGCTACCTGGAGCTCGCGCCGCGCTTCGGCCTGCCGGTGGAGAAGACCGGCGGTCTCGTCGTCGCCTGGCAGGACGGGGAGCGCCCGCGACTGGACACGGTCCTCGCGACCGCGCAGCGCAACGGGATCCGCGAGCTCGAGCTCCTCGACCGTGACGCGCTCCTCGCGTGCGAACCGCAACTCGCCGGCACCGCCGTAGCCGCGGCCCGGGTCCCCGGAGAATATGTCGTCGATCCCTGGACCACGCCCCTCGCCTACGCGCTCCAGGCCATTCAGCACGGCGCCGAGGTACGGCGCGGGACCGAGGTGCTGGAGATCGTGCGGAACGGAAGCCGCTGGCGGCTGGTCACCACCCGCGGGCCGGTGGAGGCCGAGATCGTCGTCAACGCCGCCGGCCTCTTCGCCGACCGGATCGAGGCGATGACCGGCCGGCCGGGATTCCGCATCCTTCCGCGCAAGGGCCAGTTCCTGGTCTACGACAAGCCGGCACGCCGTCTGCTGAACGCCATTCTCTATCCGCTCCCCCGACCGCGCAGCAAGGGCGTGCTCCTGACGCCGACGGTGTTCGGCAATCTCCTCGTGGGCCCCACCTCCGAGCCGGTGGAGGACCGCGCCGACACCTCGACCGATGCCGCGGTGCTGCGCGGGCTCCGGGAGATCGCCGCCACCCGCCTGCCCGCGCTGCGGCGGCAGCGTGTGGTGGCCGCCTACGCCGGACTGCGGCCGGCCACCGAACGGGGCGACTACGTCATCGCCGCGGATCCCTCGCGCCGCTGGATCACCGTCGCCGGCATCCGCTCCACCGGCCTCACGGCCGCCCTCGGCATCGCCGAGCACGTGCGGGAGCTTTTCGAACGGCATTTCGGTGCCCTTGCCCCGGCACGGCCGCGGCATTGGCCGGAGCTTCCCCACCTCGCCGAACGGGAGCCCCGCCCCTACACCCTCGGCGGCAACGGCGAGATCGTCTGCTTCTGCGAGCTCGTCACCCGTCGCGAGGTCGAGGCCGCGCTGTCGGGGCCGCTGCCGGCGCGCGACCTCGGCGCGCTCAAGCGGCGGACGCGCTGCACCATGGGCCGCTGCCAGGGCTTCTACTGCGGCTGGCGACTGGCGCGCTTCCTGGATACGGCCCTCGCCGACGGGCGGCCCGCCTCATGAAGCGCTTCGAGGTGATCGTGGTCGGCGGCGGCCCGGCCGGACTGGCGGCGGCCCGCCAGCTGCTCGACGCCGGCATCCGCGATACTCTGGTTCTCGAGCGGGAAACCGAGGCGGGAGGGGTGCCCCGGCATTGTCACCACCCGGGCTTCGGCTTCGCCCATCTGCGGCGGCCGCTGACCGGTCCCGCCTACGCCGCGCGCCTGCGCGAAGCCGTGGCACCGGTGATCCGGACCCGCGCCTGCGTCCTCGCGCTGAAACCGCGGGGAGAGATCACCGTCGCCGAGCCGGAACGGGGCATTGTCGAGTACCGCGCCCGCGCCGTCCTGCTCGCCACCGGTGCGCGGGAGACGCCGAGGCCGCCGCGTTTCGTCTCCGGCGACCGGCCGAACGGCGTGCTGACGACCGGTGCCCTGCAGCAGTTTCTCCATCTCGGCGGCATCCGTCCGTTCGAGCGGGCGCTCGTGGTCGGCAGCGAATATGTCGCCCTGTCGGCGCTGTGGACCATGCGCCGCGCCGGAATCCGGCCGCTGGCGCTGATCGAGCCGGGAAAGCACCCCCTCGCACCGTCGATGCTGGTGCGCACCGTCTGCGGATTGCTCCGGGTGCCGTTGCTGCTGGAAACCGAGATCGAGACCATCCGGGGTGGCGAGAAGGTGGAGGAGGTGCTCGTGCGGGGCCGGCACGGCCGGCGCCGTTTTCGCTGTGACGGCGTCCTCTTCACCGGCCGTTTCGTGCCCGAGGCGAGCCTCGTCGAGGCCTCGCATCTCGATCTCGATCCCGCCACCGGCGGCCCCCTGATCGACCAGCACTGGCGCTGCTCCGATCCGGCCTACTTCGCCGCCGGCAATCTGCTCCGCCCGATCGAGACCGCCGGCATCGCCGCTCGCGAGGGCATCGAGGCGGCACGGGCGATCCTGCGCCATCTCGAGGGGAGGCTGCCGGCGGCCGAGCGGATGGTCGAAATCCGCTTCGATTCCCCGGTTCGCTACGTCTATCCGCGGCGGCTGGCGGTGCCCGGCGGACCGCTCTCGCCGTTGCAGCTGCGGGCGCGCGTCGAACGGCCCTTCGAGGGCAGCCTCGTACTCTTGCGCAACGGCGAGGAGATCTGGCGCGAACGGGGTTCGTGGGCTCCGGAACGGCGCATCCGCCTGCCGGGGCATCGGCTCGAGCTCGCCGGGCTCGAGCGTATCGAGCTTCGTGCCGAGCCGGCGGGGCGGGCACGAAGCCATCCGCGAGCAGTCGCCCCGCCAGGACGGGAGGCAGTCGGTAGGGAGGTGACACCGATGTCGACGAGCAACCAGAAACGGACGTCCACCGGTTCCGTTCTCGGAACCGGCCTGAAGCGTCGCGATTTCCTGATCGGCACCGCCGGGACGGCGGCCATGGGAGCGACGCTCGTGGCCGCCCCCCATGTTCGCAGGGCGGAGGCGGCGACCCTCGAGCTGCGGTGGCTCGGCTGGGAACACTACAACGTCAAGAGCCTCACCGCCGAGTTCGAGAAGCGCTACAAGGTCAAGGTCAGCGCCGGCTTCTTCGACGGCAACTCGGAAGCCTACAACAAGCTCCGGGCCGGCGGCACGGCCGACTTCGATCTGGTGATGGCCGACGGCTTCTGGCCCCGGCTCTACGCCAGACAGGGGCTGACCCAGCCCATAGACGAGGGGAAACTCGACCTCTCCAACGTGTTCCCCGATTTCCTGCCACCCCATTACGAGCTGCTGCACGAGGAGGGCGGCGGCCGTCGCATCGCCGCGCCGAACTGCTGGGGCGGTTACGGGCTCACCGTCAACACCGCGAAGATCGCCCCCGAAGACCAGGAGACGCTCGAACTCCTCTACAACGAGAAGTACAAGGGGCATCTGTCCACCAGCGCCCGCTTCGAGGAGAACATCGCCATCACCGGCATTCTGGTGGCGCACCGGATGGGAACGATCGACGCCGAAAGGCCCGACGGCAAGCCCTTCAATCCCTATGTGCTGACCGACGCCGAGCTCGAAGAGGCGAAGAAACTGCTGATCGAGCAGAAGCGATTGCTGGTCACCCGCTGGAACGACGAGGACACCCTCGAACGGCTGTTCCGGGCGCAGGTGGTGTGGTGTTCGCCCGAATGGTCGGGCATCTACCGGCGGATCCGGTTCGACGAGCTGGACGGCAAGACGAACCTCAAGATGCGCCACGTGCTGCGACCGAAGGAAGGCGGGCTCGGCTGGGTCGACACCTGGTGCATCACGTCGGGGGTGACCGACAGCGAAAAGCTCGAGCTCTGCCACCACTGGATCAACTTCCGTCTCGAGCGGGAGAGCATGAAGACGGTGGCCATGGAGATCGGCTGGGCGCCGACCGTCGATGTCCGCGACATGCTCCCCGAACGCTACGTGGAGACCCTGTTCCTCAACGAAACCAGTGCGATTCGCGGTCTCTACCAGTTCGACGCGCCGTCTTCGCCCGAGAAATGGCAGCGCGTCTGGGCCGAGGTGGAGGCGGCCTGATCGAGCGGTCGGTCGCGGGTCCGTTGGCGCCCGCGGCCGACCGTCCCCCCGACGCGAACCCGGAGACGTGCGCGTGACTCCCGTTCTCGATCTCCAAGCCGTGGAAAAGCGGTTCGGCGCGGTGACGGCACTGTCCGAGGTCGATCTGACGATCGACCGGGGAGAGTTCTTCGCCCTGCTGGGACCGAGCGGTTCGGGCAAGACCACCATGCTCCGGGTGATCGCCGGGCTGGAGCGTCCGGACCGCGGGCGGGTCCTCGTCGAGGGCCGCGAGGTCACCGCCCTTCCTCCGTATCTCCGCAACATCGGCATGGTGTTCCAGGATTTCCTGCTGTTTCCGCACAAGACGGTGGGGGAGAACATCGTCTTTCCGCTGCGC
>Ga0256830_1001760_pt1 | contig 14977 bp, 15 predicted proteins | sample 128326metaG_FD_190537 | JGI IMG/M metagenome (GOLD analysis project Ga0256830, IMG submission 190537) | Hydrothermal vent microbial communities from Lau Basin, Pacific Ocean - 128-326 | ecosystem: Environmental > Aquatic > Marine > Hydrothermal vents | place: Pacific Ocean: Lau Basin | collected... | reverse complement strand
GAAGCCAAGATTGGGGTTAATGTTCCTTGGGATTGGCAACCATCCCCTACTCCAACGCCAACTCCCGAGCTAACCCCTACTCTAACTCCCACTCCTACTACTGGACCAACAGCATTCCCTACTATGGAATTAACGCCGACTCCGACTAAGCAACTGACTCCAGCTCCGACGCCATAGATTTATCCCAAAGCCAACCAGAGACCCAAGATAGCTAAAACTGCTCCCGCCAGCCAGGCGCGCATGACAATTTTTGGCTCCGGCCAGCCGATTAGTTCAAAAGTGTGGTGAAGCGGGGCAAGAGGGAGAATTCTTTTATTAAAAAGCTTCCAGCCTAAAATTTGAATGGCACTCGAAACTAGCTCAATCATGAAGATTCCACCGATGACTAGGAGAGCAATAATCTTTCCTGTCAATATTCCAACTAAGGCTAAAGTGGCGCCAAACGAGAGAGAGCCAGTATCGCCGAGAAGGATTCTGCCGGGGTAAATATTAAAGTAAAGAAAGGCAATAAGCCCTCCCATCCAGATTGCCAAGAAAAGGGAGAGGGGCATGTCAAGTACTGAATGAGAAATAATCATGAACGAGGACAGGGCAATTAAAAGCAGACCAACAGAGAGACCATCTAGTCCGTCGGTAATATTGAAAGCATTAGAGAAAGAAACAATAATTAGGGCTACAAGAGGAATAAACCACCACCCTAAAGAAAGAGTGATCGAAAGTAGAGGAATATGGATGAAGTCTAAACCAAGATTAATGTAAAGGAGCGCACCTATTAATAATCCTAGAAACCATTGCCAGATGAACTTGGTTTTCGCTGAGATGCCAAAAAAAATGCCTAATCTACCTTTCATGGGTTTGCCAAAAATCTTTATCCAGTCATCATATAATCCTAATAAACCGAAACTAAGAAAAGTTAATATCAGAATATGAATTTCGTCGACGAAATAAAATATAGACTGTTGAGAGATTTCTTTAAAAAAAACGGCTGTTATTAACAAAAAAATTAGAGAAGTTAAGGCAACAATTAAAATTCCCCCCCCAATAGGTCTTTTTGGCCGCTTTCTGTGTAAATAATTTATTATAGATTTACTTTTTTTCTTCGCACTTGCCCGTCTTTGGATAAATTTGAGTTGATAGAGTAGATTAATAAAGGGAATAAAGAAGGCGCCGTGGATTAGAAGGGAGGCGATTATTACTCCTAGATAAAGGTTAATCATTTTGATAAAATTTTAGTGCAAATTTTTGAGTTATTCAAGCTTGTTATAGTTTGGTAAGTCTTGAAAAAGCTGATAAGGCATTTTAGATCCAGATTTCTCCCTCCTCGAGAGGCGAGGGTTTTTCTAGCGGCAGAGAGGCTAAAAGTATTGAGTGAGAGGGTAAGAGTGGCGCCGACTGCTCCTCAGCCAAAACAGGTGATTTATTCTTCGGATAAGAATTTGGCAATCGTTTCTTGTATGAAAGGGCGAGTAGTTCAGTTTTTCAGGCTATATAAGGATGAAATTGTTTTGGAGCGTCAGGTTCCTTTCAGAGATCAGTGTGTTGAGTTGGCACTCTGTGATGATTTGGTGTTGGCTACTACAACTAATTTCGCTAGGCCTCCTGCGAGATTGAGGAATCAATTACACATAATATCGCTTGCTGGGTTTAGTTTGCTTGCTTCAGTGAATACTGGAGGTAATTGGAGCAAAGTGATATGTATTAGTCCCGAAAAGAAGACTGTTTTGGTAAGTAATTGGCATAGTCATAACATTTCTGTTTTCGATTTTGATTATTCCCGAAAAACTCTTACTTTCCAATCAGTAATACCCTGGGGAGAGGCGCCTAGAGGCCTTGCTTTTATTAGGAGAGGCGATAGGGCATTAGTGGCCGGATTCTATTCTGGAAATATCGGTGAGCTTCAAAGAGATAAAAGTGGAAGGTGGAAGACTGTTTATACTAGTCCGCCCTTTGACCAGCCTAACTATCCAGGTAATTTGCGCCATATTGTGATTACTCCTGACAATCAATTTGCTTTGGTTTCTAATTTAGGGCGCAACCTGATTCATTGGTGGTCTATCCCAGAAAGGAGGTTTGTTGACTCAGTAATGGTAGGTCGCTCGCCTAATACTATTTGTTTTTTAGATTTTCCTGTTTTAGCTGTTTCATGCCGAGAATCTAATGCGGTGTATTTTGTGGATGTTGAGAGTAAGGAGGTATTAGGCAGAAGTCAGTTTACTGGCAGGAAGCCCACGGGGTTATGCTCGGCGCCTGGGGGATTTCTTGTCACCTGTTTTGAGGATGGATTATTAGAGTGGCACAGATATCGCGGTAGCTAAGAAGATTATATATTTATATTTATTCCTTCTATTAAAAACTCTTTTTTGGGGAGTATTTTTACGATCGAGATTGAGCCATTTGGTATTAAGATCTTCCTTCTATAGTTGAACGATGCCCTGAGAACAATTTTTAAAAGGATTATCTTAATGATGTCAACATGGGTAACAATAAAGATATTCCGCTGGCGATATTGAGTGACTAGGTGCATTAGTCCCCTCTTTACCCTTTTTGTTACTTGGTGGTACGATTCGCCACCGGGAAAAGCGAAAGTCTCTGGGGAATACATCCACTGGTGGATCAGTTTCTCTCCATACCTCTTCTTCAACCTACTTCCATTTTCTTTGGAAAAATCACCCATATCGGTTTCGATGAATGAATTATCGATAATAATCCGACTGCTTTTTTCCTTGATTTCTTTTCTGGCTAACCTTGCTGTCTGGAGACATCTTTTAAGGGGGCTAGAAACGATTATTGGAGAATTTTGCTCTAATTGACATCTCTTTTTGAGTTGACTAATTTTCTTTGTGAATTGCTTAGATTGATAATTGCTGGTCATAATAGGAGCGTCTATTTGGCGTCCCATAATTATGCCGGTGTGATTGAATTTAGTTGCTAGATGACGAATTAGGAAGATTCTGTTTCCCACAGGTGATTATTGTTTTTAAACGATTAATTGTTTGTTTTGAAATATTAGTAGCATCTAATTTAATTACCAAAATATTTTCGAAATATTGTGAGGTTATGACAGATCGGAATCGGTTAACAAACTGCAAAAATGTAGTCCTACTAGGCCCATGCCCGCCGGACTCAATTCTTTTTCTGATTCGCTGGTAAGCTTTGTCTGGCGCGATTTCGAGTTCAACAATTATTACTAACGGGGCCTGGCTTAGATTTTTGGTCAGATACTCGATTGTTACTTTTAGACCATTTAAGTTGCTCCATGGTTGATCCCAAATAACCAACCCTCCTTTTTTAAGGTGTATTAAAGCTTGATTTCTAAGAAACCGATAGGGGAAGAATTTAGGAGATAAATGAGGCTCGCGACGAGCTAGGTCTTTGATAAACAGTTGGTATTCTAAAGAGTGATTCTTGATACCATCGGGGTCAAGAACAAGACAGTTATCACCTATTTCTTTTTGAAGTTTCTGGGCAAGAAAGGTTTTACCTGCGCCCGGTAGTCCTCGAATAAACACAACTATGGATCGTCGTGTTTTGTTGGTTGCTACTTTTAGCATAAGCCTTTATTTCCTGTCATTTAAGGGTGTTTTTGATGAACGATTCAAATTTTTTTCCTCGGTCAAATTCATTAGCAAAGAGTTCAAAACTAGAACCGCCAGGAGAGAAAAGTAACAAATCGCCCGGTTGAGCCAAATCAAGCGCTTGTTTAATGGCGACATCGAGATTTTTGGCTTCCCAGAAAATGGGCCAGGTCGGTTTTGGCGAGATTAAAAGTTGCTTTAATTTTGTTGAGCCGCTTCCCTGAAGCACAATCATTGCTTTGGGTGGTTGATAATAGAGCTGTTGGGCTAGAGGTCGATAATCAAGGTTTTTGTCAGTGCCACCGGTCAGGAGAATAATTTTTCTCGAAGCAAACCGTCTGAGAGCGGCGACAACAGCATCTGGAGTAGTAGCGCAGGTATCATTAATAATATCAACTCCGTTAATTTGACCTAAGTACATTTGGCGGCCATAGAGTCCTTGATAGCGACGAACAGTTTCTTGGATGACTGATTGGTTGATTCCTAAATATTGGGCTACGGCTGCAGCAGCGGCAATGTTCTCCTGATTATGGGTGCCGGCCAAAGGATGGAATTGATCGACCTCTGGTATTTGAAGGTCGAGATTGGCGACACGATAGCCAACGGCCTTTGCTTCTGCCTCTTTTAACAATTTTTGGGTGATTGGGTTGTTCTGATTAAGAAAAACAATCCGATTAGCTGGAAATTGAAAAATACTCTTTTTAACTGCGATATATTCAGCCATAGTTTTGTGACGATTAAGATGATCGGGAAAAATATTAGTAATGACGGCAATTTCTGGGCTCTGTTTCTCTAATTGCATCCATTCGAGCATTAAATTGGAAACCTCAAGAACAGAGATAGTATCTTGATCAGTTTGGTCAAGAATTTCAAAAACAGAGATACCAATATTGCCGGCTAAGAGCACTTTTTTGCCTGCCCGTTTCAAAATCTGGTAAAGCAAGTTTGTAGTCGTTGACTTACCTTTAGTGCCGGTGACACCAACGGTCAATCCCCTTTTATGAGCAAAGAAGTAAGCCATCGGGCAAAAAACTGGGATTTGATGTTGGCGGGCAATTTGGATATATTTGTTGTCTGGGGGAACGGCTGGGGAGGCAATAACTAAATCAGTATTAATAAAGTCTTTTTCCCGATGTTGTCCGAGAATGAATTTAATTTGACCAAGGTTGCTTAAGGTTTGAAGAGAGGGTTTTAACTCCGACTCGCTCTTAAGGTCAGTTACAATCACTCTCCAGCCATGGAGAGCAAAATATTTAGCCGCTCCCACTCCCCCCTGGTTGAGGCCTAAGCCCATAATAAGAACACGCCTGTCTTTATTGTTTTTAAGAGCAATTTCTTTAGACATGGGCTGTTTAATTACTTGGATGAGAGAACTAAGGATACAAGCTCTTCGTACCAATTAAGAAGCCGTACGAGCGACCTAAACTTAATTTTCTTGGGGTCTTTCTGCAGTTTTTGAATCCATTTAAGAATTTTAATATAGTCAGTTTGATATAGACGATCAAAGATGCGAAAGGAGTTGTGGAAGTCTGATGGATTAGCCAAATATTTGGACCTCTTTTGCTTAAGAGCTAAGTATGTAAGAGCATTGCCTGGCCCATGAATTAATTTTGCAATAAAGATGCGTTTGTTTTTAGAATTAGATGGCCTTAGCAATTGGCGCCTGGTTATGGTTCTGTTATCCATTAGAATATAGGCAGCCGTTGCTGCTGGAGAAGTAAAGGCTTTAGTGTTCAATTCAGTGGTGCTTTTCAAAGAAAACTTGCCTTTAATAGTTAAACCAAAACAAAGAGCTGGATTATATCGGGGGTAATACAACGGGGAATTAAAATTAGATAGTTCGTCGAGAGTGTGAGGAACGAGATCAATATCTCGAGAAAGTTTTTTAGAGAGATTTGTTCGTAGTTTTCTAAGAGTTTTGAATATCTTTATCGGAATAACATTATTCTTAGTCGGTATTAATAGGATTCCTATGTCAATATCAGTATGATTTTGTTCGTAAAGCGAAGACCCGTATATTACGGCTGCCTGAATAACCGCACACTGGTTTATTTTTTGCTTGATTATAGCAATATCTTCTCTAGATATCCCGACTTGCATGATTCCTTTTGATTTTTATTTTAACACCAAGAGCTCTTAATTTGTTTGCAATGTTCTCATAGCCTCGCTCAATATGATCGACACCAAAAACTTCTGAGGCACCCTCGGCTATTGATGCGGCAATAAGATAAGAGAATCCTGCACGGATGTCGGGAACTTTTATTTTTGCCCCATGAAGTTTAGTTTTGCCAAAGACAATGCAACTGTGAGAAAAACCCTTATTTTCAAACCGACAAGGGAGTGATCCAAGGCAGCGGGTAGATAATTTAATATTGGCCCCCATTTTAATCAACTCTGAAGTAAAACCAAATCTATTTTCAAATACAGTTTCGTGGATGATGGACTCTCCGTGAGCCTGAGTTAAAAGAACTACAAAGGGAGGTTGCCAATCAGTCATAAACCCAGGATGAGTATTAGTCTCAATATTGGTGGCTCTTAAAGAGCCCTTCTTGTTGAAAAATCTAATTCCCCCTTCCCTGACTTCTATTTCACCGCCGACCAATCGAATTTTGTTTATAAAGGTAACCATATTTATTTGTTCGGCCCCTTCGATAAAGATATCTCCTCCTGAAGCTATGGCAGCAGCGGCGAAAGAGCCGGCTTCAATGCGGTCTGGCAAAACTCTATGTCGAAATCCTCTTAGATTTTTAACCCCATCAATGATGTAGGTTCGATCCTCTTTTAACTCAATAATCGCTCCCATTTTTTGAAGAACCATGACTAAATCAATGATTTCTGGCTCGATGGCAGCATTTCTAATAATAGTTCTTCCTTCGGCTAAGACGCCGTTAAGAAGAATGTTTTCTGTTGCGCCGACACTGGGATAAGGGAGAAAGATTTCAGCTCCATGGAGTCTTTTAGCCTTAATGATATAAAGATTATCCTTTTGGTTAATTTCAGCCCCCATTTTCTCTAGAGCAGAAAGATGGAAATCAATTGGTCTTCGGCCAATTTTGTCTCCACCAACAACTGGAACAATTGCTTCCCCGTAGCGGTGAAGAAGGGGACCAACCATTAGAATAGGAATCCTGTTTCTCCCAGAATACGATTTTGAAACTTGAGGCTTCTGAATCTTTGGCGTTCTGATTTTAAGGACATGTTTTTCAAAAACGAATTGACTTCCTAGCTCCTGACACATTTCCAGTGTAAGAGAGATGTCTAAAATATGAGGTACATTTTCGAGAAAGCACTCTTCGGTAGTTAATAAAGAGGCAACTATTTCCTTTGTAGCGGCATTTTTAGCTCCACTAAGCTTAACTCTTCCTTGGAGCGGGCCACCTGGAATGATGTGATAATATTTATCTCTCATTTAGACTTTACTTTTCTCTTAGGATTATATCATTTTGTGACGGATTTTGTGATAGACTACAACTGTGTCTGAGCAAAAAATAAAAAATGTCGGCCACTTGATTTCGGCCCTAGCAGCAGTGAACTATTATTGTTGGCCAATAAGAGGAATGACGGTTGTTGGAGTAACTGGCACCGATGGTAAGACAACCACTTCCCATCTGATCTATGAAATTTTAAAGGCGGCCGGGAAATCAGTTGGGCTGATTTCTACTATCGGGGCCTTTTGGGACAATCAACAAATTGATGTTGGTTTGCACACCACCACTCCAGATCCGTGGTTGTTGCAGAAATTAATTTCGCAGATGCGGGCTAGCAGGGTGAAATATTTAGTTTTGGAGACCACTTCTCATGGTTTAGATCAACATCGGGTTTGGGGTATTCCTTTTGCCATTGGAGTCTTGACTAATATTACCCATGAACATTTAGATTATCACCGTTCTTTTGAAAATTATCGTCGAACTAAGGCCAAGTTGTTCCAACGAGCTAAAGTATCGATTTTGAACCGCGGCGACCCGTCTTTTGGTTTTTTAAAGAGATTATTAATTAATCAATCAAGATCAAAGAAAATTGTTAGTTATGGCTTGGAAAATCGGGCTGATTTTCGGGCCAAACAAATCAGATTATTATCGTCGGGCATGAGTTTTAAGCTTGAGACGGGTGATCAACAACTGATCCTGCAAACGCCGCTGATTGGTGACTATAACGTGGCTAATATCTTAGCAGCAGTGGCAACAGCGCGGGAATTAGCAATTGACTGGTCCATTATTAAACAAGCCCTGAGACGATTTGCTGGAGTAACAGGGCGAATGCAGCTAATTGATCTTGGCCAGCCTTTTAGCGTCATTATTGATTTTGCCCACACTCCTAATGCTCTTAAGCAGGTGTTAACAACTTTAAAACAGTTAAAAAAGTCACCAGGACGCTTAATTGTTGTTTTTGGCTGTGCTGGTGAACGGGATTATTTAAAGCGACCAATTATGGGAAAAATTGCCGCTCAACTGGCTGAGGTTTCAATTTTTACTGCCGAAGATCCACGACATGAGCGGATTGAGGATATTATTGATCAAATAGTGGCGGGGGCAAGCTCGTTGGCAAAAGAAGTAAGATCGGATGCGACATTTATCAAAGGCGGTGATCATGTCTTTTTGCGTCAGCCCGATCGAAAAAAAGCGATTGGATTGGCAATTAATTTAGCTCAAAAAGGAGACATTGTTGTTATTTGTGGTAAGGGGCACGAACGAAGTATGTGTTATGGAAGTCAAGAAATACCCTGGAGTGATTTCGAAGTAGCCAAGAAGGCTCTTAAAAGTTATTTAAAAAGAATGAAGGGATGAAAAAGTATTCATTGCCACCCAAAACCCAAGCACTAATTGATCATTACCTTAATCTTCGAGTAGGAAAAAGGGTGATTAATTGTCCTTATTATCAAAATGTTTGGAAAAAGCGGAGACCGGCTGTTTTTGCTGGTAAAGGTCGCCCAGAAGAAGTTGAAGTCCAAGCAAAGAAGTTGTTAGCCTTGAAACCAAGTCTAAATCGAGTTCCGCTTGGAACCCTCAAGTTTTATTTGGTTGAAGCCGATCTGGGAGTTGATTGTTCCGGACTTGTGGTTAATGTTTTAGCAGTCATGTGGCCCTAATTAGCTCGGTTCGGCAGAAAAATAATGAGGTTAAGAAAATAGAATATATCCATAGCACCTCTGATTATGGTGATCAGCACGGAGTAAAAAGGGGGCTAATTATTGTTAAAGATCCCTCTTTCCCTCTTGAGAGACAGTTTTGGCAGGAGGATGACTCTGAGGGTTGCAACTGGACAAAAAGAGACTACCTTAATGCGCCACAGAAAGAGCGGGGCCTGCGGAGATTAGTTGTTCTAACTTGTTGATAAAGAATTGACTCTCGGTTACAATAAAAACTGATGAAAGTAGCGGAAGTTTGGCAACAATTCGAAAAAAAGCTTTCTGGGCAAAAGGAGTTGAAAGATTTAGAGGTATTGAGGATTGAGTTTTTGGGGCGGAAGGGAAAGGTTAATCAGTTGCTTCAGAAAATTACCCAATTGTCCCCAGAGAAACGAAGGGAGTTTGGCCAAGAGGTTAATCAGCTAAAGAGGAGGATCGAGGCGGCAATTGAGAGGAAAAAACAAGAGCTGAGAACTGATCTTGAAAATAATCTAAGTAAAGAAAAGCTCGATGTTACTCTTCCGGGCCAAGAGCCTAACTTGGGCCATCTTCACCCAATTACTCAAATGAAATGGGAAATTGCCGATATTTTCCAGCGAATGGGTTTTGAAGTCTTGGAGCCCCTGGAGGTTAATAGCGATTATGCCAATTTTGAGGCCTTAAATATCCCTCCCGATCATCCAGCTCGAGACATGTGGGACACTTTTTGGACTCGTGAAGGCCATCTTCCAATTACTCACACCTCCTCAATGCAGAATTGGATTTATAGAAATAGAAAGCCCCCAATTCGGGCAGTGGTGATTGGTCGTTGTTTTCGGAACGAAGCTACCGACGCCGGTCATGAGCATACCTTTCATCAGATAGAAGGGGTTTATGTTGATAGGGGTATTACCGTGGCTCATTTAATTGAAACGATGAGAGTTTTCTTTTCTGAGTTTTATGGTCGGGAATTAAAAACGAAGGTGAGACCAAGTTACTTCCCTTTCGTTGAGCCTGGTTTAGAACTAGCGATTGAGTGTGTTTTATGCCGAGGGAAGGGATGCTCTGTTTGCAAGCAGTCTGGTTGGTTAGAAATTCTTGGTTGTGGTCAAATTCACCCCTCTGTGCTAAAAGAAGGTGGAATTGATCCCAAAAAACACACCGGTTTTGCTTGGGGTATTGGTTTAGAGCGAATCATTATGTTGCGTTATGGGATTGAAGATATCCGTCACTTTCATTCAGGAGACTTAAGATTTATTAGGAAGTTTAAGTAAAAGTTAAAATTAAAAGAAGTTAAAATTTAAGTTAAAGTTTAAGCTAGATGAAGATATCGAGAATTTGGATTAGCGATTTTTTGGAAGGACTCGACAAGATTAGGCCGGAGGAGGTGGCTGAGCGGCTGTCCTCGACTTTGGCTGAGGTGGAGGCAATCGATCAGCGAGGAGAATGGCTTGATGAAAGGGTGGTGGTGGCTAAGATTGTCGATCTTGTCCCTCACCCCAATGCTGATAAATTGAAATTGGCCAAGGTGACTACTGGCAAAGGAACTTTTGCTATTGTTTGTGGTGCTCCTAATATTAAGTCCGGTCAGATCGTTCCTTTGGTTTTAGCTGGCGGGCGGGTAAAGATTCCCAATGGCAAACTGATGGTGGTTAAGAAAACGAAAATCCGGGGAGTGGAATCAGAAGGAATGATGTCTTCTCAGCTAGAGTTAGGTGTTGGTGAAGATCATACCGGCATTTGGATTCTACCTCAGGACTGGGAAAAATACTTGGGAAAACCCTTGATTGAGATTTTACCAGAGATTAAAGATGTTGTTTGGGAGATTGAGAATAAAGCTTTGACTCATCGGCCCGACTGTTTTGGCCAGTTAGGAGTGGCTCGAGAAGTAGCGGCGGCTTTTGAGTTAGAGTTTAAAATACCCCAGTGGTATCAAAATAATTGGCAACCAAACCAATCAAAGCAAGAAGTTGATTTCCAGGTTGTTGTTGAAGATTCTTTGCTTTGTCCTCGCTACTCGGCTATTGTCCTCACGGGAATTAAAGTTGGTCCCTCTCCCCTATGGCTTCAGCAGCGACTGGTTAGTGTTGGTTTGCGACCAATAAATAATATTGTTGATATTACCAACTATGTGATGGTGGAATTGGGTCAACCGATGCATGCGTTTGATGCCCAAAAATTAGTTGGTAGTCAGATTATTGTTCGGCAGGCCAAGGAGGGCGAGGCAATCGAATCTCTTGATGGTGAGATGAGGAAACTTTCTTCTGAAGACTTGGTTATTGCTGACGCTCAAAGACCAATTGCTGTGGCCGGTATTATTGGTGGCACCAATGCTGAGATCGACTATCAAACCAAAACAGTGATTTTAGAATCGGCTAACTTTAATAAAGCCAGCATTCGGCGGTCGTCAATGAGATTGGGGATTAGAACTGAAGCCAGTCTTCGATTTGAGAAGGGTTTGGATCCCAACCTAACCTTGCTTGCCCTTGGTCGGGCCGCTAGCCTGATCTTAGAGTGTTGTCCCGGAGCCGAAGTTGCCTCTCGATTGGTTGATATTTACCCTCGACCAATTGAACCAAAAATAATTAAAACTAAGCCTGAGTTTATTAATCGGATTCTTGGGAGCAAGATTAACCCAAGCCAGATGGTAACTATTCTTGGCTATCTTGGATTGAGGGCAGAATTAGAGCGGGGAAAATTGACTGTTGAAGTGCCCACTTTTCGTCAGGATTTAACTATTCCTGAAGATTTAGTTGAGGAAGTGGGTCGAATCTATGGTTATGATAAACTCCCCTTAGTTTTGCCCCAAAGAGATTTGACTCCAGCTCCGGTTAGTGAAGACGCTCTTCTGGCAAGGAAGATAAAACAAATTCTAGTTGCCCTTGGTTTTGATGAAATTTACACTTATGCTTTTGTTGGTGCTGAGTTGTACCGAAAATGTCGCCTTAATCCAGAAAACCTGATTCCTCTAAAAAACCCCATTTCGCCTGAGCTGACATTTTTAAAGGATTCATTAGTGCCCACATTAATCGAGAAAGTAGCTCTTAATTTGCCCAATTTTGATCACTTCTCTCTTTTCGAATTGGCACGAGTTTTTCTTTATCAGAAAGATAGAAAGCGACTGCCTCTTCAACCAAAAATGTTGGCTGGAGCGGTGGCCGAAGCTAATGGAGATGAAAACAGGATGTTTTTAACCGCTAAAGGCTATTTGGAGGAGTTGTTAAGGCGGATTCTGGTACCGGGGGCAACCTTTAAACCTGTTTCTTCTGTCCCCTATCTTCATCCGGGTAAATCGGTTGAGGTCTATTCTAATAAGAGAAAAATTGGCATTTTTGGCATGATCCATCCCTTAGTGGCGACCGAGCTTTCTCTAGAAAAAGCGGCAGTAGCTATTTTTGAGTTTGATTTTGAGGTTCTGAAAACTGTGGTCAAAAAGCAAATTGATTATTCACCACCGGTTAAAGAAAGCCTGGTTAAAATTGACTTAGCAATTAAAGCTCAGAGCTGGCGAGAAGTAGAGGAGAGAATCGGCCGAGTCTTTGGTAGAGTGTTGATTAAGCTAAAATTAATTGATTTTTATCAGGGGAAGTATACTGTCCGTCTCTGGCTTTTGGCCACCAAACGAACCACGGGCGCTAATTTACAGAAATTAATTAATCAGGTAATTGAGGAATCCTGAGAAAAAGCAAAAATCGATTGGGCTTTTATCTGCTTACTTTCTCTATAATAGCCTTAAAAGTTTTTGGTTCAGTAGCGGCGAGGTGAGCCAAAATTTTACGGTTGAGGCCAATTTTGGCTTTTTTAAGCTGTCGGATGAATTTAGAGTAACTGAGTCCATGTTGGCGAGCGGCGGCGTTAATTCGTTGAATCCAGAGCTTGCGGAAGTCTCTTTTGCGCAGCTTGCGGCCAATATAGGCATACTGGCCGGCGTGGAGAACAGCCTCATGAGCAACTTTATAAAGTCGACTCCGCGTCATCCGGTAGCCCTTAGCTAATTTAAGAATTTTTTTGTGTCGTCTTCTTCTAGTGAATCCTGTTTTAACTCTCATGCTTTTCCAAGCAACTTTTTAATTTTTTTAGCCAAGGCTCCCTGAACTACCCGAACTCGCTTTAGGCGCCGAATCTGCTTCTTGCTCTTTTTGCGCCTCAGGTGTCGAGCAAATGAGCTTCGTCGTAATACTTTGCCCGTTCGGGTAACTTTAAACCGATTAGCTACTGATTTTCGAATTTTGAATTTGCTCTTTCGTTGCTTTTTGCCCATCTTGTTTTGTTGCCGTCTTTCTCAACTTCATAAACATAACTAATCTTTTGCCAGTTAGCTTGATTTCGCCATCTTGTTGGTAAAGTTCGGCTAGTTCTTGCTTTATTCTTTCTAAAAGTTGATAGCCGAATTCTTTTTTGGTAATCTGGCGACCTTTAAATTTTAACACTACTTTTAAGCGGTCGCCCTCTTGAGCAAAATCTTTAGCTCGTTCAACTCTAGTTTTAAAATCAGCTTCACCAATAAAGGGGCTTAATTGAATTTCTTTGATCTTGCTCCCCTGCTTTGTTTTCTTCCTTGCTTCCCGGCGCTTTTTATCTTGCTCGTACTTAAATTTGGCGTAGTCAATAACTTTGACCACTGGCGGGTTTGCCCGAGGAGCAATTTCTACTAGGTCAAGCCCCTTCTCTTGAGCAACTCGCCTTGCTTCTTGTAAAGAAACGATGCCAATTTGTTTACCTTGATCGTCAATCAGTCTAACGGTGGGAGCTCTGATCTGCCAATTTATTCGGTAAAAATCTTGTCTGGTTCTTTTTCTCTTTCTCACTGTTGCCTAATTTCTCCTAGAGTTTAGCACAAGAGTTATTTTTTGGCAATATGGGGATTCATCCTGCTGATCGAACCATATAGTGTTCTGAGGAGAGGAGAAATTTAGCGCCGCCCTTTTTGCTAGCAAACATACTCCAGAAAGCACCTCGTTTTTTGTTCTTCTGATTCCAGGCGGTCAGCCAGATGGCGGCATCTTCAATTTTAGCTCGGAACAATCTAATCCAAGTGATTAATTTTTGTAGAAAATTGACATCGTAGGTGCCCGGGTTAACTATATTTTGTTCAGCAGCAATTTCTAGTTGTTTATCTATTTTTTTAGCACTCCGTTTAATTGCGTCTAGTTCTTGACGGATTTGCTCTTGGAGGAGGCGGATTTCTTCCTCGACTTTTCTTTTATGTCGGTTGTAGATTTCTTTTTCTGTTCTTCTAATTAGGTTTAGTCTTTGATATTTTCTTTCGAAAGATTCTTGTTTTTTTCCTATTTCTTGAGCTTCTTGAGCACTAGAATGCTGAGGCTGTCTTAGTGCCTCGATTAGTTTGTTTGTTGCTTTTGGTTTTTTGGATTTGGGATTGGTGGCGAAATGGTCCCACCATTGGGCTGCCATGGCCCACTAATTTTACTACAGGTTGAGGAGATATTCAAGGGCTCGCTCGCGTCTAATTAAGCTAGCAGCTAATTGGGGGTCGATATTTGAGGGAAGAGATTTTAAGTCTTGGGGTTTGATCTTAATTTTTTGTTGTTGGGCGATTTGATCAAGGACAAGCTCAACCCTCCAGTTGATTTCTGCTTCCCGACGGTAATGCTCTTTTAATTGCTCTAAATTGATATTTTTGGAGCGAAGGTAATCTTCGATTGATAGTCCCACTTTTTCTAATTGGTCTATCAGTCGACTTAACTTATGATTGAGTTGATGGTTAATCATTGCTTGAGGAAGTTTGATTGCTTGGTTTTTTGCAATTATTTCAATGATTTTTTGGATCCTTTCATCTCGATCGTTTTTTGATTTATCCTTTTTCTGCTCCCCTTTTTCAGGGGTCCAAATTTTGCTTTGAGCATTAACCTTTCTGACTTCCTCAATAATTGACTCCAAATTGATCGGAGGAGCCTCACATGATTGGATGCGGAGTTGCCAATCTTTTCCTTCTTCGGCGGAAACAAGGGATATTTGGGGAGGGATGATGGGTTTTAGCTGATAATTTTTAAGTGCCTGATGATAAGCTTGGTTGATTAATAACTGAATTACCTGTTGATAAAGATAGTCCTTGCCTAATTTTTCTTCTACTAGATTGAGGGGTGCTTGTCCTCGCCGAAAGCCCTTAAGAGTAACTCTTTTTGCTTCGTTTTGAAGGATTTCTTGATAGGTTTGTTGGATCAGCTTGGTTGGAATGACTACTTGAATTTCAAAGGAGCCGTCTTTTTGTCGTTGAAGATCAAATTTTATTTGACTCTTTTTCATTCTGCTAGTTTAACCTAATTGATTTTGGAAG
>Ga0256830_1001759_pt1 | contig 14977 bp, 12 predicted proteins | sample 128326metaG_FD_190537 | JGI IMG/M metagenome (GOLD analysis project Ga0256830, IMG submission 190537) | Hydrothermal vent microbial communities from Lau Basin, Pacific Ocean - 128-326 | ecosystem: Environmental > Aquatic > Marine > Hydrothermal vents | place: Pacific Ocean: Lau Basin | collected... | reverse complement strand
CGTGAATCCGCTGCCGGTGCTGGCGCGCGCGAGGTATATCTCATCGAAGAACCCATGGCAGCAGCCATTGGAGCCGGTTTACCGGTCAGTGAAGCCAGCGGCTCCATGGTGCTGGACATTGGCGGTGGCACCACTGAAGTGGCGGTAATCTCACTCACCGGCATTGTTTATTCTGCCTCGGTGCGCATTGGCGGCGACCGTTTCGACGAAGCGATTATCAATTATGTGCGCCGCAACTATGGCACGCTGATTGGTGAATCCACCGCTGAACGCATTAAAGAGGAAATCGGCAATGCCTATCCGGGCGACGAGGTGCGTGAGACCGAGGTACGCGGACGCAATCTGGCAGAAGGTATTCCGCGCAGCTTTACACTGAACAGCAATGAAATCCTTGAGGCTCTGCAAGAACCTTTATCAGGCATTGTCAGCGCGGTGAAAACGGCACTGGAACAAACGCCTCCGGAGCTGGGTGCTGATGTGGCCGAACGCGGTCTGGTGCTCACCGGTGGTGGCGCGCTGCTCAAAGACATAGACCGGCTGCTAATGGAAGAAACCGGTCTGCCGGTGATTATCGCTGAAGATCCGCTCACCTGCGTGGCGCGTGGCGGCGGCCGGGCTTTGGAAATGATCGACGAAACAGGTACTGACGTTTTCACTACTGAATAAAAAACGACGACGTAAAAATTATCAAATCACCCTTTCTGCCCCCATTGTAAACTGCGGGCAGTACACATCAATTCTTTTTGTTCAAACTTAAGAAATAGCCATTAAATAATTTATAATAAGTGGTGCTCTGATTTAAGCGAAGACGGGCTGAAGCAGAGTTGCCAATTGTATGCGTTATTATATTCCACTCCTAAGCCGAGGCTCCCAAGATAAAACCGCTATTCATACAGGGGCCATCAACTACCACCCGCTTGGTGGTGCTGGTCATCTTCTCTTTGTTGATGATGGCATTGGATCATCGTCAGAATCATCTTGAAGGCATTCGCTCCGGCCTCTCACTGCTGATTTATCCGCTGCAATACGTCGTCAACCTGCCCGTAGCGGCAAGCCACTGGGTGGGTGACAGTTTTTCCAGCAGGGAAACTCTGCTGGAAGAAAATAACCGGCTTAAACTTCAGCAGACCTTGTTCAAAGCGCGCCTGCAAAAACTTCAATCATTAAAAGCAGAAAACCAGCGCCTGCGTGAATTATTGCAATCCTCCAAAAAAATCAGTGAGCGAGTGCTCATCGGCGAATTGCTGGCGGTGAGCCTTGAGCCTTTCACTCGACAAATTGTCATTAACAAAGGCAGCCGCAATGAAGTTTATCTCGGCCAACCGCTAATGGATGCCGAGGGTGCTATGGGACAAATCGTCCACCTTGGACCGTTTTCCAGCACCGCTATGTTGATTACCGACGCTAATCACGCCATTCCCATCCAGGTGAATCGTAATGGTCTGCGGGCCATCGCCCTGGGCACTGGCGCACCCGACAAGCTGGACATTCCCTATCTGCCCATCAGCGCCGATATTGTCGAGGGCGATTTGCTCACCACTTCCGGGCTCGGCGGACGCTTTCCAACCGGTTATCCCGTGGCAGTGGTAACCAGGATTATCAAAGACCCCACCCTGCCCTATGCAATCATTTCTGCCATGCCCACGGCACGACTGGAACAGGCTCGCGAAGTCCTGTTGATCTGGCCTACCACTCAACACAAGGACGAGCAGGCCGCAACGCCACAAGCAGCCACCGGAGCAGTACAACCTTGAGCATAAGCCCATGTCCGCGAACATAGCCCGGCATCACGGCGGACTCATTCTGCTGCTCACATTCATTGCCGCCTTACTCCTGCAAATGCTGCCCCTGCCTGACTGGGCACAGACCCTGCGTCCGGACTGGGTGGCTCTGGTGCTAATCTACTGGTGTATTGCCCTACCCGAGCGTGTCGGCGTCGGCATTGGTTGGCTGGCCGGACTGATGCTGGACGTGGCCCACGGTGCCCTGCTGGGACAAAATGCCCTGGCACTGGCCGTGGTCGCCTATTTAGCATTACGCCTGCACCAGCGCATCCGCCTGTTCCCGCTGTGGCAGCAGGCTGTCAGTGTGTTGTTGCTGATTGCACTGCATCTGATGCTGGTGTTCTGGGTCAAGGGAGCCACAGGACAGTCCGCAGAAACTTGGGCCTACTGGCTGCCTGCTCTCACCAGCATGCTGGCATGGCCACTCTTGTTTATCGTCTTGCGTGGCCTGCGCCGAACTTATCGTGTCCGCTAAACTCGCAACAATAACGAACGACTAAACACTAATTGCCCCATGGCTTCACATTCCACACTCAAGGACCACTTTCGCGAAACCCGCTTATTCACCAACCGGGCCGTCATTGCATTGCTGTTAGCCGCAGCCCTGATGATTCTCCTGCTGGTACGTTTGTTTGATTTACAAGTGCTGCAACACAATACCTATTCCGTACTCTCCGACAAAAACCGCGTGCATATTCGTGCCGTACCACCCACCCGCGGGCTGATTTACGACCGCAACGGCGCACTGCTGGCAGAAAACCTGCCCAGCTATCAGCTGGAAATCACCCGTGAACGTGTAACTGATCTGGACGCCACCATTGCCGAATTACGTCAATTGATCGACATCAGCGACGAAAACATCGTCCGCTTCAAAAAACGCCTGAAACGTACCCAACGCCACAAACCCGTACCTCTGCGCACCCGGCTTTCCGATGTCGAAGTTGCACGTTTCGCCGTCAATCGACATCGTTTTCCCGGCGTCGATACCGTCGCCCACCTGTACCGTCATTATCCCTTCAATGGCCGTGGCGTACACGCACTGGGTTATGTGGGGCGTATCAGCGAACAGGAATTGCGACGCATCGACAATACCAATTACGAAGGTACAGACTTTATCGGCAAAACCGGCATCGAAAAATTCTACGAAGATCTGCTGCATGGTGAAGTGGGTGTCGAACAGGTGGAAACCAATGCCCAGGGTCGCACCCTGCGGGTACTGGAACGCACTCCGCCCATACCCGGCCTCAATTTGTATCTGAATCTGGACATTGAATTACAACGTATCGCTGAAGCTGCTTTTGGCGACAACAACGGTGCACTGGCTGCCATCGACCCCAGCGATGGTAGCGTACTGGCACTGGTGAGCATGCCTACTTTTAATCCTAATTTGTTTGTGGGGGGTATCGACAGCAAAACTTACCGTGTACTACAGGACTCCCCGGACCAGCCCATGTTTAATCGTGTCCTGCGCGGCCGTTATCCGCCGGGCTCCACCGTCAAACCTTTCGTCGGTCTGGCCGGACTGGAATACGGTCTTATTGACCCTAATGTTTCCACTTATTGCCAGGGCTGGTACATGCTTGATGGCGACGAGCGCAAATACCGTGACTGGAAAAAAACCGGCCACGGCCATATGGACCTCACTCAGGCTATTGTCGAATCCTGCGACGTTTATTTTTATGACTTGGCGCTGACCCTGGGTATTGACCGGATTTTCCAGTTTCTCGAACCCTTCGGCTTCAATGACCTCACCGGCATCGACACCAGTGGTGAATTGACAGGACTGGTGCCATCACGCCAGTGGAAACGCCGGGCCAAACGCACTCCCTGGTACCCCGGTGAAACCCTGATTACGGGCATCGGTCAGGGCTTTTTTCTGGCCACGCCGTTGCATCTGGCAGAAGCCACAGCCACCCTGTCCCGCTACGGCCATCAGTTGCGGCCGCGCCTGGTGGCGGCCACAGAAGACCCGGACAGCCGGGAGATTATCGGCCTGCCCGCCGTGCCCAATATTGCCGTACCCGTGCTCGACCGGGCCAATTGGGACTACATCATCCGTGCCATGACCAAGGTGGTACACAGCCCCAAAGGCACGGCACGTCGTATTGGTCAGGGCGCAAAATACAAAATTGCGGGCAAAACCGGTACCGCACAGGTATTTGGCATCAAACAGGATGAAGAATATGTGGAAGAGGAAGTTGCCAAAAAGCTACGTGATCACGCTCTGTTTGTAGGTTTTGCCCCGGTGGAAAATTCACGCATTGCGGTGGCCGTCGTGGTGGAAAACGGGGGAAGCGGCGGTGCAGTGGCCGCACCCATTGCGCGCAAGGTAATGGACTATTATCTGAACCAGATGTTAGAAAGCCCAGCGCAAAAGGAACAAAAACCGTGAGTCTGTTTGAGGCCCGCGCCGAGGCATTGCGCACTAATCGCCGCACCCTGGCAGAAACTCTGCATCTGGATGCCCCACTGCTGATTTGCCTGCTCGCGCTCTCTGTGGTCAGCCTGTTTGTGCTGTACAGCGCCAGCGGGCAAAACATTGACATCGTCTGGCGTCAGGTCGTGCGCCTGGGCGTAGCCTTCTCCATTATGCTGGCACTGGCACAAATCACCCCCGCCACACTGAAACGCTGGACACCCTGGTTTTTCGGGCTGGGCATTGGCCTGCTGCTGGCCGTACTGTTTTTTGGTGAAACCGGCAAAGGGGCGCAACGCTGGCTGGACCTCGGCCTGTTTCGTTTTCAACCCTCAGAAATGATGAAGCTCGCCGTGCCCATGATGGTCGCCTGGTATCTCAGCGACCACCCGCTGCCACCCACCTCGAAACGCCTGTTAATGGCCTGCCTGATTATCGTGATTCCCACCCTGCTCATCGCCAAACAGCCGGATCTGGGCACCGCCCTGCTCATCGCCGGTGCCGGTATTTTTGTATTGTTGTTTGCAGGCATTTCCTGGCGACTGATTTTCGCCTCTGCTGCCGTGCTGGCGGCCAGCGCCCCAATACTATGGCACTTTATGCGTGACTACCAACGCCAGCGGGTACTCACTTTTCTCAACCCGGAACAGTCACCACTGGGAGCCGGTTATCACATTATTCAATCCAAAATCGCCATCGGCTCCGGCGGGCTGTATGGTAAGGGCTGGCTCAACGGTACCCAGTCACAGTTGAATTTTTTGCCCGAGCGCTCCACCGATTTTATCTTCGCCGCCTATGCAGAAGAGTTTGGTCTGTTTGGCATCCTCGCCCTGCTTACAGTGTACCTGTTGATCATCATGCGCGGCCTGCTCATTGCCAGTCAGGCACAAGACACCTATACCCGTCTGCTCGGCGGCGGGCTGGTGATGACCTTCTTTATTTATATTTTTGTCAACATCGGCATGGTCACAGGTCTGCTGCCTGTCGTTGGTGTGCCGCTGCCATTAATCAGTTATGGTGGCACATCCATGGTGACCCTGATGGCCGGTTTCGGTATCCTCATGTCTATACACACACATCGTAAATTACTGCCCCGATGAGGGCCAAGAGTCTTTTTATGCCCAACCCCCACATTTCCCTGTTTCACACTACCCCGGTTCGCTTCAAACTCGCCTGCGCAGCCCTTTGTTGCCTGCTGACACTGCCAGTGATGGCCGCGACACCTACAGAAGATGAACAAGGTCAGGATGTTGCCGCCCGTGCCGATGTGCAGAAATTCATTGGCGAAATGGTGGAAAAACACGACTTTGATGCAGACAAGCTCACCAAGCTGTTCAAACAGGTCGAACTCCGGAAAAAAATCGTCGATGCCATTACCCGTCCGGCAGAAAGCAAATCCTGGCATCAATATCGCCCCATTTTTGTCACCAAAACCCGCATCAACGAAGGTGTCACTTTCTGGAATGAAAACCGGGAAACCCTGGAGCGGGCAGAAAAAGAATACGGCGTACCACCAGAAATCATCGTCGCCATCATCGGCGTCGAAACCCGCTACGGACGACACAAAGGCAGCTACCGGGTAATGGACTCACTCTCCACACTCGCCTTCCAATACCCCAAACGCAGTAAATTTTTCCGCAGCGAACTGGAACAGTATTTATTATTGACGCGCGAAGAAAATATTGAGCCACTCACCATCAAAGGCTCTTACGCAGGAGCCATGGGCAAACCCCAATTTATCTCCAGCAGTTACCGTCACTACGCTATAGACTTTGACGGCGACGGCAAACGCGACCTGTGGAACAACACCGTTGACGCCATCGGCAGCGTCGCCAATTATTTCAAACGCCATAAATGGCAGCCTGGCGGCCCCATCGTCGTGCCCGCTGTTGTCGGCAGCAACCACATTCAGGTGCTCGTCAAAAAAGGTTACAAACCACATAGCACCATCACCGAACTGCGTAAACGCGGAGCCACCGCCAAGAGCAAACTCGACCCCAATGCCATGGGAGCGCTCCTCGAACTGAAAACCCTGGCCGGCCGCGAGCACTGGATCGCCCTGGATAACTTTTATGTCATTACCCGATACAATCACAGCCCGTTGTACGCCATGGCAGTTTATCAGTTAGGACAAGCCATCATGTCAAAACGGGCGGCTGAATCCGCTAAAATAGATTCAGGCAAAAACACAAACGGCTGACCATCATGCGCGTATCTTTTCCACACAACCGCACTGCTCAATCCGTCTTTTTACTTTTAACCAGCAGTCTGCTACTCAGCGCCTGCGGCTCACTGCCACATAACCGCTACGGCTTCGCACAAGACAGCGCACCCACAAAAGATGTAGACCATAGCCGTATCGCCGACGCCGTGCCCAAAGTCGAACCACGCGGCAAATACGGCAACCCCAAATCCTACGTGGTACAGGGCAAACGTTACACTGTGCGCCAGTCCGCTCGTGGTTTTGTACAAACAGGCGATGCCTCCTGGTACGGCACAAAGTTTCACGGCCACCGCACCTCCAGTGGTGAGCCCTACGATATGTACGCAATGACCGCAGCACACAAAACAATCCCTATTCCCAGTTATGTTGAAGTACATAACCTCGACAACCAGCGCAAAATTATTGTGCGCGTCAACGACCGCGGCCCCTTTGTCAGCGGGCGCATCATAGACCTGTCGTACGTCGCTGCCAAAAAACTGGGCATCACCACCAAAGGGACCGGTCGGGTAAAAATCCGTGTCATCGACCCCGCCGCATCCACAAAAATATCACAGGCCAGTACCACTCCCGTCACATTGTCACGCCCTGCCACTCCTCAACCGGTTACCGTTGCCACCAACAACCCTGGCCAGCTTTACCTGCAAGTGGGTGCCTTTACCAACCGCGACAACGCCTCGCAATTGCTCAATCGTCTGGTCAGCGCCACCCAGCAAAACATATCCATCAATCGCAAAGCCACCAACAACTACAATGTTTACCGCGTGCGTATTGGACCATTGCAATCCGAAGCAGATGCGCTGAAACTACGCTCACAACTGTCGCCTCTGGGTATAGACTCGCCGCATATCGTTGTGGAATAAGGTAAAAATCGCTATCCTCTGCTCCCCCGTGTCGTACACTGATTTCAACAAAATTAACCGCATCATCCATTGAGTACACCACCATGAGCACCGCCATGCACCGTTTATTACCCTTTTTTATCGCCGTCTTGTTCATGTTGTTTTTAGCCCCCGTGCAAGCAGCAACACTGATTCCCGCCACCCCCAAAATAAAAGCCAAGGGGTATTTGCTCATCGACTTCAATAGCGGTCGCGTGCTGGCGGAGAAAAAATCCGGCCAACGAATGGAACCCGCCAGCCTGACCAAAATGCTCTCCGCCTACGTCATCGACCACGAACTGGCCAAAGGCAACATCAGTCTCGATGACGAAGTGCGCATCAGCGAAAAGGCCTGGCGCATGGAAGGCTCACGCATGTTCATCGAAGTGGGTAAAAAAGTCTCCGTGGAAGACCTGCTCAAAGGCGTGATTATCCAATCCGGCAACGATGCCACCGTGGCTTTGGCTGAACATGTGGCTGGCAGCGAAGACGCCTTTGTCTCCCTGATGAACCAGCACGCCGCCGAACTGGGCATGCTCGATAGCCACTTCGTCAACAGCACCGGCCTGCCGCACAAAGACCACTACACCACACCGCGTGACCTTGCCAAACTGGCTATCGCGCTGATTCGTGACTATCCCAAACACTACGCCTGGTACTCACAAAAAGAATTCGTTTACAACGACATCAAACAATACAATCGTAATCGTCTGTTGTGGCGCAACAAATATGTGGACGGTATAAAAACCGGCCACACTGAATCTGCGGGCTACTGCCTCGTGGCCTCAGCCGAGCGTGACGGCATGCGCCTCATTTCCGTGGTGCTGGGCACACGCAACGATGAAACCCGCTCCAGCGAAAGTCAGAAACTGCTCACCTATGGCTTCCGCTTTTTTGAAACCCATCGCCTCTACAAAGCCAATGAAACACTCACCACCGCCCGCGTGTGGAAAGGTGCGCAGGAAGAGTTATCACTGGGCCTGAATGAAGACCTCTACCTGACCATCCCCAAAGGCCAGTATAAAAAGCTGGAGGCCAACATGGACCTTAATGCACGTATCACCGCCCCCATCAAACAGGGCCAAGCCTTTGGCTCAGTCAACATCAGCCTCGGCGACGAAGAATATGCCAAACGCAAACTGGTGGCACTTTCCCCCATAGAATCCGGTGGCCTGTTTGGCAATCTTGTTGATGAAATTAAATTGTTGTTTGAATAGACCTTCAGTCAAAACAATAAACAGTTGCAAGGAACTGCCGGAGTGATTGCCGTATTACACACCCCTGCGCATGTCGTGATACCGGTGGCAACAATCGACAAACCCCGTTAGGAATGGAACACAATAACTTATATAAGTGATGCTCTGATTTAGTTCGTATTCGTTCGTTCTGATTGAACAAAAGTGCAGGAATAGTCGTTCTATTTCGAGATTTTGTGATTGAAGAACGGGCGAAGACGGGCTGAAGCAGAGGTGCCAATTGTATGAGTTATTGTGTTCCATTCCTAAGTCACTATGCAGTGAAATAAAAAATATTTTTCTGGTTGCATCAAGCATAGTCGATATGAACTATACCCGTGGCGTTTGGGATTTAGGTTTAACTGTGTGTCATATTTTTTTCATGGCAAGGCGAAATGACGCGTAATAGTCGTTCTATTGCAAGGAGTTTTAACGCGGCCATGGAGGAAACAGGGCGTGCATACGACCTAAATCTCAATCGCTACGGGTATATAGCACCTGATTTTGAACAAAAAGCTTGCGGGTTTGTAAAAAAGAAACTACAAAATCAGGACATAAACATAAATCTTTAATAACCAAAACAGGGCATAGCATGGATCGCACAATTTTCCTGGTCATTTCAGGCTTGTTTTTAATAACAGCATGTGGAGAAAACGGGGGAGGTGGTGCTAATCCTCTGTTAGCTATTCAATATGATGCCTCTCTCAAAGGGCCTGATGGCGATACTGCATTAGTTGGTGAATCAATTGGATTGATCCTTGAAACGCCAGAATCTGATATCAGCCAAGTATCATGGCAACAAACCAGTGGTCCTTCTGTCACTTTTACTGGTGCCAACAGAAAAGTGATTGGATTTGATGTGCCTGCAATCGGCACTTACGGTTTCAGTGTTAATTTCAAAGATTCTACGGGTGGTGTACGCTCTGTAAATTATTCCTTTACCGCTATGAATGATTCCACTGTCTATCTTAATGCGCGTCTCGATCATGAAGCGAATTCTGAAGCCAGAATAACGCTTTACGCCTATGACAACTTTCCGGGAAAACTAACCAGTGTCAGCTGGGCTCAAATAACAGGTCCAACAGCCACAATTCCTGACAACAATAAAAGAGTCATACATTTTATCGCGCCATTCGTGACTGAAGACACACTTCTACAATTCCGGGTTGAAGCCAGTGATGACCTGGGTAATTCTGCCAATGATATTGTAAGCATACTGTTGGAACCCGAGCCGGTTACCCCCGAAAGTTTTTTTGAATCCGGTCGTTTCGCCAACATTTCGTTAGCTGACACCTACCCTTACAATACTGATAGTGCTTATGCAGACAGCCTGCAAGAATGCATTTATTCCAATACTACGACCACTTACTGCAACCTGAATAAATTGCCTTTTATCGGAACTCAAAATATTACACCTTCGGTGAATGACATTATGGATCGAGTCCTGGTTTCTCATGACTGGATGGGAGTTCGTTTCAAATATTTTCTTGAACAGATTGATATCAACAACGATATAAAAAATCTGTTCGGTGCAACAAGAAGTATCGTCATATCGCACGATATCAAACCATCATTTTTTTGGGCCGGAACTGGTGCTATTTATATAGATGCCAAATATTTTTGGGTTACTCCCCAGGAAAGAGACACACTGAACGCAACCCCGGACTTCAGACAAAACTTCAGCACTGAGCTTAAATTTCAAGACCCCTGGCGAATGATAAAAAATAATAATTATGCCTACACTACGCCAGCTCTCGCTTCGAGAGCAACGAGAACAACACAGGAATCCCGGTTCTATACCTTGCGAATCCTTTATCATGAGCTTGCCCATGCGAATGATTATTTCCCACCGAGAGCCTGGGACTCAGCCGCCCCATCAGATTTCCCCTGGAGCTATTCACTTTCAAACCAGCAGGATTCGAAAAAACTGGCCGCAGCATACTCACTGAACTCACAAGAAATGCACCAATTGGGTGGCGTCATGTTTCGGGGAAATGCGGCAACCGGGACACAAAAAAATTATACACCACCCTTGGTGAGTGATTTTTTCTTCCCTTTTTCCGCCACCAGCTCTTACAACTACAGCAACATTGCTGAAGATTATGCGATGTTGGCAGAAGAGTATTTAATGGGATACCGCCATGGTATCCAGTACGATCAGGGTATCACCGGCCTTGCCCCGGATTATATTATCAGTACTGCAGAAAGAGGACGAGTAGGCCACGACAGAATTAAACCACGGGCTGAATTTGTTGTTTCGCGTATTCTTCCATCAATTGATGTACAAGCAGCATCTGCAACACTGGCAACGCCGATATTACTGGACTCCGGGATTAGTTGGTGGGATTCCCTGGTGCCTTCCAGCCAGAAAAAATCGGGAGTGGTCAACAAAGTTAATAGATCTGAACACCCAATATTGCTCGGTAAAGATTTACATCAGGCGGGAGAGCTGGAGATTAAAAAGATACCGAAATTATAAGAGAAGTTCCAAAACATGGGCTAATCAACAACCACCTGAACTGTTCGCAAGCCATCATAGCTCCCGTCCAGCCTAAAATGGTAACCGCTAATTCCCTTGCGTGAAACAAACACATGATCCTCGTACCACAATGGCACATAGGCGAAAATAACAAAAATAGACATCCATAAAATGAAAGTTTTATTCAACATGTTTCCCAGAAACATTTGCAGCAATCGGATCAAAAATTGATGATTTTTGCCAGGCAAGGAAACAAATCGGTAATTTTCCAGAAAACAAACTGTTTTTTCGAATGAAGGGCAACAGGAATCCCTCACCATCTACTCTCTGGCGACCTGAAAACAGAAAAATGAAAAAGTGATTGACTGCTATGTGGGCAATGGTTGTCTTTGTTTATAAACACGCCAGCCCGCAGACTGGCCTTTCAACCAGCATTGACCTAATCGGTTGGAAAACTGCTTCAGTTTTTCTATTGTACCCACAGCCCGAAATATCAATGGGGTCAGACAGGAATGGCACTAAGTTAAGGAGTTTCTGCATAGCTAAAACAACAACTTAAGCCAGTATTGGCGAAGATTTCACAAGAATCCAACCTTGCTAAAAATGCTTAAGTTAGTGCCATTCGGGTCAGACAGTTAAAACTCAATAAATAAAACAACGAAAAAGAATTTAACGCACGAAATGTACTTCACCGGTTAATTTTCACCCATTAATTGCTTAGAACATGATTTGCATCCATATGTAATAGCTTCGCCATTAAACTCCAAATATGCGGTGCCTCCCGCACGTATCTCCCATGAGCACGGGGTATTTCCCAGCAAACACCTTCCTTTTACAAAACAAGGAAGATAAGAATATTCATCGTGCATTTTAGCTGTGGTAATTATTTCAGCCTGCTCAAAAAATGCTTGTGCCAACATTTCATCCAAATTGAAATCAGAACAAAATTCTGTTTTACGTTGGTCTGTACCAGACTGGTCAACACTTATAATGGTTATATCAGGCGACCCACCGTTATAAGCACAAGACGACAGAAACATGAAAACAAACATCAATTTTATTTGCATATGAAACACCAGGTAGCTGAACAAGCTTCAGCAGCCTGTTTATATGAAATCTCAGGATGCGGCATAAGTAGGCGGACATCAAAATGTACCCCCGTGGAAGTTGAGAGCCCCCTGCACAATAACCAACAAGACACATTCACACAAAACGCGCTAAACTCCCCACATGAACAAGTCCAATCGTACAAACCGCCAATACTCCCCATTGGATCAACTGTTAATGGGAGTCGATGTAGGCATGCGCACCCTGTTCGGCCAACCGAAAACCACCGAACGGACAAACCCCGCTCATAACGAAACCGAGGCTGAACTCAGTGAAGCTGAGCGCCAGCTGGCCGGTCGCCTGATGCGCATCAATCATGCCGGTGAGGTGGCCGCACAGGGTTTGTATCAGGGACAGGCGCTTACCGCACGCTTACCGCAGGTTCGTCAACAAATGGAACGTGCGGCACTGGAAGAAAACGACCACCTTGACTGGTGTGAGAAGCGTGCCAAAGAACTGGGCACTCACGTCAGTGCATTCAACCCCGTCTGGTATGCCGGCTCTGCGGCCATCGGAGCGCTGGCTGGTCTGGCGGGTGACAAGTGGAGCTTGGGTTTTGTTGCAGAAACCGAAAAGCAGGTGGTGAAACACCTCGAAGAACATCTCGAACAATTGCCCGAACATGATGACAAAAGTCGCGCCATTCTCGAACAGATGAAAGAAGATGAAGGCCACCACGCCACAGTGGCACTGGAAGCTGGGGGTACAGAGTTACCTCTTCCTGTGAAAAAACTCATGGGGATCACGTCAAAAGTTATGACACGCACTGCCTTCTGGATTTAGTCTATTTTTTCCATGAGCATATCCCACCACGCATAAACCTTAGATTAAATAAGTGTTTTTCCCGATTGTTATCAGACCAACCCCTGCCACACTTCGATTGTAATACACACTACCAACATATCCATTCAAGGAGATCGGACATGCCTAAAAAAATAATCGCATTATCTTCCATTTTTTTACTATTCATATCTACTGCGCACGCAACATCTACAGGAACAGCTATAAATTCAATTCCCTACACTATCAACACGCCTGGGATGTATCACTTAGCCGGGAACATCATACAAATAACACATAGCGACATTATTGTTATCTCTTCAGACAACGTCACACTGGACCTCAATGGCTTCACTATACAAGGCACAGGATCGGGAGCAGGAGTAGAGATTACTGACTTAAATTCAAATATTGAAATCCGCAATGGCGTGATAACAGGCACTTCGAATGGCATTACCTCCAACAGCGGCAGCTCAAATATCAAAGTCCACAACATACGAACAACCAATAATATTAGAGGCATCCAACTTTGGAGCAAACAAAATGTAGTGACCGATAGCATCGCAACAGACAATAGCATCGGAATTATCGCACACTATTCCACACTGAAAAATAATATCGTATCCAACAATAGCAGTATTGGGATCTCTGCCAGCTACTCAGTTATAATCAACAACATCGCATCAAATAACGGTACCCATGGATTTGGCAACGTCGATTACAGCACAGTGATTGGAAACATTGCAAACGACAATGAAGAAATGGGCATTCTTGGACACAAAAGTGTAATTCAATCGAACACCGTTTCACGAAATGGCACTTACGGAATTTTTGGTATTTCTTCAAACATTATTGACAATTCAGTATCTGGTCGCCTAGGCGCTTCTGACACCGGGATTTACAGTAAGGATGGCATTATCAGGGGGAACTCTATCAAGATGCAAGGTACCGCTACAATCGGCATTAGAACAGGAGACAGAACGCATGTCGCCAACAACCAGATCTTCAATACCACCACAGGAATCAAGGTAGGAGCAGCGAGAAGCATCATCGAATCGAATACGATCAGCACAGCAAACCAGGGAATCTATTTCGACTCAAGCGACAATTTTTACAAAAATAATAAAGCTCTGGGTGGCGGACCTTCCTCATTCGCTGGAAACGTGCCAACCGGTTCTCGCGATGGTGGTGGTAACATTAATTAACTCTACATATCAACCTACTAAAAAATGCAGGGGTGAATCACAATGATCCACCCCTGTTTTTACAATCTCTGACCAGGAAATTGTCCCGAAATAACTTCCCGATATCACTCGACTTGTGGGATAGCAGTATAATTCCACTTTGGTAAATCATCGTCAAACTGGATGAGCCTGTCCTTTATTCTCAGGAAAAAATGCTTAATTCACATTAAACTTGTTGCGGCGGATGAAAAATCATCTGCACCGTATTGCCATCGGGATCAAAACAATAAAAACTGCGTGCGCCATCACGGTGAGTGCGTGGTTCCGTTTTCATTTTGATATCGTGGCCTCGTAAAAAATCAAACCATTGATCTACATCTTCCGGCGTATTGAGAAAAAATCCGATGTGGTCCAAATGCTGTTTTTCAGCGAAATCATGCTCAACGCGGTGTAACGCAAGGTTGTCATTACCTGACGTTAAATAGACAGCATTGGCATCCGGCCGCCATTCCACAATCATGCCCAGCAGTTCCACATAAAATTGTTCGGTGGCTTCGTAGTTTTTCACAAACAGCGCAACATGGCGCATGCCGGTAGTCGGGTTGGGTTTGATCATTTTTCAGTCCTCGCGCAGTTCGTAATCATGAGTAATCTCCACCACCTGACCCAGCATGATGGAGGCGGAACAATATTTTTCGGCAGACAGTTTAATCGCCCGTTGCAGGTGTTTTTCACTCACCCCTGCACCGGTCACAATGAAATGAATATGGATTTTAGTGAATACTTTCGGCTCGGTTTCGGCTCGTTGCGCTTCCAGCTCCACCACGCAACCTTGTACTGGCTGTCGTGCTTTTTTCAGTATCATCATCACATCAAACGCCGTGCAACCA
>Ga0256830_1001758_pt1 | contig 14979 bp, 11 predicted proteins | sample 128326metaG_FD_190537 | JGI IMG/M metagenome (GOLD analysis project Ga0256830, IMG submission 190537) | Hydrothermal vent microbial communities from Lau Basin, Pacific Ocean - 128-326 | ecosystem: Environmental > Aquatic > Marine > Hydrothermal vents | place: Pacific Ocean: Lau Basin | collected... | reverse complement strand
CACGGCCCTCGATGTCTATTATGATCTGCGGCTCCGGCAGGTCGAAGTCTATGGAGCCCTCCTCCATGCGCCTGCGGTTCAACTTGAGCGCCAGCTCCTCCATGGTCCTGAGGTCCTCTAATATGTGCGAGTACCTCTTTTCAAGCTCTTCGTCTTCGCCTGAAAGCACCTTCTTGACGTTCGTATAGGTGAGCCTCTCCTTGCTCCTTATGACGCTCTCGTAGAACCTCCTGCCCACCGGCCTGCCCCGGCGGTCGAACTCGAGCTCCGCAGTGAGCGTGAGCCTGTCCACCTTGGGGTTGAGGCTGCAGATGCCGTTTGAAAGCGCCTCCGGCAGCATGGGTATGCAGCGGTCCGGGAAGTACACGCTCGTGCCCCTCTCGTAGGCCTCGGCGTCGAGGAGCGAGCCCTCCTTCACGTAATGGCTGACATCGGCTATGGAGACAAACAGCCTGTACCCCTTCGGGGTCCTCTCTATCCCCACTGCGTCGTCGAAGTCCTTGGCGCTTTCGCCGTCGATCGTGAATATCCTCCGGTCCCTCAGGTCGGTTCTGCCGCGCAGATCCCCTGGCCCGACCTCCATGGGAATGGACCTGACCTCGTGCAGTACGCCCGGCGGGAACCTGTGGTGCAGCCCGTACTTCCTCGCTATAACCTCCACTTCGACGTCAGGGTCTTCCGGGTCTCCGATTATCTCGATTATCTTCCCGAGGGCGGACTGGTGGCTTGCGGGCCAGCGCGTGATCCGTGCAACCACCATCGTTCCGTCCCGGGCGCCCATGGTGTTGCGCGGCGGTATGACTATGTCATCGAGTATCCTCTCGTTGGCGGGGATGACAAAGGACGCTCCCCGCACCTTCTTGAAGCGCCCCACCACCTCCTTGTGCGCCCGTTCGAGGACCCTGATTATGCTGCCCTCCCGCCTGCCGCCCCTCTTGTAGCCCTCGACCCTTGCAACCACCCGGTCCCCGTGCATGGCGCCGCGGAGCTTCCTCGGGCCTATGAACACGTCCTCGCCGCCCTCCTCGGGTATCACGAAGCCGAAGCCGTCCGGGTGGCAGGTGAGCTCCCCGGTCACGAGGTTCATCCTCGTGGGAAGCCCGTACCTTGCGCCCCTTATCTTGACGAGCATCCCCTCGTCGACCATCTTCTTTATCGTGCTCTTGAACCTGTTCCTGTCGGACCTGGGGACATTGAAGCTCTTTACAAGCTCCCTGAACGAAAGGGGCCGCCGGGCACCGCTCTTCATGAACTCGAGTATCTCTTCCGTGCCGATATCAGCCATTTTTGATGTGCCTTGTTTTTAGGGTTGCAAAGTCCCGTGGCACCTCCCACGGGATACGGGACGTGGGTTTTTCGGTATAATCCACAGAGATTGCTTCGGGCCTGCGGCCCTCGCAACGACAAAACGGGCGATCGATCAGATGTTCCCCGACCGGCCGGCTCTATACAGCTATATTATCTCCTTCCGCCGTACATTGCAAACATGCCGTACTTGTAATAGCATTCCACTTCCCTGTAGCCGGCCTCTTCGAGCTTCTTCAAAAGCGCCCCGATGGTTTCGAGCCTGGAGTGATGCTCTCCCTCCATGTGCCTGCGTATGAACCTCTCGCGGTCTATCTTCCTGCCCGACTCCTCCTCCTTTTCCGTCATCTCTTCCCTCCATAGGTCCACGTACCAGTCTTCCAGCGAATCGGAAGGCGGGATGCAGTCGTCCATGTTGATGAAGAATCCGCCGGGTGCAAGGTGAGAATGTATGCAGGCGAAGAGGTCGAGTTTTTTGGATGGTTCGAGGTGGTGGATCGCAAGGGCCGAGAATGCGAGGTCGAACCCGCCGGGGGCGATCCCCTTTTCGGTGAGCTCCTCGAGGGTTGACCGGACGAAGCGCGTGTTCCCGAAGTCCTTGAGGCGTTCCTTCGCCCTGTCTATCATCTCCGGGGAGGCGTCCACCAGGGTGGCCGAGGCGTCCGGGTCTGCGCGCAGGATCCCTTCGGTCATGAAGCCGTCGCCGCATCCGAGGTCGAGTATCCTGCGGCCGGCCTTTCCGCCGAGAAAGCGCCTGTAGAACGAAACCAGGAGACGCAGGAACACCCTTCTCTGCGGAACGATGATATCCGCGGCCTCTACGTAGCGGCGCGCGTAATCCTTCCGTGACCACGGCGTCCCGTTGAAGTCCGTCATGCGTGTTCTCCAGGTACCTCTACCTCTTTTCGGCTATCCGCTCCCTGAGATAGTGTATTATGGTCCAGCGTTCCTCTTCCGGGAGGGTCCTGAATGAGGGCATGGCCGTTCCGAGCGCACCGCCTCCTTCGGTGATCGTCCAGAAGAGGTAGCCGTCCGTCACATCCGGCTCCCCGACGACGATCGAGAGGTTCGATGCCGGCGGCGAAAGCGTCCTCCCCGCCGGGCCGTCCCCCAGGCCCTTTTCCCCGTGGCAGAGCGCGCACCTCGTAGCGAACAACTCATCGCCCCTTTTTATCCTCTCCTCGGTCGCATCGAGCGGGTTCGAGAGGTCTTCATAGTCCAGCGGCAGGCCGTGCTCACGCACGTAGAGGAGCCTCCTGGTCGAAAAGGATCTTTCCGGTGGGGTCGCCGGCTTCCCGGCTACGGCCGGTGCATCCCTTCCGGCCTCCTCAGCGGACCGGGCCGGCACCGTCCCAGAGGCCTTTCCCGATGCGGACTCCGCCTCCCCGGCGTTTCCCGCCTTCATGCCCTCTTTTCCCTGCCCCTGCGGGACCGCCCTTTCTTCTTTCTTCGCAGGTGCTACCTCTTCGGTCTCCTTCGAGCAGCCCGACCACGAAACGAACACGCCGCCCACGACCAGCACCACGGCCAGGAACCCCATGATCTTCTTCATGATCCACACCCCCGGTTCAGGTTGGAAGCGGCCGGGTCTCCCCCGGGGGCCGGTGACGGCCCCCGGGGAGAAACACGCCGGCCGATCACTTGTGCGAGGATTCTTCGGTCGAGTGCTTTTCAGTGGCCTTGTCCTCGGCGAACGGATTTTCTTCCGCCTCCATCGTGCAACCGGCGGCGTATACTCCCACCACCAGGACCAAGGCCAGAATCGAAACGAGCTTCTTCATTGCCACCTCCTTGAATAGTGTTTTTTCTTGGTGCTCCCCCTTACTCGTAGAGGGAATCTATGAGGGCCTTGTACTTCAAGGCCACCTTCTCCCGTCTCACCTTCATCGTCGGCGTAAGCTCACCGCCCTCCTGGCTCAAGTCGTCCTCTATGAGGGCGAAGCGCCTGATCTGCTCGAACCTTGCAAGCCCTGCGAGCCTCGAGCGTATCCTCTCCTCGAAGCACCCGTGGAGCCGTTCGTCCTGCAGAAGTTCCGGTGCATTAGAGTACTCCAAGCCGAGGTCCTTTGCAAGCATTTCGAGATTTTTTTCGTCCGGAACGATGAGCGCCACGAGGTGGGGCCTCGAATCGCCGTACACGAGCGCCTCCTTTATGTACTCGTCGGCCTTCAGTATCGTCTCTATCCTCTGCGGCGGGATGTTCTTGCCCGCCGACGTGACGATGATATCCTTCTTCCTGTCCGTTATCGTGAGAAACCCCTCTTCGTCCATTACGCCGATGTCTCCGGTGTGGAGCCAGCCGTCCCTTATCGTCTCACGGTTTGTCTCAGGCAGGTTGAGGTAGCCTTTCATCACGTTCGGACCCTTTACGAGGATCTCCCCGTCCTCGGCGATCCTCACCTCCACGCCGGGGACCGGCCTGCCGACCGTTCCGGGCCTGTTGTCCTCCAGCGTGTTCACCGTGACCACCGGGGATGTCTCGGTGAGGCCGTAGCCCTGCAGGACGGGAAGCCCTATCATCTCGAAGAACTCCACCGTCTCCCGGCTCAACGCGGCTCCGCCAGAGATGAAGAACCTTATCGACGGCCCTATGCGGTCCCTCACGCCCTTGAGCACGGCCCTGTTCAATGGGTTCCTCCTTCCTGATGTCCTGCCGGACCTGGCGGCGAGGTCGAAGAGAAACCTTTTAAGCGCGCCCGAGCCCCTCACGGCCTCGAGCACCCTCTTCTTCATCCTCTCGAAGAAGAGCGGCACGCCCACCATGAAGGTGGGCTTGAAAAAGGCCATGTCAGCGCCGACGTAGGCGAAGCCCCTCGAGTAGGCGATGGGGGTGCCCGTGAAGAGGAGGAGGTGATGGACCATCCTTTCGAATATGTGGCTCAGCGGCAGGTACGAGAGGTACAGGTCCCCGGGCGTCACCTTTATGACCTTCAGCACGGCCTCTATGTTGGAGAGTATGTTCGCATGGCTGAGGACGACCCCCTTGGGTCTTCCTGTCGTGCCGGACGAGTATATGATGGAGAAGGGATCATGCGGGTCGATGCCCTTCATCCTGAGCCGTAGGAGCGCTTCGTCGCCGGACTTCCTTCCGAGGGCCGATACATCTTCGAGGCCCAGTACATCCCTTGCGTCGCTGCCGGCGGTTGATATCAGGTGCGTGAGAAAGGGAAGCGTCTTTTTTAAGGACAGGACCTTTTCTTCGTGGGCACCGGAGAAGATCACGCAGGTACAGGAGGAGTCCCTCAGCAGGAAGGCGGTCTCCTCCATGCCCAGGGTCGTGTACACCGGGACCGATACGGCCCCGGCCGAGGCTATCGCCAAATCGGCCGTGATCCACTCGGGCGAGTTCTCGTGGATGATGGCGACCCTCTCGCCCGGGCCGATACCCATGGCGATGAGGCCCGTGGCGAGCTCCTTGACGCTCCTCTCGAGCCCGGCCCTTGTTATCTCGACGACCCCGTCACCCTGCCTTGCGAGCAGCGCCGGCCCGGACCCCTCGGGTGCGTCGTCACGGAAAAAGGCCCCCGGCAGGGTCGTCTCTTCGGCAAGGCCCGCCCGCGGGTTTTTTCCCTTTCCTGAGACCATTCGTAAGCCACCGCCGTCGGTTCACACCTTACTTGGGCACCTTCTCCCAGTCCTTCAGGAACTTCTCGATCCCCACGTCGGTGAGCGGATGCCTCGAGAGCTGCTCGAGCACCTTGTAGGGCACCGTGGCGATATGGGCCCCTGTAAGTGAAGCGTCGAGCACGTGCACCGGGTTTCTTACGCTCGCGACTATGACCTGCGTCAGGTAGTCGTAGTTGGCGTATATCTCCATGATCTGGTGCACAAGCTCCATGCCGGTGTGCGAGACGTCGTCGAGCCTGCCGATGAAGGGGCTTACGTAGTCGGCCCCGGCCTTGGCCGCGAGCAGGGCCTGCAGGGGCGAGAAGACGAGCGTCACGTTGGTCTTTATACCCTCCTCGGAGAGCTGCTTTACGGCCTTGAGCCCTTCGAGGGTCATGGCGATCTTTACGACGATGTTCTCGGCCAAGGAGGCGAGTTCCCTCGCCTCCTTGACGATCTCGTCCGCGGTGTGGCTTACGGCCTCTGCGTTCACGGGACCGTCGACGATCGAACATATCTCGGTTACAAGCTCCCTGAACTCCCTGTTTTCCCTGGCCACCAGGGTGGGGTTGGTGGTGACACCGTCCAGCAACCCGCAGTCTTTCGCCTTCTTGATATCGTCTATGTTGGCGGTATCGAGAAAAAACTTCATCAACTCCTCCTTTATAGAGTTTTTTGCCCGGGCAAGGGGTTTAAAAAAACTTGACTAAGCATGCTTACTGTGCGAAAATTCTACTGTTTTCCCGGCGGGCCGGTGCGGTTAGAGGCTTGGCTGGCGGAGATTTCCCGGACCGGCGGAACATGCGCCGAGATGCAAGGCCGGAGAATACGACGAAAACTTCCCTGCACTTGAAGACCTGCCGCGGCAGGCTTCAAATATATACCGAAAGTCCGGTCATTTCAAGTCCGAAAATTCCATGGGACGGGCCGGTACTGACACTGCCGAAGTGGCGGAACTGGTAGACGCGCTAGGTTCAGGGTCTAGTGGGCGTAGCCCGTGGGGGTTCGACTCCCCCCTTCGGCACCATTACAGTTGCACACGGACACCGGACCACCCGCGAACCGGACGGGACCGTTGAACTAAAGTGGTAGCCACGCAAACTCAGCCATTCGCAGCCCCTTCCCCTGTATCCCTCCAGGGTGTGATCGGCGGCATCGATACCTCCGATCCGCGGCCGCCTGACCCCGGGTTTCCGTTCAGAGCCGACACAAGGGCATAGTCCTCATGGAGCGAAAGACCCCCAGAGTCCTGGTGATAATACCCGCCTACAACGAGGAGGAGACCATTGCCGGTGTTATAGAGGACGTGAGGCGTGAGATGCCCCGGGCGGGTATAGTGGTGGTGAACGACGGCTCCACCGACAGGACGCCGCGCGTGGTCAGGCAGACCGGGGTCGAGCTTCTCGAACACCCCTACAACATGGGCATAGGCGCCGCCATGCAGACGGGCTACAAGTACGCGATAAGCCGCGGCTTCGACATAGCGGTCCAGGTCGACGCCGACGGGCAGCACCGCGCGGGCGAAATAAAGAGGCTCATAGAGCCGATACTGGACAGGAATGCCGACGTGGTGGTAGGATCCAGGTTCCTCGGCCTCGGGGACTACAGGCCTTCGTTTGCAAGGGGTGTAGCCATAACAATATTTTCGAGGATCGTCTCGTCGATACTCGGGGCCCGTATAACCGATCCTTCCTCGGGCTTCAGGGCCGCGGGGAGGCGGGCCGTCTGGTACCTGAGCCGCTGCTATCCCGACGACTACCCGGAGGTCGAGGCGCTCGTGTTGCTCCACAAAAAGGGGTTTGCTATAATGGAAGTCCCCGTGAAGATGGCCGAAAGAAAGGGCGGGCGCTCTTCCATCACGGCCGGAAGGGGCGTATATTACATGGTAAAGGTCCTGCTGGCGATATTCGTGGATCTCCTGAAGAGGGTCGATTAGCCGCGGAACCGTCTCCCGGCGCTCGGGCCGGATGGTGGATGGTCGGATGTTCAGGGTGATCTCCATAGTCATAGCCATCGTGCTCTTCGTGATGGTGATAGACTTCATCAGGCGGGGGCTGCTCAAGGAAAAGTACGCGGTCCTGTGGCTCGCCGCGATCGGGGCTGTGGGGATCTTCGCTGTATGGAGGGGGCTCCTCGACAGGGTGGCCTCGTGGGTGGGGGTGGCGTATCCCCCCTCGTTCCTCTTCCTGATAGGGCTCGTATTCATACTCATGATACTGCTCCATTTCTCGGTCGTAATCTCCATACTCACGGAGCGGAACAAGAACCTCGCCCAGGAGGTCGCGCTCCTCAAGGCCAGGGTCGACGAGATGGATAAAAAGGGGGCCGCCGCAGGGAAGGAGGAGGGTTGAAGGTGTATTGCGGGCACCCGGGAGCGTTTCCGCGGCAGGGGGATCGAACCGCACAGACGGCCTGCCGCCTGGGACCACGGGTGCCGCGGCAGGCGGACCTTGAAGACCACATATGGAGAGACTCTTAAACAGCAGGTGGTTCCATGCGGGGTTTTGCGTGTTGCTTGCGCTGTCGACGGTCGTTGTCTACTCGAACACCTTTGATGCGGCCTTCCACTTCGACGACTTCCCCAAGATAGTCGACAACTACCTCATCCGCGACCTCAGGAACCTGCCGGCCATAATAACGGGCCAGAGGGGCCTGACCATGGCGACCTTCGCCCTGAACTACGCGGTGGGGGGGCTGGATGTCACCGGCTACCACGTGGTGAACACCCTCATACACGTGGCAAACGCCGTGCTCGCCTACTTCCTTCTCTTCAACACCCTTTCCCTGGCCGGCGGCGGGGAGCCCTGGTCCAAGAAGGTTGCGGCGTACGCCTCACTCCTTTTCGCCCTGCACCCCATACAGACAGAGTCCGTAACGTACATAGTGCAGAGGATGGAGAGCCTTTCAAGCCTCTTCTACCTCGCGGCCCTCCTGGTCTTCATAAAGGCGGCCCGTGCGCGGGCCGCCGCGGGAAGGGCGCTCCTCTACGCCGGCGTGGTCGTGTGTTACATCCTGGGGTTCTACTCGAAGGAGGTGGCCGTAACCCTGCCCGCGGTCCTCTTCCTCTACGACTTCTACTTCCTGGGCAACAGGAGCATGAGGACCGTTGCCGCGAGGTGGCCGCTCTACGCCGTCATGTGCGTGCTCCTCGTGTACTTCGTATTCGCAACGATCGTCCCGCTGGGCGGCTTCGGGGACCTGAGCGACGAGTCGGCTGGCCGCTTCGCGGCCGCGGTCACGGCCCGGGGCGGGGCACCGAGCGCGGGCTTCGGGGTCAAGGGCATAAGCCCGCTCGAGTACCTCTACACCCAGTTCAACGTCCTTGTCTACTACATCGCGCTCCTCCTGGTGCCGGTGAACCAGAACCTCGACTACGACTTCCCGGTCTCCACCGGGCTCTTCGAGGTCCCGGCGGTCAGGGAAGGCACGGTCCTGAACATACCGATACCCCCTCCGGTGGTCTCCCTCGTGGTACTGCTCTGTATAATGGGCATGGGGATCTACCTCTTCAGGAGATCTCGCGGCGGCTCCGGGGCCGTGCGTGCGGCCGCGGCCTCGTTCTTCATATTCTGGTTCTTCATAATACTCTCCCCCACCTCGAGCTTCATCCCGATCATCGACGTGATATTCGAGCACAGGGTCTATCTCGCATCCCTCGGGTTCTTCGCGATATTCGCCTTGTGCTTCGACTGGTTCTTCGATCGGGTCTTCGGGCGGGGCTGATTGACGGCCGGGGCTTTTTTTAGTATGTTGGACCAATACCACGCGGAGGTATATCGCATCCATGGGAGCCAAGTCCACCGCAACACCCGGTAAGAAGGCGCTGACCGTGCTCATAGCCGATGACAGCCCATCGTCGCGTCGAAGCGTCAGGGGGCACCTCGAGGTGCTCGGCTACAGGGTAGTGGGCGAGGCCGCGGACGGCCTCGAGGCGGTCGAGCTGTTCGGGAAGCTCAAGCCGGACCTCGTCATCCTGGATATCGTCATGCCCGGGATGACCGGCATCGAGGCCGCCCGGGCCATCTCCTTGAAGGCCCCGGTCCCCATCATACTCGTAACGGGCCACTCGACCGATAAGCTCTCGACCGAGGCGGTCGAGGCAGGTGTCTTCGGGTACCTCGTAAAGCCCGTTGCGAAAAAACAGCTCCTTCCGGCCGTAAAGCTGGCCCTGGCCCGCTACGAAGAGTTCAACTCCCTGAGAAAGGAGGTAAAGGACCTCAAGGAGGCGGTCGAGGCAAGAAAGCTCATAGAGAGGGCCAAGGGCATACTCATGAAGAGGTGCGACATAGGCGAGGAGGAGGCCTTCAAGCTCCTGCAGTCCCACTCCCAGAAGGAGAATAAGAAGATGCGCGACATAGCGGCGATGATCATAGAGGCGAGCAGGCTCATCTGAGGGGCCTCGAAGCTGCCCGAAAGGCGCCGTGAAGTCCCCGGCGCGCCCCTACCCCGCGTACTTCGACCTCCTCCTCCGCTTCCAGAACTTTTCAAGCTCCACCACGAAGAACACTATGCAGGACATGCCCAGCGCGAAGGCGAGCTCAGGGGCTGAAAGCGCCTCGGTCCTGAAGACTGGCCTGAGCAGTGGCACGTAGATCGTGGCCATCTGGAGCATGAAGGTCAGAACCACCGCCCCGATGAGCGGCCTGTTCGAGAAGAGCCCCTGCCTGAAGAGCGACTCGGTCTCCGAGCGTACGGCCAGGACATGACCCATCTGTGAGAGGCAGAGCACCGTGAAGACGATCGTCTGCCAGTGCATATCCCTTGTGATGGACCACGCCTGCGAGAAGATGGTGACCCCTGCCATGACGAGCCCCGCCCATATTATATGCGCCCCCATGCCGTGCGCGAAAACACTTTCCTTGGGGGGCCTCGGCGGCCTGTTCATTATGCCCTTTTCCTCGCCCTCGGCCGCGAGTGCGAGCCCTGGCAGCCCGTCGGTCACGAGGTTTATCCACAGTATGTGGATCGGAAGGAGCGGTATGGGCATCCCCAGGAAGGGCGGCAGCAATATGGTCCATATCTCGGCCGAGTTGCTGGTCATGGTGTACTTTATGAACTTCCTTATGTTGTCGTATATCTGCCGGCCCTTTCTCACCGCCTTGACGATGGTCGCGAAGTTGTCGTCAAGCAGTATCATGTGGCCCGACTCCTTGGCCACGTCGGTGCCTGTGATACCCATTGCGACCCCTATGTCCGCCCTCTTGAGGGCCGGGGCGTCGTTCACGCCGTCGCCGGTCATGGCCACGAACTCCCCCCTGTCCTGCAGGGCCTTCACTATCTTGAGCTTCTGCTCCGGCGCCACGCGGGCATAGACCGTTATCCTCTCCACCCTCTTCTCGAACTCCTCCATGGGCAGCCTGTCGAGGAGCGTGCCGGTCATGACCTCGCCGTCGTCGTCGATCATGCCGAGCCTCTTTGCGATGGCCTTGGCGGTTATGGGATGGTCGCCCGTTATCATCACGGGCCTGATGCCCGCGGTCCTGCAGAGCGCTATGGCCTCGCGCGCCTCTTCGCGGGGTGGATCCATGATACCCACGAACCCTATGAGCGTGAGGTCCGCCTCCACGTTGTCCGGTGCCAGTTCGTCCGGCAGGGACTCCCACCTTCTCATCCCTATGGCCAGGACCCTCAGGCCGTCCGCTGCCATGCGCTCGCTCTCCCTCATGAGCGCCTCCCTCGATATGGGCTCGGGGCCCGATGCGGTAAGGACCTCCTTGCTCCGCTCCATTATGACCTCGACACCGCCCTTTGTGAAGGAGACGAAGCCGCCGTTCGGATCCGTGTGGAAGGTGGTCATCATCTTCCTGTCGGAGTCAAAGGGGATCTCCGCGACCCTCCGGTAGCTTTCTTTAAGCGCCTTCTTGTAGAAGCCGGTCTCCTCGGCCGCTTCGAGAAGCGCGGTCTCGGTCGGGTCCCCGACCAGGTTGCCCTCGGCGTCCTTCGCCGCGTCGTTGCTCACCGCCATCGCCGTAAGCAGTATGGTGGCCGGGTGGCGGTGCGGGTGTGCGTCCGTGACCTCCTCGGCACGCACCTCGCAGCTTCGGCACGCCTCGGGCCCGCTGAAGAGCCTGTTGTCCACGAAGACCTCCTCCACGGTCATCCTGTTGAGGGTGAGTGTCCCGGTCTTGTCGGTGCATATGTAGGTCACCGAGCCGAGCGTTTCCACCGCCGGGAGCTTGCGGATCAGGGCGTTGTTCTGGACCATCTTCTTTGCGCCCATGGCCAGGGATATGGTGATGACCGCCGGAAGGGCCTCGGGCACGGCCGCGACCGCCAGGCTTATGGCCGTAAGGAGCATGAGGAGCGGGTCTTCGCCCCTCAGGAGCCCCACGCCGAAGATCATCACGCATATACCCAGTATGGCCACGGCTATGTTCTTGCCGAAGCGGGCCATCCTCTTCTGGAGGGGGGTCTTCACCTCCTCCTGCTCGGTGAGCATGGTGGCGATCTTCCCGAGCTCGGTCGACATGCCCGTTGCGACCACTATGCCGGCCCCCCTGCCGTAGGGCACAATGGTCCCCTTGTAGGCCATGTTCCTCCGGTCGCCGAGGGAAAGGTGCTCTTCGCGCAGCGCATCGGTCGTCTTGTCGACCGCCACGGACTCGCCGGTGAGCGCCGCCTCGTCCACCCTCAGGTTCACCGCCTCGAAGAGCCTGAGGTCTGCGGGGACGATCTTTCCGGCCTCGAGGAGCACTATATCCCCGGGCACGAGCTCCTCGGCCGGGATGGTCCGGACGACCCCTTCCCTTCTGACCGTCGCGGTGGGAGAGGCCATGGACTTCAACGCCTCCATGGCCTTTTCCGCCCTGTATTCCTGGACGAAGCCGATGACGGCGTTCAGTACCACTATGATCACGATTACTATGGTGTCCTTGAGGTCGCCCATAACCCCGGAGATCACGGCCGCGGCGATGAGGACGATTATCATGAAGTCCTTGAACTGGTCGAGGAACATCGCGAGCGTAGTCCGCTTTTTTGCCTCCTCGAGCCTGTTCGGACCGTACTCCCTGAGCCTCCTCGAGGCCTCCTCGTTAGAGAGCCCCTCGAACGAGGTCCCGAGCGCCTTCATGACATCAGAAACATCCTGCCTGTGCCAGCTCAAGGCAACCTCCTCCGGTCGTCCGCGATACACGGGACCTTTTGCGGTGTTTCGAGCATACAGAGCCTCTGGCCTGGTTCGCCGGATCGTCATTGCGAACGAAGCGGGAACAACCTCTTCTTCGGGCGGATCCACAACTTGCGGACCGCCACGCTTCCCCGTCGCCTCCACCGGGGCTTCGGCTCACGGGGACGGGCCTCGCAATGAGTTCAAATACGGAATCAATAAGACCTTCCATAATATTTATACCACAGACGGTCCCTTTTTGCGTACAGGATCCGGCCTAAGGGCCGGGATCCAACGAAATCCTTGACTTGCACGGCCGATAAGTTTATGATTGATTATCTATCGATACACACGACACCAAAACCATGCCGAAACCATTCCCAGGTAGCTCAGCTGGCAGAGCAGGTGGCTGTTAACCACCGGGTCGGGGGTTCGAATCCCTCCCTGGGAGCCAGAGCAACAAAAGGGAGCCCCTTGCGGGTTCCCTTTTTTGTTCTCCGTCTTTCAAGGTGGGGGTTCGAACCCTCTGCCGAAGGCAGACCGGGTTCGACCGGAGGCCCGCCGCAGCCGGAGGCGAGGCGGGCTATGTAAAAGAAGGCCTTCCTTACCGGGCAGGCGGAGCCGGACACCGGAGTTTGCGTTGAGCCGCAGGTGAGACGCACGATATTGAAGGTAATGAACCTTGCCGGGCAGGCGGAGCCTGCAATCCCTCCCTGGGAGCCATGATTGGAAAAAGGGGACTGCAAAAAAGCGGTCCCCTTTTTTAATCATACTTCTATGGATGGGGTTCGAACCCTCTGCCGAAGGCAGACCGGGTTCGACCGGACGCCCGCCGCAGCCGGAGGCGAGGCGGGCTATGTAAAAGAAGGCCTTCCTTGCCGGGCAGGCGGAGCCGGACACCGGAGTTTGCGTTGAGCCGCAGGCGAGACGCACGATATTGAAGGTAATGAACCTTGCCGGGCAGGCGAAGCCTGCAATCCCTCCCTGGGAGCCAGAACAAAAACCTGCGGACCTTCCCGGGTCCGCGGTTAACGGACGGAGCGGCGAAGTGAAGGACTAAGGGGGGCTTGCGTAGGCGAAGAGGCGGCCTGCCTCACCCCGCCCGTCACGGACCCGGTCTCCATCTGAGCCCGCGGATGAGGGAGAAACGTTGTTGATAAAACCACCTGCACTTGTGCATTTCTGTAAGTGTTTTCATCAGACGGCAGCCTCCAAGTAGCCTATTAATAGCCGATTCCCGGCCTGGGTAGCCAATTGTCTTGCGTGGGATCTCTTCGGATATTTAAACTTGAAGCGTCCCGCCACTCTTATTGCTCCGTCCAACTGAAAATTGTTATGACCGCTTCAGGGCCCATCTGGAAAGAATCGCTGCCGGTTGATCAGTAGTAGCGAAGAATTGCCGAGGAAACGGAACAGATGTCTTCCCGCCCATTTGACGTAAGAGGGAGACGGCAGCAATTCTCTTGCGCCTATCTCGACTCGATGTCAAACAGCCCGCCGGATTGAACACATAGACACAGTCGCTCTCTTGTCAATCCACCTTATGGAAGTAGCTCGCGCAAAAGCGCCCTCAGTTGCTCCAGCACTTTCCGACATTCAGGCAACTCGGTCACGAAAGGCCCGAGACTGCTGTTCCAGTGTCGGTGGGCTTCTGAGACGAGCTCATCGCTAAAGAAATCATTGATGCTTTGATACGATACGCCTCGGTGTGCATTTTTCCGTTCCAAGAGAGAGCCTATCTCTTCACGATTTAATCCAGCACTGAATCTGTCGAGGATGCGCCACAAGTCGTAATAATCCCTGGCACGAGGACGGTTCCAACCGCGAAAAACCAACTTTTGGTGGGTCTGTAGCAGTGTGCGTAGCTTCTCAGCGATAATTTCCTCCAGGCGATAACAGCACACATCGCACGATAAATCTTCTTCATAGCCGTGGATCAACCGACGTTTCTCGGGCTCCAATAGAATTGGTTCATCGTGCGTGATCTCCAGTTTGATTCGACAGAGCGGCCCAGGATGCCAAGGGAATTGTACACGTATGATGAACGCTTCTTGCCGGTGGGGATGGGGATCACGTTCGAGATACTGCTTCAGTTGTATGGAAAAGGGACCATGCAAAGACAGAAGGCGATGCGTCTCCTCCACGGCTTCTCGCAAGGCTCCTTCAAATTTTTCGCTTTCGGGAGAATCGACGCATGAGAAATCAAGGTCTTCAGAGAATCTGTACTCGCCGAAAAACAGTTTTTTCAGGGCGGTACCTCCCTTGAACACCAACACGTCTTGGAGCCCGGGATGCGAAGATATGCCGGCAAGGACATAGCTCAGCACGTAGTCTTTTTCGATAACCTGCTGGGGAATCCCTTGCCGCCCTGATGCAGCACGAATGCGAAGACGCAATGGTTTCATGAATCTCTATCCCTTCCAAGATTGACCTGAATCATCCATCGCTTGTCGCAAGCCCCCCGGCGTGGACGAGACGGGTCAAGAGCGTGATACCCTGTGGCCGGCATCTTGAGGAGAGGTTCCAGAACAGACTCTGAGACACCTGCTTGTTCCAATGCCCATCCCAGCCGCTTGGCAACGGAGATCTTTCCGTACCGACATGCGTATTCCACCAGCTTGTCCACCGCAAGTGAGGGTAGATGGTTTTCAATTATCCCCAAAGCCTCTCCCATTCCCCCGAACATTCTTGAGGAGACAAAAACTTCAAGGACCGTCCGTTCGCGATCTGTGATTGGCACGCGGGAGAACTCATCTACCCACACTTCTTCAATCCCGAAAAAGTGCTCCTTCTTGACAGTGATGTACTCGTATCGGACCCCGTCGATCACCCATGCATGTCGCTTACCGCCGTTGGCATGGCGACCGCGACGCATACTGGGAGTGACGACCTTCTTGGGGGTAAAAGCGGTTACGACACGAGGGACTTGTTCCGTCAAACCGTGATGATGCAAAGCCGACCAA
>Ga0256830_1001757_pt1 | contig 14983 bp, 12 predicted proteins | sample 128326metaG_FD_190537 | JGI IMG/M metagenome (GOLD analysis project Ga0256830, IMG submission 190537) | Hydrothermal vent microbial communities from Lau Basin, Pacific Ocean - 128-326 | ecosystem: Environmental > Aquatic > Marine > Hydrothermal vents | place: Pacific Ocean: Lau Basin | collected... | reverse complement strand
TGGCGGCTTCGGCAAAGACTGCGTACCCCATCACCTCCACCGGGTTGAGGTAACCCATGAGTACCACGGGCGTGGCGTTATCCTGCTGGCGAAATTCGGCCACCATGGCCAACACATCGCGCAGGCTGACGTGGTGTGCCAAGGCCCGTTCGGCGGCGCGTTGGATCACCGGGCCGTCAGCCATGGGGTCGGAAAATGGCACACCCAGTTCGATAATGTCCGCACCAGCGCTAACCATGGCGTGCATCAGCGGTACGGTGATGCCGGGGTCAGGGTCGCCTGCTGTCACGTAGGGAATGAGTGCTTTGCGGTTTTTCGTTTTTAGTTTGTCGAAACAGTTTTTGATACGGCTCATGTTTTTCCCAATCAAATAAATGACTATAAAGTCGTAACTCCGTCTGAATTTTTAAATACAAATCAAGAGGTTATTTTGTAATCCGCTGGCTTTGCGTTTATAACACTCAGTTTGATAGTGTTACACACTTCTAAAAAAACAGGCTGGGTAATTACTTAAAATCAAATTCAAACCTCAATGCCTTCCAGCGCTGCCACGGTATGAATATCTTTGTCACCCCGACCGGAAAGATTGACGATAATAATTTGATCCTTGTCCATGGTGGGTGCCAGTTTGGTGGCATAGGCCAGCGCATGGCTGGACTCCAGTGCAGGAATAATACCTTCGATACGGGTCAGGTCGTGAAAGGCTTGCAGGGCTTCATCATCGTTGATAGCCACGTACTCGGCACGACCAATGTCTTTTAACCAGGCATGCTCGGGGCCAACCCCGGGGTAATCCAGCCCGGCGGATACGGAATGCGTTTCGATGATCTGACCATCGTCATCTTCCATCAAATAGGTCCGATTGCCATGCAGCACACCGGGGCGGCCGGCACACAGTGGCGCGGCATGCCGGCCGGAGTCCAGCCCGTCACCCGCCGCTTCGACACCATGGATAGTCACTTCCTTGTCATCCAGAAAGGGATAAAACAAACCAATGGCATTGGAGCCCCCTCCCACGCAGGCGATCAGTGCATCCGGCAATCGTCCGGCCTGCTGCTGAATCTGCTGCCGTGCCTCACGACCAATAATGGCCTGAAAATCACGCACCATGGCCGGATACGGGTGCGGCCCTGCAACAGTGCCGATGATATAAAAAGTATCATCGATATTGGTCACCCAGTCCCGCATGGCTTCGTTGAGCGCGTCTTTGAGTGTCTTCGAGCCGGAGTCTACAGACACCACTTCTGCACCCAGTAGCTTCATGCGATAAACATTGATGGCCTGTCGGGCGATGTCTACTGCGCCCATGTAGATCACGCATTTCAATCCCAGCCGCGCAGCAACAGTGGCTGTGGCAACACCGTGCTGGCCTGCACCGGTCTCGGCAATAATGCGGGTTTTGCCCAAACGTTTGGCCAGCAGTGCCTGGCCGATGGTGTTGTTCACCTTGTGCGCACCGGTGTGATTGAGGTCTTCGCGTTTGAGATAAATCTGCGCACCGCCGAGGTAACGGGTCCAGCCTTCGGCCAGATACAACGGTGAGGGACGGCCTACATAGTTTTGTAAATCGGCATCCAGCTCAGCGATGAAGTCGGGATCAGTGAGGTATTGTTCATAGGCATCCTGCAATTCCTGTAACGGCACCATCAGGGTTTCGGCGACGAATTTACCGCCGTAAATACCAAAATGACCGCGATCATCCGGCGCCTGACCGATGAGTTTATCTCCCACTTTCATATTCTCTGGCTGTGACACATTCGCTACCTTTGATTCGTATTTCATACAAAATAATTTTTTCTTTGCGTTCTTTGCATTTATTACACCGGCCTTGAGCAAACATACCCATTCAGGCACGCGCACGGTCCTTAATTCGATGCGTCGGCAATCCGCACTGCGGCAACAAAGTCCGCCATTTTACCCCAGTCCTTGACACCTTTCTCCGCCTCAACACCACCGCTCACGTCCACAGCATATGGCTGCACGGTTCGAATGGCCTCACTCACATTACCGGCATCCAGGCCTCCGGCGAGGATCACTGATGCCGGCAAATCGCCCGGCACCCGCGCCCATTCAAATGACTCTCCGGTCCCTCCCGGTAAGGCCGGATGATAAGCATCCAGCAACAGTCCCCGGGCTTGCGCATGCCGGTCAGCCTCGATCTGCAAATCCACATCCTCACGCATGCGGATTGCCTTGATGTACGGTCGATTGAAACAGGCACAAAACTCAGGCGATTCATCACCATGAAACTGCAACAAATCCAGATTGACCCGTTCCAGTACACCTTGGACTTCGTCCGCCGTCGCATTCACAAACAGGCCCACCGGGGTAATAAATGGCGGCAGGGCATTCACCACAGCACAGGCTTGCTGCATATCAACATTACGTGGACTGGGGCCATAAAATACCAAACCAATGGCATCAACACCCAACTTCGCGGCCTGTTGCGCGTCTTCCGGGCGGGTGATGCCGCATATTTTGATGCGAGTGGCCATAAGTAACGAAAACTGATTACGATGAAGGAATCGCGCAGATTACCAGACCAACCGGGTCGGTGAAACCTGCGGAATAGCAAACTCGGGCGGATATTCCACGCTCATGAAATAAAGCCCGTATGGCGGCGCGGTCACACCACCTTGGGTGCGGTCACGGGTCTCCAGCACTTCCCGGCTCCAGTCCACCGTTTGTTCGCCTGCACCGATGGCCATCAACACCCCTGCGATATTACGCACCATATGCTGAAGAAAGGCATTGGCTTCGAGGTCGATAATGATCAGGTCTTCCTGGCGCTGCACATCCAGTTGATACAGGGTGCGCACCGAACTGTGCGCCTGACAGGCCACAGCGCGATAGGCATTAAAGTCGTGTTCACCCAGCAAATGTCGTGCAGCCTGTTGCATGCGTTGTTCATCCAGGTCTCGATGATCCCACGCTACCCGTTTGGCGGCAAAGGTGGGGCGCACTTCGCGATTGACGATCACATAGCGATAACGTCGGCGCACGGCGCCAAAGCGTGCGTGAAAATCCCCGGCGACCGGTCTGGCCCACTGCACAGAAATCGTCTTGTCGATATTGGCATTGGCGCCGTACACCCAGGAGCGTTCACTGCGCTCGGCGCTGGTTTCAAAATGAATCACCTGGCCACAGGCATGCACCCCCGCATCGGTACGACCTGCACAGACCACTTTTATCTCTGCGTCAGCAACCTGGGACAAACCCGCTTCCAGCACGCCCTGCACCGTCGGCACATCCTGCTTCTGGGCTTGCCAGCCGCAAAAATGACTGCCGTCGTATTCGATACCCATGGCAATGCGCATCGTTTTATCCTGCGTCCGTCATGATGATTTTTACCGCCAGCAGCAACAGCGTCAGCAATACAGGGATAGCCCACTGCACCAAAGGCGGGCGCGACTGTTCAGGCAAAGTGATGGCCTGCAGGGATGCCTGCTCCGCATCATCAATCACTTTGGCAAACAGGCGGTGGGCAGTTTTGGCAATGGCCATCAGCTTTGGTTCAGAAGGTTCTGCTTCTGAAGCCAGAGGCGCTACAGACTTAGCTGCAACGGCTTCGGAAGTTTCTTCGCGCACTTCATGCTGGTAGGCTGCGCGCAACACGCCCACCGTCGCCAGTGTCAGCGAAATACGCACGGCCAGTCGCTCGTGGGACAAACCCAGCCATGACAGCGGTTGTAAACACCAGCTCACTGCGGATAAAAATTCAGCCTGCCCGGTACTCCCAATCAACACATTCACCGCCGCAACAATCAACACCAGCACGGCAATACGTAACAGCCCCTGCACCAAACCCTCCTGGGTTGGTCCCCATAACACATCAGGTAACAACAATATTCCCGGCGTAAAAAACAGGTAAACCACGAGAATCGACAAAAACAGCCAGCGCAGGCGTTTGAGCATCTTCAACGCATTATGTAGCTGAGTGGGCACACCACGGACAAGCTCGGATACATACAGCAATACCACCAGCACAAACCCCGCCAGCAGCAGCGGTTTAGTGCCTATTGCCATAGCGGTGCCAAAGATCAAAAAACAGACAATTTTGATGACGGCATGCATGGGGATGTATTTTAATATGAATCAAACGCTGAATGTGAAACTCCCCCAGCTAAACTTAAACCTAAAAACCGCAGTTGAATCTACTGCGAACGCCTATGGCACCGAATCTAAAAGACTTTTTGGAATTTAGCCTTAAAAAAACATGGCATCCTTCGCACCTTCGCGCCTCTGTGTTGGTTTTTCCGGTTTTTGGCTGGAGCATTTTCAGTCCTTGATTCACATTTCAATCTGAATCCTGCAAGTACTCGCGCTGCACAAAAAAGGCGCAGACCTGCCGGTCTGCGCCTTTTTATGATTACCGATTCAGGTTCAGGCAATCTGCGACAGCAATTCCTCAGCCTGTTTCTTCTGTGTGCCATCCCCTTCTTCCATGACTTCTTCGAGGATGCTGCGTGCACCATCAGCGTCCCCCATGTCTACATAAGCTTTGGCCAGATCCAGCTTGGTGCCAATTTCATCGACTTCACCGAAAACATCATCGCTTAACTCGCCGCCAAGCTCATCTACATTTTCGATTCCACCATCAGTTTCTACACCACTGATCGAGTCTTCTGCAACGACAGCTTCATCAACAACAGTTTCGTCAATGTCCCCAAGATCAAAGTCCAGGCTGCCATCATCATCCACTGGTGCTGTAGCCGTCGTCTCACCGTCAGCATCAGTATCGGCATCCAGGTTGAAGTCCAGGGAGGAAACGTCAAAATCCAGGCTGTTGTCATCAGGAGCGGTGTTATCACCCCCCTCTGCTGGCGCAGCTTTTGTTGTTTCCGCGGCATCAGAGCCCATGTCCATATCAAAATCGAGGCTGTTGTCGTCATTAGTCGCAACGGGTGACTCTTCTACAACGGCATCACTACCAGTGGCCGCTTCCAGCTCCGCAAACATTTCATCGGTTGCTGCATCACCTGTGGCAGTACCGGTGTCAATATTGTCGGCATCAATATCAAAATCGAAGTCCAGCAAATCATCATCACCAGTACCTGCGTCTTCTTCCAGGTCTTCTTTTAACGCTTCAGCGGAATCACCACCAAACAAATCGCTGCCCGGACACAATTGCGTCCCCATAGTGACAACCTTGGCCCACATAGGATCAGACTCATCACCCAACGCATCATGTAATTCCTGTGCCTGTTGTTCGAAGGATTCACGATCCTTGGCGGCAAAAAACACCTCCAGCATTTTCAGTTTGATCTCATGGCGGTCCGGCTCTTTTTCCAATGCCTCTCTGAGAATATCTTCAGCCTGCTGATGACGGCCGTAGGCCAGATAAACATCGGCTTCCGAGATAGGATCAACATCAGCCGCATCGGTCTCGATACCACTCATGCCGCTCATTTCACTCATGGCAAAATCACTGACCATGGAGCTTTCACCGCCATTCATGGATTCTGTCGTTGCGCCCGCGTTACCGTCCGCGTCTCCCACATTCAGAATGCTTTCCTCAAAGCCATCCTGCATCTTGCGGCGACGTTGGATCACTGCGGCAATAATCAGGAGCAGCAACACACCAAGCCCCCCGTACAATACTATGGGGTCATCCAGCAGCCCCGGCTCTGCTACGGGTGCCGCAGGTGCGGGTGCAGCGGCCTTCTCCTCTTCGGCAATTACTTCCGTTTCTGCTTCTGCACCTTCTGCTTCTGCGCCTTCTTCGCCCAGAACCTCCGCCGCCGGTTCTTCTTCCGTTGCAGCATCCGCAGCCGGCACTTCCGCTTCAACCGGCTCAGGCTCTATACCTGCCTGCGCTTGCAACAACCTCATTTCATCATCTTTGAGCGTGATGAGTCGTTGCATGGCCTCTAATTGCTCTTCCATTTCCGCCAGGCGGGCTTTTAATTCATCCGTCTCCTGGCGATTGGCGTCCAGCGCCTCGGCGGCCAGCAACAAGTCCTCACGCAGTTGATCCACGTCTTCATCGCCCGCGCCACTGCCCGCGCCCTTGGAACCAGGGGCAACCAGCTTGAGACTGGCCTGATCCCCAGCTCTGCCGGCGCCAGTACCTTCGCCACGGGAAACCCGTCCTCCGGTCACTGCATCGGCCTGGCGCACCAGTTTGCCGCTCTTACGCGCCCGCCATTCACTATGCTGGCGATTGACTTCTGCATTCGCCTCAGCAGCCGAAAATGCAGATAACTCATTAATATCGTCAACGCGCAACACATAACCCGCCTTAAGCTGGTTCACATTGCCACCATAAAAGGCATTGGGATTGCTCCGCACCAGCGCCAGCATCATCTGATCAACAGTGACGCCACTGGGGCGCATCTGGTGGGCGATTTCATAAAGGGTGTCGTTGTACTGCACCGGGCCGTAGGTCAGCTCACCGGGCTGATGGGAAACCGGAGCCATTGTTGCACGGGAACGAATCGGTGCAGGACGTGTGGCCCGGGCAGGTGCTGCCTGTTGTGCCGGGGCCGCAACGGCGGCCTGCTGTACTGGGGCAGGGGCTTCATCCGATAATACCGGCGGGTCTACCAGCACAGTAAATTCACGCAGAATACGGCCGCGCGGCCAGCGGGCCTCAACCACAAAATCCAGGAACGGTTCGGTAACAGTTTTGGTGGTCGTCAACCGAACATAGGCCGTACCATTTTTACGGCTGACGACCTCGAAATTGATATTGGTAAGAAAGAAAGCACGGTCAGCGCCAACACGTTGAAAATCTTCCACTGAACCCAGCTTGACTGTCAGATTGTTCAGATCGCCTTTCTGTACTGACAGCAGCTCTATCTGCGCATCCAGAGGCTGGTTGAGTGCCGACTTCATCACAATGTTACCCAGCCCCAGCGCGTGTCCCAGTGCTGGAATCAACATCATTATTGCCAAAATGGCCATGGCCGGTGCCAATCGTTTTGCCGGTGCAAATAGCGTATCCGGTGCCGATAGCTTACTCATAGTTACTCCCGTTTTTTAGTTATTCAGCCTGCCTGCTGATTCCCCATATCTAGGAAACCCACTACAGCATCGGCAACCTATAGGAATTGTTTAGAAATATTAGGCAATTAGAGCAAAGAATCAGAAGCAACTATAGCTTACAAGCCCTCTTTTACCAACAGCTCAAGGATTTGCACACAATTCAGCGCCGCCCCTTTGCGCACATTATCGGCAACTACCCACAAATTTAAACCACAAGGATGAGAAATATCTTCACGGACACGACCTACAAATACTGCGTCCTCACCCGCCGCATGTGTGACAGCCGTGGGCGAATTGCCGGGCTCATCATCATCCAGCAGCTCCACCCCTGGGGCCTGTCGTAACAGATCCCGCGCCTCGTCTACACCCAGTTTTGCGCCAGTCTCCACATGCACTGCCTGGGAGTGGCCGAAAAACACGGGGGCCTGCACCGTAGTCGGGTTGATAAAAATGTCACCATCAGCAAGAATTTTTTGCGTTGCCCGCAGCATTTCCATTTCGCAGGACAAGTAACCATTTTCTTCAGCAACCGTGACTTGCGGTAAAACATTAAAGGCAATCTGCTGCGGGAACATTTTACGTTTAGCGTCCTGCATATTCAACAGGGCAATTGTCTGGCTGGCAAGTTCATCCATCCCGGATTTGCCTGATGCTGTCACTGCCTGATAACTAACCACATTTATACGCTCAATGCCAACAACATCATAAATGGGTTTGAGAGCAACCAGCATTTGTATTGTTGAACTGTCAGGACTGGAAATAATATTGCGCCGCCCCTTACGATGAACATAACCAGTAATTGCCTGTGGATTCACTTCAGGAATCACCAGCGGCACATCATCGTCATCCACAAACTGTGCGGAGGTATCAACCACCATACAACCCGCCGCAGTAGCGCGCGGTACATATTCCGCAGAAACCTCATCACTCGCGCAAAACACGACAATATCAGCTTGTGAAAAATCAAAATCCGCCACATCCTTCACGGTGTGATACTTACCGCCCAGCGCCACCTTTTTCCCGGCTGTACGCATGCTTGCCAATGGAAAAAAATCACCTACAGGAAAATCACGTTCCTCCAGAAATGATACAAGGGCCTCACCCACCAGACCGGTTGCGCCCACTACAGCCACATTAAACGTTTTACTCACAATTTTTATGATCCAATATTTATGCCATTAACATCGAGTTTACTAAGAAACGTGCGCGTTCCTTCATGTTGCCAACAACAGCCGCAACATACGACGTAAAGGTTCCGCTGCACCCCATAACAACTGATCGCCCACCGTAAAGGCAGATAGATAATCATTACCCATGGTGAGTTTGCGCAACCGCCCCACGGGTACTGTCAACGTACCGGTAACGGCGGCAGGAGTCAGATCTTTCACCGTGGCCTCACGATCATTGGGTACGGCTTTCACCCAATCATTTGCCTGTGCCAGCATATGATAAATTTCATCCAGTGGTACATCTTTCTTCAATTTGATGGTCAATGCCTGGCTGTGGCAACGCATGGCGCCAATACGCACACAGATACCGTCGATGGGAATGACGTTATCAGTACGGCCAAGAATTTTGTTGGTCTCCACCTCGGCTTTCCATTCCTCGCGGGTCTGACCACTGTCCAGCGGGGAGTCCAGCCAGGGGATCAGACTGCCCGCCAACGGCACTCCCCAGTTGTCTTTGGGGTAGTTGTCAGAACGCAAAAAACCGGCCAGTGTTTTGTCGATGTCCAGTATTGCGGCAGCAGGGTCTTCGTTAAGGTCTTTGACCGAATCATTGATCGCACCCATCTGCCGGATCAGTTCCCGCATGTTCTGCGCGCCAGCACCAGAAGCCGCCTGATAAGTCATGGGTGAAATCCATTCCACCAGATCATTTTCAAACAGCCCGCCAATGGCCATTAACATCAGGCTTACAGTGCAGTTGCCACCGACAAAGGTTTTAGTGCCGTTGGCCAGGCCGTTTTTGATAACATCGAGATTCACCGGATCAAGCACAATAATGGCATCATCTTTCATGCGCAGCGTAGAAGCGGCATCAATCCAGTACCCCCCCCACCCCGCCTTGCGTAACTGCGGATAGATATCTTCAGTATAACCGCCGCCCTGACAGGTAATGATGACATCCATTGCTTGCAGCTCATTAATGGATTTTGCATCCTTTAATAACGGTACATCTTTACCGATGTCCGGGCCTGGTTGTCCGGTTTGTGACGTGGTAAAAAACACCGGCTCGATGAGGTCAAAATCTTTCTCATCGCGCATACGTTGCATGAGCACTGAACCCACCATGCCGCGCCAACCGATTAATCCGACTTTTTTCATTTTTCCATTACCTGCTTTTTTTGATATTGAGTATTTAACGCAAAGTTCGCAAAGGCGCAGAGGGCGCAAAGAAAAAGAACAAAAAACTTTGTGTTCTTTGCGTCTCAGCGTCCTTTGCGTTTACAACATCGCGCTTTATAAAGCCGATACGACTGCATCGCCCATTTCACTGGTGCTCACTTTTTGCATGCCATCACTGTAAATATCTGCCGTACGCAACCCCTGATCCAACACACTTTCAACGGCTTTTTCAATACGGTCTGCCATCGCACTTTCATTCAGTGAATAACGTAGCATCATCGCCACGGATAAAATCGTCGCCAGTGGATTAGCCACGTTCTGCCCGGCAATATCGGGAGCCGAACCATGAATGGGTTCATACATACCTTTGCCAGTGGCATCCAACGAGGCCGAGGGCAGCATACCAATAGACCCCGTCAACATGGCGGCGCAATCAGAAAGAATATCCCCAAACATGTTGGTGGTGACCATCACATCAAATTGTTTGGGGGCGCGCACCAGCTGCATTGCCGCGTTGTCCACATACATGTGTGACAACGCCACTTCGGGATAGTCTTTGGCCACATGTTCCATCACGTCACGCCACAGTTCCGTGCATTCCAACACATTGGCCTTGTCCACAGAACAGATTTTTTTGCCGCGTTTCATGGCGATATCAAAAGCAGAGCGTCCGATGCGTTCGATCTCGGACTCGGAATAAACCAGCGTGTTAAAACCCTGTCTCTCACCGTTATCGAGAGTACGCACACCACGCGGTTGACCAAAATAAATACCGCCGGTGAGTTCACGTACGATCATAATGTCCAGTCCGGCAACCACTTCCGGCTTCAGTGTGGAGGCATCGGCCAACTGTTTGTAAAGAATTGCAGGACGCAGGTTGGAAAACAGCTCCAGCTCTGACCGCAAACCCAGCAGTCCTTTTTCTGGACGTACACTGATGTCCAGTGATTCCCACTGATAACCACCCACCGCGCCCAGCAGAATTGCATCGGCCTCTTTGGCCAGCGCCAGCGTATCATCGGGTAATGGCTTGCCGCTGGCTTCGTAACCGGCACCACCGACAGGAGCTTCATTCATTTCGATATCAAGACCATCGGCACGCAAACACTCCAGCACCTTTACTGCTTCAGCAACAATCTCGGGGCCGATACCATCACCAGGTAAAATTGCAATCTTTTTCATTTATCCAACTCCAGTATTTAACGCAGAGACCGCAGAGACACGGAGGCACAGAGAAAGCAATTCAAAAAAACCTTGCGTCTCTGCGCCCCCGTATCCTCTGCGTTTATATACTCTTTTCAAAACAACCACGGCGCTTCTGCACTACGCCGTGCCTCATAAGCACGAATGTCGTTCACATGTTGCAAAGTCAGCCCAATATCATCCAGCCCGTTCAACAAACAATGTTTACGAAATTCTTCCACATCAAAAGTAATGTTCTTGCCATCCGGCGTGATGATGGTCTGCGCTTCAAGGTCAACACCTAACGCATAGCCCTCGTTAGCCGCCACAGCCTGAAATAACCTGTCCACTACCTGTGCATCAAGCACAATGGGCAGAATACCGTTCTTGAAACAGTTGTTGAAAAAAATGTCCGCGTAACCAGGCGCGATGATGACGCGAAAGCCGTAATCAAGCAATGCCCAAGGAGCATGTTCGCGCGAGGAGCCACAGCCAAAATTCTCTCGCGTCAATAAAATGCTCGCTCCCTGATAACGCGGCTGGTTGAGCACAAAGTCCGGGTTCAATGGCCGAATACTGTTATCCATGCCCGGCTCACCATGATCAAGATAGCGCCACTCATCAAACAGGTTGGGACCAAACCCCGAACGCTTGATGGACTTCAAAAACTGTTTGGGAATAATGGCATCGGTATCCACGTTGGAACGATCCATGGGTGCCACGATGCCTGTTATTTTCGAAAATTTTTCCATTGTTCAAACTCCGCGTTAGAAACGCAAGCTCGCAAAGACGCAAAGTACGCTAAGAAAAGACTCTAAAACAATAAAATCTTTGCGTCCTTTGCGCCTCTGCGCCCTTTGCGTTAAATATCAAGTCCTCTTACATCCACAAAATGCCCCATAACCGCTGCCGCTGCTGCCATGGCCGGGCTCACCAGATGCGTGCGTCCCCCCTGCCCCTGCCGCCCTTCAAAGTTTCGGTTCGAGGTGGAGGCACAACGCTCACCCGGTTCCAGTCTGTCGGCATTCATGGCCAGACACATGGAGCAACCCGGCTCGCGCCATTCAAAACCGGCATCGGTAAAAATCTTATCAAGACCTTCTTTTTCCGCTTGTGCTTTCACCAAGCCGGAACCCGGCACCACCATGGCCAGCTTCACGTTGTCCGCCACCTTGCGTCCTTTGGCGACCATGGCTGCCGCACGCAAATCTTCAATACGCGAGTTGGTACAGGAACCGATGAAGGCTTTATCAATACTGATTTCGTTAATCGGCGTATTGGCTTCCAGCCCCATGTAAGCCAGCGCGGCCTGCATACCATCCGCTTTTACCGCATCACTTTCCTGTGCCGGATCAGGCACCCGGCCATCCACAGGAACCACCATTTCCGGTGATGTTCCCCAGGTGATCTGCGGCTGAATATCCGCACCATTAATACGCACCACATGATCAAACTGTGCGTCGTCATCCGAATGCAATTCATGCCATGCGCTCACCGCTGCCTCCCATAATCCCCCTGTCGGCGCATAGGGACGCCCCTTCACATAATCAATCGTCTTTTGATCCACGGCCACCATGCCCGCACGCGCACCACCTTCAATGGCCATGTTGCACACGGTCATGCGGCCCTCAATGGAAAGATCACGAATACCTTCACCACCAAATTCGATGGCATAACCGGTGCCACCTGCGGTGCCGATCCTGCCGATGATGGCCAGTACGATGTCTTTGGCCGTCACACCTGGGCCTACCGCACCATCAATGCTCACCAACATGTTTTTTGACTTGCGCTGAATCAGGCATTGCGTGGCCAATACATGCTCCACCTCGGAAGTGCCAATACCGTGCGCCAGCGCACCCAATGCACCATGGGTAGAGGTATGCGAATCACCACACACCAGGGTCATGCCCGGCAACGTTGCACCCTGTTCAGGGCTGATGACGTGCACGATGCCCTGGCGGATGTCATCCATTTTGAATTCGGTAATGCCAAATTCATCGCAATTATTGTCCAGTGTTTCCACCTGCAAACGCGCCACAGGATCGACGATACCCTGCGCCCGCCCACCCTTTTCCGGTGGTGTGGTGGGTACGTTATGATCCGGTGTGGCAAGGTTGGCATCCACCCGCCACGGTTTGCGGCCCGCCAAACGCAACCCCTCAAAGGCTTGCGGCGAAGTCACCTCGTGTACCAAATGCCGGTCAATATAAAGCAGACAGGTACCGTCGTCCTGAGTACGCACTACATGCGCGTCCCACAATTTGTCGTAAAGGGTTTTGCCAGCCATTGCTTTTTCCTCAGTTCTTCCCGCTTTGTTTCAGTTCTTCGTTCAATACTGCCGGAGGAAATTCTAGCCCAGCCGGAAAATAACAACAATTCTGTTTTTTATTGATTTGCATTCCATAAAGGAATGGATAAAACTATTCCCATGGACACTGCCAACCTGCACACCTTCATTGTTGCTGCGGAACTGAAGTCTTTTTCGCTTGCCGCCGAGCAGCTCTATCTTACCCAGCCTGCGGTCAGCAAACGGGTGGCGACTTTAGAGGCCGAGCTGGGCGCAGCACTGTTTGACCGTATTGCCCGTCGCGTCAGTCTTACCGAAGCGGGGCGTGCATTACTGCCGCGCGCCAGAGCTATCCTGCATGAAATCGAAGACAGTCGCCGGCTGATTTCCAATCTCACTGGCACAGTAGCCGGGCAACTGAGTATTGGCACCAGCCACCATATTGGCCTGCATCGTTTACCGCCCGTGCTTCGGCGGTTCAGCAAGACCTACCCTGACGTGGCATTGGATTTGCAGTTTATGGATTCCGAAGCGGCCTGCCGGGCGGTACAAACGGGTGATCTCGAATTGGGCATTGTCACCCTGCCCCTGGAACCACTTGCGGACTTAAAAAGCGAACTCATCTGGCCGGACCCGCTGGACATTGTTGTGGCCCGCGAGCACCCCTTGGCCAAAAAATCCAGGCTCGGTTTTCAACAGCTCGCAGCACACCCGGCAATCCTGCCCTCACCAGGCACTTACACCCGGCAATTACTGGAGCGCAGTGTTGTCCAGGCAGGAGGAAAACTCGGCGCAGGCATGACCACAAATTATCTTGAAACCATCAAAATGATGGTAGGAGTGGGGCTGGGCTGGTCGGTGTTACCACGCAGCATGCTGAACGGAGAACTGCTTGCATTGAAAATACGCGGGATAAAGCTGGTCCGTCAACTGGGGGTTGTATATCATCAGGCGCGCACCCTGTCGAATGCGGCAAGTGCGATGATTGACACGCTTCAGTCGATGAATAAAAGCAGCCCATAAAAACAAAAGCCCCCGGCAATTGCCGGGGGCTTGGTCTACCAAAATATTTACCGCCGGTCAGAATTGCACGCCTGCGCTCACAAATGCAAGATCGGAATCAACAGCAGTCTGGGTATATTCCAGCTCCACTTGAGCGATACCAATCCCCAAACCGACACCGATACCATATGACACTCCCGTATCTGAACCACTACCATCATCGACCTGCAAAAAACCACCCTTGGCTTTAAAATAAATTGGGCCCGCCGAGCGGAAAGCCAAATAGGCTGCGATGGTATCCAGATCAAATTTACCAAAACCACCTTTGAACTCACCATCACTCGTGCTTGTCGTCATCTCACCCTCCACAGCCAGATCGCCCAAAACCACGCCCAGCTCATAGCCTATCAGCACGCCGACATTGGTGGGATCAGTTTTTATTACTGAACTGTCTACTATCATCGGGCCTGTTTTGACGCCAAAATACAAATCACCTGCCAACACCGGCCCTGCGGCAAGCATACTCAAAAAGCCCACCAAAAAAACTGTTTTCATTTGACGCATTGTATTCACCTTTATACTGTTATGCTGTTGTTTGTATACTATACCCGTAGCATTTGAGATTTCGGCTTTATTGCATACCCTCGTCATTTCATAGCTGCACGAAAATAAACAGGGCACCCTCTAAAGGCCCAAACTTCGAACGCGACAGGTATATGTGCTTGTCATTCTGAAGCGGCGACCACGCCAAGTATCGACTATTGCTCACAAAAATCAAATATCTACACTTATGACAGATAACGACATCCTCTGGTCCCTGGTTCCTCTGGGGATTAGCTTCATCGCCTATTTTGTACTGCATTCCCTGCTGGCATCATTGTGGTTCAAACGTTGGGTACAGCACACATGGCCCGGATTAATGCCCGCCTATCGGCTTGCATATAATATTCTCGCGGTGATCCTGCTGATCCCCCTGCTCTGGTTTATGCACCAGAATCCGGGGCCATTGGTCTGGCAATGGCCGGGACTGGCAGGCTGGTTGATGAAAGGGTTAATGGTTGCAGCCATACTTGGCTTTGTCTGGTCACTGAAATCCTACGATAACGGAGTCTTTCTGGGAATCACCCAGTGGCGCAACCGGCACACAGACAGCACTGACCCCGACTCCCTGCACATC